>AACY020300298.1_pt1 | contig 27286 bp, 23 predicted proteins | sample 267378 | NCBI WGS metagenome assembly AACY02 (sample SAMN02954345, study PRJNA13694) | marine metagenome | biome: aquatic; feature: ocean; material: water; isolation source: isolated as part of a large dataset composed predominantly from surface... | reverse complement strand
GCCTTCGAGGCGTATTGGGTTCCCCTGTCGTGGTGCACGATCGCGTCGGGTTGCAGATGCCCGTGCAATCGCGCCATCTCCAACGCATCGATGACCAGTGACGTGCGCATGTGGTCGGCGATTTGCCAGCCCACCACCATGCGCGTGGCCAAGTCGATGACTGTCGCCAAATACAGCCACCCTTGCCCGGTGCGCAGGTAGGTGATGTCACCGACCAACCTGGTGCCGGGGACGTGGGAGGTGAAGTCCCGATCCAGCAGATCCCCGGGGTAGTCATCGTCTTCGCCGTGGACGGTGGTGACCCGATACGCCCGCGGTTGCACTGCTTGCAGCCCGAGGTCGCGCATCACATCAGCGACCAGACCCACCGAGCAGGCATGCCCGCGCTTGTTGAGTACCTGCGCGATACGCCGGCACCCGTAGGTTTCCTGGAACTCGGCGAACACCGCAGCCACCTCGATGGCGAGCTCGGCCCTGCGGGCCGCCGTCGCGGTGACCGTGGCAACCTGCCGACGCCAGTCGTAAAACGTCGAGCGGGCCACTCCCAGGATCGAACACATCCACGCGATCGGATAGCAGGCCTTCTCCGCTTCAATCAACGCGCAGCGCTCAGCTACGGTTGCGTCTTGGCGAAGAAGGCCGCTGCTTTTTTTAGGAACTCGTTCTCCATCCGCAGCTTGCGGATCTCATCTTCCATCTCAGCCACGCGTGCACGCTCCAGAGGACTCAACGCCTTCTCAGGCTCCGGGTTATCTGCCTTCCACTGATTCACCCAGTTACCCAGCGTGCCCTCATTGATCTCCAACTCCCGGGCCACCTCGGCAACAGGACGCCCAGTTTCGATCACGAACTGCACCGCCTCAGCCTTGAACTGCGGTGAGAACTTCCTTCGACTTCGGGCCACAGACCCATCCTCTCGTCAAGAGAGAACCTGTCCAAGATCCTTGGTACACCCCATTCCCGTCTCCAGGGTTTCTCGTGCAAAGCTCTCGTAGGTAAGGAAGTCATCGCCTGCTGCTCGGTAGATGACATCTCCAGGGAAAGCCCAGTATCTACTCACATATAGAAGGGAAACCACTGGAATCAGTGTCCATGCGAAGACGCGGACAGGAGCTGGTGGAAAGTAGATCGCCACGAGCGTCAGTAACAGCATCGTAGCTATCGGCGCAATTGGGAGTTCCCAGATACTTCGCGAGGTTCCAGGTGCTTGACTGAGTGATATCAGCAAGGTGGCCGAAAGAGGTCCGGACGATAACCAGAAGAGCGAGTCTGCGGGTCTTGAGGCTCGAGCTCTGCCGAGAACGGAGACTGCAAGCGCAATTAGAGTGAGGAGAGAGACAGCCAACAGCAATGACAAGAGCACCGCGAGCCAAGCTGCGAGTGGATCGGACCGTGCGCGAACAGGGTTACCATCAAAGTCGAGGAGTGACATCGCCGCAAAGGGACCCTGAGTGTGACCAGGAGGATCCCAGACAAAATCAAGTTGGATCTCTGATCCCTGAATGTGAGGGGCTCTCACTTCCGCGACTGACTCGTAGCTTGCAGGCAAATCGGTACTTGCGGCACCGCTTGAAATCTGCCCTTCACCCACGTACCGCACAAGAAGCGATTCACTCGCGTCGGGAGTCCCAGCCCATTGAACTTGGAAGGGAATTCGATCTCGACGTGGACCTTCAGATTCCGATCGAAAGTTGTAGCGAAGTGAGTTCAGGGCGGAAATATCCCAATTGGTTTCCCCGATTGATTGGGGAGAGCCATCAGGGGAGCCAAAGTCAATTACTAGGTCACTGCGCGTTCTGGTGACGGCGAGCGGTTCATCGTAAGAGCGCTCACATGGCTGTGTGGCTGATGTGGAACTCACTTTCTGCAGAATGGTTACGCAGGAGGAGAACGTGGCCTTGGTTTGTCCAAGCAAGACAACACCGACAGCAATTCCCAGCACGGACGTTGCTGTCGCAAGGGCGACAAGACCACGCAGCGTACGTTCTTTTGGCCGAACGAGAGCTAAGCCTGCAATCGCAACGACGATCGCTGCCTGTCCCATTACGCCACGAGGATCCAATGCGGGAGTGCGATCACCTGAGCGCCCCATTACGGCTATCAGGACGACGAGAGTGAGTACTGAAGGCAACTTAGGTGAAGTCACCACTTGGAACAGGCGCCCCCGCACGATGCTCACTCTAGCCAGAAATTCTTTAGCTCAAGTCCTTCCTGCTCCTATGGCGCTCCTGATCCACGATTGATAACGCGAAGCAGCGAAAGCCACCAGGAAGGGGGCCGCTGTTGCTGCCTCACGGGGCTTAAGGTGCCGTACAGGCGTGAATACGTCAGCCACGATTGGGTGAGCGAGGCTGCGAATCTTGCGACGAAATGTCCACCCCTGCTGGACTCCTCGCTGATAGACATCGTGATCGCTGATTCCGTACATCCGGGCGCGAATACGTACCTCGCTCCAGGACGTCTTGCCCTGTTCTAGGACTTCAGCGTGACTGATGGCGAAGGTGGCGCCGAACTGGGCTGCCCAGCGCTCGCATAGTTCCGAATCATCGGAGAAGACCCGCTGGGGATCGTAGGGATGAGCGCGAAGGAGGTCCCCGCGAAACAAGGTCGGAGTCCCGATCACCGAGACGAGCCCGGGTCGAAACCGGCCGCGGCGCCATGCATTCAAGCCCTTTGACGGATAGCTAGTGCCTTCGATTCGGGTCTGGGCGCTGACGCCGGAGTAATTGCCTTCCTCGAGTTCCTGGGTCATGACTTCGAGTTGTCCTGGAGGAAGGACGTTGTCTGAGCCCATATTCAAAATGAGTGGCTTACTTGTTGCACAGATACCAAGGTTGCGTGCATTCCCAAGGCCGATTCCCGGGTCTTCTAGTACTACGTGCGCGAGCCTGTCAGCAACAGCATGGGTTCCATCGGTACTGGAGGCATCAACAACGATGACCTCACCAACTTCCGCATCTCGAAGGCTCTTCAGGCAGGCCTCGATGCTGGCAATGGAGTTCATCGTGCACACAACCGCAGAGACGTCCGCTGGCGTCCACCGTAGCGGGGAAGTCATCTTCTACAAGCCCAGGAGGCGAGCTTGCCGATCGAAATCGGCTGACTCGAGGCGAACTTCATCGAACGTTCCTCGGGCGATGATCCTGCCGTGCTCGAGGTAGAGGATCTGATCGACATTGCGGACCGTTGCCAGGCGGTGAGCCACGGTGATGGTGGTGACCTGTCCTTCGAGTTCCGCGAGCGTGAGGGTGATCGCCTGCTCGGTTTCGGCGTCCAAGGAACTCGTGGCCTCGTCCAGGATGAGGAGCTTCGGGCGCGTATAGAGCGCGCGGGCTATTCCCAGGCGCTGCCGTTGGCCTCCGGAGAGTTTGAAGCCCCTTTCTCCGATCCAGGTGTCCAGGCCTTCGCGGTGTTCGATGAGGAAGTCCGCGAGGTGCGCGCGGCGCAGGGCCTCCCAGACGAGTTGGTCGCGGATCGAGTCCGATGGCATTCCCAATGCCACGTTTTGCTTGACCGTTCCGGCCACCAGTGCCACGTTTTGGGGCACGTACGCGATGGCTCCCGGCCACTGGAATATGGCCTCTTTGGGCGGCATGCCGCCGAGAAGGATCTGTCCGGAGTCCGGTGTCTGGACTCCGAGGATGAGATCGGCGAGGGTCGATTTCCCAGCCCCGGTGGCCCCGACAAGTGCGACCGACATTCCCGGGCGGACCGAGAAGGAGACGTCGTCGATAACCGGTCGGTTCGAATCGGAGAAAGTAAGGGTCGCAGACGCGACTTCCACTTCGGCCACGAAGCCGGGGTAGGTCGAATCGACACTCGCGTGGAGGCGATCGCTGATCTTCGCCGCTCCTTCGTCGATCCCGCGAGAGCGGGGACGCTCCAGAGAATCGAACATGAAGAAGGTCGGTTGCGCCATGACAGCCGCGTTGCGAATAGTGATTCCGGCTCCTTGCAGCCGCAGCAGTGAGGGGATCACGCGAGAGCCGGCAGCAAGGAACAGTGCCGTGGTGGTGGCGGCCGCTGACCAGTCCTTCGTGATGAACTGCACCACGCCAAGGAGCAAGGCACCTACGTAGAGGGCCGCCTCGAGAATGTATTTGGGGGCTTCTTGGATGAAAGCCGTGTTGGCGTTCGCGGTTGCATAGCGTGTGACTACATCGTCATAGCGAGACACATACAAGTCTCGACGATTGAGCACTGAAGTCTCACGATATGTCGAGAGGGCTTCGGAGACCACGCTCAAGGTGTCGATGCTGGTGTCTTTGATGATGTCAGCATTTCGAGCCGATACCCGGCCAAGGTAGCGATGCACGACGAGAACGATCACGGCGAAGAATGCTGCCGCGACGATCGTGAGGATGGGATCGTAGAAGAACAGCGAGATTCCGATGATGGAGAAGAGGAACAGTTCCGAGGCGATGATGATCGCCGATCCCAGGAGGGCGACCGTGGCGGCGCTCGCTCCTTGACCCAGGGCGTAGGTCGCCTCGGACGTGGTCCATCGCTGGACCTGGGCTAAGGGGCGTTGCAGGAATGTGCGGGCCAATGTGACCGAAAGGTCGGCTTGGCGATGGGCGAGGAATCGAGTGATAACGCGGGTCATCACGGCGGAGATCACCGTCTTGGAAACCAAGACCAAGACCGCGGCGAGCGCGATGAAGACACTCAGCTGCGAGATCGTAAGGGCGTCGAGGCCGGTGGTTTCGAGCACCGATTGCGCCCACCCGGGAAGACTGTTCGGCGCGATGCCGGAGACGGCAACAGCGGCCACTAGGCCGATAAGCGCGATGCCTAGCAAGTCGAGTAATCCCAGGGAGACCTGGAAGCCTGCAGCGAGGAACAGGACCCAGCGCTTTCCCTCGGGCATCATGCTGATGGACTTGCGGACGGCCCAGATGACGCTCGGACGACCAAAATCGGCGTGGTTCAAACTGCCTGACGGGTGTTCCGGTTCACGAGTGTGCAAATCGGGATCCGTCACCCCGCTAGCCTACTTCGGTGGTTGCCGCCTCCTTATTCATCGGCGTGGTGAGCTATCCCGGCACCCGATTCCCGGCTGCACAAGGCCCAGATGGTCTGGGCACTCAGCTTGGTGACGCGATGCGCGAACGAGGGTTCTCGGTGGCCGTGACGATCGACACCACGAATCGTTGGGATGGCGAGGCTGCGCCGCTCACCAAGGGGGATGTGCAGGAGGCTCTCTCGGCGCAAGTTCGGCTGGAAGATCGTTGGGAATCCTTCCTTCAGAACGGTGCGGCGATCGATCCCCGAGCCCGAGCGACGAGCGTGTTGCGGCATGCCAGGCGACTGTGGAGGCGGCTATCGCCGCCCTCCAGTGGCATGATCGAACGACTGCTCAACATCGAGATGGCCCACACCGCCCTCCTGCAGGCAGGACTGGCCTCCGGAAGTTCGTGGATCCTGATAATCGAGGACGACGGGGAATGCTCCGACATCGATGATCTGGCCGATGGATTAAGCGCAATGCTCGAGGGTGCGACAGATGGAGTGCGATTCATCAACCTCTCCGAATCCTTCGAGGTTTCCGAACTTGGTATCAAGCACCTACTGAAACCTACTGACCAGCAGTGGGTTGGCTCGCATCCTCGGCGTTTGATGAAGACGGAACTTCCGGTGACGAACACCGTTTGCGCGATTGCGTATCGAGCCCCGTTCGCCGAATTGCTCCTTGAGGAGTATTCGAAGATGCCGCAGCGTCCGGTGGTGCCGATCGACTGGAAACTCAATCAAGCACTCATGACTGTTCACGGCCGCGGAGAGTTACCGTCGGGGAGTTGTCTGTGGGTACTCCCCGGGCCTATCGATCAACTATCGATGCGGGACGCAAATGAGTGATCCGTGGCTCACGATCGTCACGCCGGTGCGCGACGATCACCAAGGCCTGAACCGCTCCCTTGAGTCGATTCGGGAGCAGGATCGCGAGGGTGTCGAAGTTCTGGTGATCGATAGTTCGATTGACCACGGATCCGTGCAGGCGGCGTGTAAGAATTTAGCGCGGGTTGTGGGAATGGAACCGGAAGGCGTCTACCCCGCCATGAATATGGGGCTGCAGAGTGCGGGTGGAAAGTATCTACATTTTCTAACCGCAGGTGATGTCTTTCATGACAGCAGTGTCCTTGCGCGCATAAGGGAGATCTGTAGAGCCGAGCCGGTGTGGATGTTCGGACCGGTGGACATCATCGATGAAGCAGGCAAGCACACCACCACTCCGCCGTGGAACTACGGGCATGAGAAGGCACGAATGTTCGCGCGCGGGCACTTCCCCCAACACCAAGGAACGGTTGTCCGGCGGGACGTGCTGCTGCAGGTTGATGGATTTCCGTCCAACTACCGGATCGCGGCTGACCACGCCGCGTTCCTGCGCCTCTCCCAGTTGGCCGACCCTGTCCTGCTCGACTTCGTGGTGGCCGACTTCCACACCGGGGGGTTGTCGAGCGTGGCGTGGCGCGAATCCATTTCTGAGTTCCACCGGGCCCGGCTCGAGGTCCTGCGGCCCCGAGGGACAGCACGGATCGTGGAGATGTGGGACTACACCACACATCTAGCAAGAGTCGGTGTCTACCGCGAGGTGCTGGAACCACTAAGGCGGAGGGCCCGCCGCTGAACCTCGTTGGCAGCCAGGCGGGTGGCAGCACGGACCGGGGGCTCCCAGATCCACGACCAACGGCGCAGGCCGGGGCTGAGCGCCGCGCGTTTCGCCCGCTCGGATTCCCGGAGGTTCGTGGAACGGTCATCCACGGTCAACGAATCGGCATGCCAGCGAAAGCAGGAAACGATCGTTCCGGTGCTGACGAGCGGGCCGAGTTTCTGCAGTTTCAGCAGTAGATCCAAGTCGAAGGCCAACCGGTAGGACTCGTCCAGTCCGCCTACCTGGCGCCACGCCCAACTTCTTACCAACATTCCGGGTTGCGGGATGAGGTCTGGACCCCAGGAGAGGATCTTGGGTGCCCACTTTCCGGCACTGCTCACCCATAGTTCCTGCCCCGATGCATCTATATAGCGGCAGGATCCGAACGCAACGGTTGCCGCGGGGTTGGCGCGGAGTGTTCGGGTGGTCTGGGCCAGCGCACCTGGGGTGAGGAGATCGTCATCGCCTAACCAATTCACGAACTCGTAGCGGTCGATGGCTGACTCGACACCGATGTTTATCGCGCCGGTGAGACTCCCCGGGTCATCCATCACGTCCGCATCGAAATCAGCGGCGATGCTGCGGGCGTCGGTGGCATCTGTCGGGGCAACCACCACGATATCCGCCGGCACATCCTGGTCACGGATTGATGCAAGGGTCTGGGAGAGGAACTCAGGTCGAGTGCCCAAAGTGGGGACAACGATCAGCACATCGGTTGACTTTGGGGCTCCCTGCACGCCGCTATCCTAGGAAGCATGCCTGCTCCCCTGGTCGCGGATCAGCCCCGGCTCGACAAGGGACAGTGGATGCACGATCTGGCAACCCGTCTTTTCCCTTACCCCCGGAGTTTGACCGGGGATGGAGTCCGAAAGACGCTCTTCGATCTGGCCGCGGAACTCCCTGGCCTGCAAATCCACGAGGTGCCCAGCGGCACAACGGTGCTGGACTGGACTATCCCGGATGAATGGAACATCCGTGGGGCCTTTCTTGAGAATCCCGAAGGCCTACGGATCGTGGATTGGGACGACTGCAACGTTCATGTTGTTAGCTACTCGACACCAGTCGATGAACGGCTCACTCTGAGCGAACTGGACGGACACCTGCACAGCGATGCCGAGTTGCCTAACGCGATTCCCTACGTCACGAGTTACTACAACCGCACCTGGGGCTTCTGCCTCACCGATCGACAACGTGAGTCGCTTGCGGACGGTGAATACCGGGCCGTGATCGACAGCTCCCTTGAACCGGGATCGCTGACCTACGCGGACCTGGTGATCCCAGGCGAGACACCCGATGAAGTGCTTATCAGCACTTACGTCTGTCACCCATCCCTAGGTAACAACGAACTCTCCGGCCCTGTCGTGGCAACTGCTCTCGCGCGCTGGGTGATGTCAGAACCGCGCCGATACACCTACCGCTTCGTGTTCGCGCCAGAGACGATTGGCGCGATTACCTACATCGCTTCCCACCTCGACCATTTCCGCTCGCACGTGATCGCCGGAATCAATCTGACCTGCATCGGAGACGATGGGGATTGGTCCTACTTGGCTTCTAGGGTTGGTGATCAGCCACTGGATCGGATTGCCCGACGGGTGGTTCGGACATTCCCACGGCCGGTCGAGTACTCCTACCTGGATCGAGGCAGCGATGAACGTCACTACGGAATGCCAGGAACCGGAGTGCCGATGCTGTCGCTCATGCGCACGAAATACGGGGCGTACCCGGAGTACCACACCCATCTCGATGATCTCAGCGTGATCACACCCACCGGCTTACAAGGTGGGCTCGATCTGGTTCGCACCTGCCTGGAGGAGTTCGAGGCTTCCGATTACTACACAGCCACGGTTCTCGGTGAACCCCAGTTGGGAAAGCGGGGCCTCTACCACACCATGCACGCTCGAACCGTTGCAGACGAGGTTCTGCTGCGGACCCACGTACTCGCCTACGCAGACGGCATGCATTCAATTCGCGATATCGCGGAGATGTGCGAGATGCCCGAAGAGGTCATCCAGGACTTAGTGGATGAGCTACTCGATCACGGCCTCCTCGTGCGTACGAGCGCGCGGAAATCACCCCCATAGAGCGGGCTACTGCTCGTCAAGGTCGCTGCACAGCAGTATCGGCGGGGCGACATCCAGTTGTTGCTGCGTATTGGGCCACACAGGTGTGAAGACGACCTCCACTTCCCGCACACCGGTCTCCTCACATACTCGCGTTGCACGGTCGATTTCCTCGTGCCACGAGGGAGCTGGTGACGTCCGCACTTGACTCGCTGCGAAAGCCGGGGCCCAGAACAAGGACACAAGCAGGAGTACGCCCCAAAAGGCCCGTGCCGTGAGGTTTTGAATCCACGAATCTCCCAGCACAACGAGTCCGATCACCAGCAACGCGAAGGAAGCTACGAAGTAGCGGTAACTGAAGGTGCCGGCGAGACTCGGGAACAGTGATAGCCCGAGAGCACTGATCACTAACAGACCGGACTGCATGCGACGCAGTCCCGATCGGCCGCCAAGACGAGTGCCCGTCCAAAGTCCCCACACACCGGCGAGGACGAGCAGCGCGGTGACGAGCCATGGTCCGTACCAGGGCTCTCGAAGGGGAAACAGCGAGGTGAATTCACTGATCGACCAGGTCAGTCCAGGGACGGCACTAAGTCCCGAATCGACAACTCCGTCGACCCACGCGCGCAATGACGCCAGGCTCACGGAGAGTCCTCGACCCTCAGGTGCGTTCATCGCAACGAGAAGCTGTCCTGCCAGACCGACTCCGAGGGCAGCCAGCCAGCGCAACGTCAACGCCGTAGGTAGGTCCTTGACCAGCATTCGAAAGACCAATACCGGGATCAGCACCGCCGTCGATGGCATCGTCAATGCGGTGACAGCGAGCAACGCGGCTACCCACCAGCCTGCGTTGCGCTGCGGCTTGGCCACCACAACGACAACCGTGGTTGCCACGAGCAGCGGGACATAGATGCTGGCAATAACACCGATGACTTCCAGCCCGAACAAGGGCGACACCACGAGTATTAGGGCTGCGAGGACGCTGGTCCGCCGACCCATATCCGCCAATCGCATCGCGAGGAATACGACCGAGGCCATGGCTCCCGATGCAATTGCCGAGAGGATGACCGAGGCTGTCGGCCAGATCTCTATTGGCAGGGCAGCGGTAACGAGCGACGCCAACCGCGGCACGAGCAGGTAGTAGCCCGCGAAAGGCTGACCAAGGCAATCAAGCGCCCCAGAGTTGCGTACGCATAGCGGGAAAAGGCCATCTTCAGCCCACAGCACTTCGGTGAGCGATCGAGCGTCTCCCAGGAACAATCGAGTGATCGTCAGGAAGGTAGCCGCAAGACCAACAATCAGGGACCTCGAAACCACCTGACGATCGACTCGAGGTTGATCCGTATCGCGCACAACGGGACTCTAGGGATCGCACCTCCAAGGCACGACATACCTGCCACGCGTGGCGAGTTCACCAACTAGTACGCGCCCCTGCATACCAGGGACGCACGAGCGCGAGGAGTATTCTTGTGGCACAAGAATTCGCGTATTCGATGGGAGCAGCCGTGGCGGGCGTAATGGTGGAGAACGCGTTGAACGTGACCCGCATGGTGAAGACCGTCGGAGCCGCTCGGACGTTCGATCGCTCCCGCGGTGTTCCCGAGTCCACTCCCGGGCAGAGACAATTCGACATGCGCCAAGCCATGAGCCTGGACCCGCGGGTGGGCAAGGCACTTTCGAAGATCGCTTTCCGCAGATCCGGTCCGCTTGCGTGGAAGATCTCCGATCCTGTGACAAGCAACTTCATCGATCCGTCCGAAGTGTCGACGGCGGTGGAAGGAATCCGGCGAGATGGCTTCTACGTCTTCCGCACGCCCGCGAGTGCCTCTATCGTGGAATCGATTCGCACCTACGCAGAGCAAGTACCGTGCGAGGCCCGGGGGGCAGGTAAGCCCTTAGAGGTGTACCCGCGGTCCAACCCCGAAGTGGGTCGCTATGACATCCACGAGGAGCAGGCACTCGGATGCCCGGAGGTCCAGGACTTCGCCACGGATCCGGCTATGGCCCTGATCTCCCAGATGTACCTCGGGCAACCGGTGATCATGGACGAGGTCGCGTTCTGGTGGACCACCACCAAGAAGGCGGAGGATGCCGATCTCAATGCTCAGTTGTTCCACCAGGACCGGGATCGCTTGTCCTTCTTGAAGTTCTTCATGTATCTGACCGACGTGGATACGAATACCGGAACGCACGTGTACGTCCGTGGTTCGCACCGCAAGATCCCGTGGTCGCTTCGCGCTGACGGTCGGATGACCGACGATGCCGTGCGCGCAGCGGGCCTGTGGGACAACGTGACGGAACTGACCGGCCCCGCGGGAACGATCATGGCGGTGGACACCATCGGTCTGCACAAAGGCAAGACGCCGATCAACTCCGACCGCCTGGCGTTGGAGAACGAGTTCTCCACCTCGCTATTCGGGATGGACTACGAGCGCCCCGCATTCGAGTCAACCGAGCTCACGCGTCGCCGTTTCGCGCAGATGCCTTACGTACTCCAGCGGTACGCAGACGCGCTCGCCGATTAGGCGCGAAGCAGGCCACGCCGGGTCAGGCGATTCACCGCGTGGCTGAGGTGCCGCACGATCGGCCTCGGCTCGATGATCTCGACCCCGGCGAGTTCGCGACCTCCTGACGGGGTGCGCGTGAGGTACCGATAGGTGAATCCTCGCCGTTTCATCATCAGTCCGTAGGGCAGGGCCGACCGTGGCGCAGGCGGGGTGCGGCGCGTGAGCGCTTCCCGCAATTCGGCGACCGTGCGCACGCGGACGGCGCAGCCGAGTTCGTCGTATGCGCTCGGTCCCATGACGATCACCGGGCGATCGGCGTATCCGGCCTCGACTCCGGTCGTGGAGCCGTAGGTGATCACCACATCCGATTGATCCATCAGGGTGTAGGAATCGACATCGGAGTTCTCATCGAGGTGCACATCGGGATTCGCGCGCTCAACCGCCTCGTGCCACTCCGTAACGTCCTCCTTCGGCTTGAATCGCTTGTGCGGGTGTGTTCGCACCACTAAGCGGTACCCCAGGTCACGACAGACCTCGGCGGTGGCAAGCAGCGCACCGGGCTGTCCGTCGAAGAAGTCCGCCCATTGGAGATCGAGTTCGGCAATCTCATCGCCAGAGGAACTGAAGTAGGTAGCGACTATTTCGTCGCCACTGCGAGAGATTCCTTGTCCAATAGTTTGCGCACCGGTGAACAGTCGGTTCGCCTCTTCCACGTGGTCGCGACGGTCCGAGAACCAACTACCGCCCACGCGGTTGGCTTCTGCTTCCGGCCATTTCGCCATCATGGCCTTCATGCGATCCTGCAGGGCAGACCAATCGTGCGTCGCATCGATGGTGAGATCGAAATCGGTGTCCAGGCCGCCGGTGTCGTAGGAAAGCACCGGAAGACCCCGCTGTTCGGCAGCAGCGGCCACTGCACTGTCGTGCAGGAAGCGGCCGTTGTACGCGAAGACCGAAGTGGCTCCAGTGCGCTCGATTGCCGCAAGAGTCTGATCAAGTGCGTAGGCGTAGGACCGAGCTGCGCGTTCCACGTACTTGCGGGGCCAGTTGTACTCATCGGTCACCGGGACGTCCGGGCTCGGTGGGACCTGCAGGATTCCACGACCCATCGGTGCTCCCCGATAGGTCAGTGTTCGCAGCCACGAGCGATAAGTCGCCTCGATGCTCGGCAATGGTTCCCGTGGACCACGCCACGGCTCGGGTTGCTCGAAGGTATCTGCGGGAAGCCCATAGGCCAGCAGCGCATTCTTGATCCGCGTATCGATCGTGGGTGAACCGAAGGTCTGGGCGATCCGGTGGTGCGCCTGCCAGCCGACATCGCGAAGGGGTGTACCAGCGGACCATAGGGCAACCGCAGGGCGGGCGCCCATGTTGTGCAGTGTCACGGCAACTTCGGCAACCGCTGCCACGGCGAAATCCCACTGGGTGAAGGACACCAATAGCGGTCGCGCCAACTGGTCCGTCGTCAGATTGTCTTGGAGGTAGACCTCAAGGGAGTCATGTTCCGCGCAGATCGTCATACCAACACCTCGCGGTAGACATCTGCGGTCAACCGGGCCGTGCGGTTCCAGGTGAACGCTCGAGCGTGTTCCATTCCGGCCCGAACCATGCTCTCCGCCTCGTCGCTAGAACCAAGGATGCTGCTCAATCGATCGGCTAGCGCACGGTGATCACCCGCGGGGAAGTACCGAGCAGCTGCTCCGCCAACCTCCGGCAGCGAGGTCGCTTCCGCGAGCACCGTGGGAGTTCCGCTGGCCATCGCCTCCAGCACCGGAAGCCCGAATCCCTCGAAGCGGGATGGGAAGGCGAACACAGCGGCGTGCGCGTACGCACTCGGCATGACGGAGTCCGGTAGGTCCCGCTGGACTACTCGCCCGGCGATGTCCAGCGAAGCCAGCATGGCGTGCTCGTCTCGGTTGAAAGGCCCGCCGCCAGCGAAGACGAGCGAGCAATCGGGAAAGTCCCCAGCGACCTCGGCGAAGGCCCGTAGCAGCGTTGCTGCATCCTTGTATTGGCCGCGATGGCCAACGAACAGGATGTATCGATCGGGGAATGAAGCGACCCGAGGCACCTCGGGTGTGAACCGCGGATCGACTCCCAGGTGCACCACGCTCACCGGTGCGCTGATCGGCCCGTAGAGGTCCAGAAGATCCTGCTTCGTGGCATGCGAGATGCAGATGACGTGATCGGCGGACTCGATGTAGCGACGCTTGAGGGTCAGCAGGTCGAGTCTGCGCCGAGTATCGGGCAGCCTTTCTGGGATCATGTCGTACACCGTGATGACCCGTTTCGTGCCGCGCGCGGAGGACAAGCCGTGCGGCAGGTAGAAGGTGGTGTGGACAACATCGGCACGCCGACGCTCAAGGTGCGAGAAGTACCACGCCAGGGCGGTCCACTGGTTGCGGGCACCACGCACCTGCAGCCTGCTAGTGAGCGTTGGGTCATCGAGGATGTACCGGTTCACGATGGGTGCCTGCAGGGGATCCAGGTCCACACCCAATGCCGGATCCGTGAGGAACTGACGAGTCAGCTCAGCGAAGAGCCGAGAGATCCCACCGAAAGGTTGGATGGCGAATATCTGCTCATCCATAGCCAAGCGCACCGCTGCAGACTAACGGCCACTGCTCACGACATGAGGCGCTCTACCCACCGATCCACCGCTTCCTCGTACCGATCAGGTTCGCCTTCCACCCAGGAGCGAAACGGCTCTTGGGTTGCTTGGATCCGGGTGGGATCGTCGAGTACCTCGGTGATCACCGGGGCCATGTGGTCGGCCCAGTCCACGGTGTAGGGGATTCGGTAGCCCACTCCGAGCGGGAAATCGTCCCAGCAGAAGCCAGCCCCTCGCGCCAGCATCACGGTGGGCGTCCCTAGCAAGGCGGCTTCGCGCGGCAAGCGATCGCGTCCGGGAAGATGACCGATCTCCACGTACAGACTGGATTCGGCCAACGCCTCGAAGACCTCCTGTCGCGACATGTCCTGGATCGGACGAAACTCCACACCCGGAAGGCGCGAGCGCAACTCGTCGATCTTCCATCGACCTTTCGCGCCGTTGTAAGCGACGAGGTTGGGGATCTTCGTTACCTTTCTGACGGCAGGCCTTGGCTTCGGATAGTCGGTGAGGAGGAATGCGTCACGACCCAGGTAGCTACGAACGAATCCCTGTCCGTAGAAGGACTGGGTACCGAAGTTAATGCTGCGTCGAACGGTTCGTCGCGCGAAGGCGATCGACGCAGCCTCTACTGCAGTTGCGGCGAACTGGCGCGGTCCAGTTCCACGGTTTCGTCGTCGCGCTTCTCGGAACGTGCGGAATGGACCTGAGGTGATCGGTTTGTCGTCGTACGGCCAGAGGTCGGGCAGAGCTGACTGCGTTCCCTGTGGAAAGAACAGACAGTCCAGCTCGGTGGCCGAGTAGTAGCGAGCTTCGGGAATGGGTGAGAAGTTCACGCTCAGCCACAGCATCCAGACGCGTTCGTCAGCAACCTGCTCGAGTTCCCGTCTGTTTTCGATTGGGCTTACTTCGGTGAGCACGAAGTGATCGCGCTCGGGATTCAGGATCCGGGTTGCAACGGGACATTCGTAATTGCCATATTCGGGGTGGTTGGAATTTCCGCGAAAGTTGCGCATTGGGATCAGGTAGGCATCGATCCCTCTCTGTCGGAAGGAGTGCACAAGCAGGGAAAGTGCTTCGGGCCCACCGGTCCGCTGACCCAGCGAACTTGCGACGTAGGTCCTGGGGGGTGCCACAGGCCAAACGTAACGGGGTCACCTGACCCAGGAGTTGCCCCGCCCTTGGCCGGTTCCTACGGGCTCTCCAATGGTTCGCTCCGCGTGCAGCGCCACAATCTTCAGCCCTACTGCTAGCAATGCGAGACCGAGCCACGGAAACGAACCCAGAGGTGGATTACCCCGGAAAGCCAGCGTATCGCCTAATGCGTAGCCGATCGTGGCTACCAAGCTCGCCACGACCCAGTACTGGGAACGTAGACTTCGCCAACTTGTGGGTGCCAACAGAAGCGGCAGTACCAGCAGAGCCATGCGTGAGCTCGCAAGACTCAAGAGCGCTGCAGCGAGCACAAAGAGCCCAGCGACAAGGACAAGCGCAGCTTCCACCCAGTCAACCCGCTCCAGATTTGGCCGCACTTGCCACCGGAATAGGACGGGTGAGGTAAGTGCAACAAGCGCAAACGCCAGGACGGCCCAAAAAGTCACTTGAGTCCAGGTGGAAGGACTTGCAATCATCCCGAGGTAGTCGACCTTGGAGTTCGGTACTTCGACGAGGAACCGTGGGGAAGCAACACCCGCCAGGGGTCCTATCGCGTAGATCGTCGACTTCCAGGTGAGATTTCCCCGAGCCCACGTCACCATAAGCCAGGAGGCAGGAAGAAGCACCGCGGTCTCACGAGTCAGTCCCGCGGCAAGCCCGGCCAGCGCGAAGCGCAATCCCTGCTGACGGTACGCATATAGAACCGCCAACGAAGCCAGCCCAAGAAAGGTCATGTCTGGATAACCAGGGCTCGTCGCCGCGAGAGCAGCAGTCAACACACCCAACGACACAGCCGCCGCCCACCACTCTTTTCGCACGAATGGCCGAAGCAGCCGAAAGACACTAACCGCGAGGAGCACGGCACTCGCCACGTAGACGATCAAGTAGGCAACGTCGAGCGGGATCCCTAGGAGGCGGAATCCCGCTGCTAGCGAAGGAACGACTATTCGGTACGCCCAGGGTGGTTGATGCGACAAGCCGTTTTCTGGATGAACGTGAGTGGCCCAGAAGTCGCTACGGCCCCCGTAAAAAACCAGCCACTCCTCGTTGGTTACGGAAAAGCCGCGCTCTGCCACTTCTTGCCCAACAGAAATCGGCTCACCCCACAGGTTGAACACCATCGCTGTGTAGAAATAGATGTCATTGAAGGATGAGTAGGCATAGTCCTGCCCCTTGACGAGGAGCCGACCTGCTTCGCTTGCAAGGGCACCAACGGCAGCGACCACACCAAGGAGCCATAAGAGTGCCCTACCCTGGGTCACTGCAGTCCAACCTCCCTGGGGACAAGGCCTTCTCGCCCGTACTCCGGTGCGCCTAGCCATACGTACGCGAACCCAGGTTCGTGCAGAACCTTGCCGACGCCTGGACAAGCTCATGCCACTGCGGCTCCTGGGATCCTACGACACAAAACCCGAACCGATGCCTTGAGCGCGCTCCTTGATGGAAGGACGAGGATCACTGGTGCATAGCGGATACCTCGACCAGCACTGGTCGGTATCCGTAGGAACGAGGAGCACCAGCCCACTGTCGGTCGTGAACTCCTGCACGGGTGGAGTTGGCAGGGGCGCCACTTCATAGGGGATACCCAGCCAGCTTTCGGCTTGCGTGGGTGTTGCCCAGTCCAGGCGGATGAACGTGCTCACGATGGCCACTAGGCCGATGCCCGCCGCCACCACGGCACCCGCGGGCACGAAGAGGGGTCTTCGCCATAAGCCCCAGCCGAGGAGGACCGCCGCAAGACCGAAGAGCGGGCCCCAACCGAACCGGAAGGCCGGGGGGCTGATGGTGAACCACAGCAGCGCCGCGAACGCATAGGGGGCGCTGACAGCCAGCAGGGGCTTCCAGCGGGGGTTTCTCGGCTTCACGAGGGCGAGAAGGGTGCCGGCCGCGGCAAGGGCCGCTAGGAGCCACCAGGGCTCCCATTGCTCAGGGAAACGGGCGAGCCAGGGTCCCACCCAGGTCCAGCCTTGGGTGGCCTGCTGCCAGTTCTCGGGGTCCCGGGCGAAGCCCAGGGTGGCTTGGCGCAAGGCTTCGGGATCCGGGGCCCGCCAGGGGACATCGAAGGGGTAGACGCTCAGCGGGTACTGCAACCAGCCGCTGAGCATCCGGTCGCGGGCTGCGATGAGGGCCGCCGTGGCTATCGCTAGCGCGGCGGAGGTGATCGTCGGGAGTGCTCCGGGTGGTTGTCGCCGATAGGCGGAAATCGCTATGCCGGTGACCACCAGCCCGGCAGCGAGCGCGGCCGCCGTGGGACGCAGGGCCGTCATCACGGTAGCCAGGACGATGATGGTGGGCATAGTGCCGCGGTTCGCGTCCTTCGAGTCGGTCGCGAGATCGGCAAGGTAGGCCGCTGCGATGACCGCGAGCACCAGCACGGGTAGATCCGGTGTGGGGCTCGTGACCCAGAAGTCGGCCATCCAGATCATCGGCGGATAGACCAGGGCGGTGCCGACCAGGAGAATGGCGGTGCCTGGGCGCTTGGGGGCGCTGATGAATCTGGCGATCGCGTTCGCACCGAGCAGTACGAGGAACAGGCCGTTGAGCAGCCGGAAGCCCTCCGTGCCCCACGGTGTGGCGCCGAGAAGGGCACCGAGCACCGGCTCGGCGCTGGCGTATCCCAGGGGGCCATAGAGGTTCGCGAGCCCAGGGATCACCTGGTAGTCCACGGCGTACTGCACCGCGGCCCATTGGTAGAGCCCGGCGTCGTAGTGGGTGACCGGGCCGAGGGCTGCAAAGGCCAAGTAGATCCAGGCAATCCCGAGGGCGAGTGCCAGGACTTTGGCACCCGGGCCCCACTTCGGATGCGTGCTCGGGCTTCGCAGCAACAGCCACCAGCCGATGGCACCCAGAACGGCCGCGAGGACAAGCACTAAGAGGGCCGTGGTGATCGAGCCGAGTGGTTGGACGAAGGCGAGTGCGTACCCGACCAGGACCAGGACTCCCAGTCCCCACCAGGAGGCGGTGGCCAGCGCGAGGAGTGGTGAAGGAGTCGGCCCTTTTTGGCTGGTGCGAACGAAAGGAAGTCCTACGGAGATCAGGATCATCGTCAGGGCGAACCAGGTCACCAGGACGAGCAGGCCTCCGAGGAGGGTCACGACTAGCCCGCCACGGAGCGGAAGTACTCGATGGTGCGGGTGAGGCCGTCGGCTAGTGGGATGGTGGGTTGCCAGCCGAGGGTTTCCTTGGCGCGGGTGATGTCCGGTTGCCGGCGGATCGGATCGTCTGCCGGCAGCGGCAGGTGCTCGATGCCCGCCGGCGATGGGATCTGCTGGAGCACCAAGTCGGCGAGTTCGGCAATGGTGAATTCGCCAGGGTTGCCGAGGTTTATCGGTCCGACCACGTCTTCGGGCGAGTTCATCATCGAGATGAGGCCCTCGACCAGATCATCGACATAGCAAAAGGATCGGGTCTGTGAGCCGTCCCCGTAGACAGATAGTGGTCGACCTTCCAGCGCGCTCATGATGAAGTTGGACACCACTCGACCATCGCGCGGGTGCATGCGTGGGCCGTAGGTGTTGAACAACCGCACCACCTTGATCGGCAGTCCATGTTGGCGGCGGTAGTCGAAGAACAAGGTTTCGGCCGCGCGCTTGCCTTCGTCGTAGCAGGCACGCGGGCCAATAGGGTTCACGTTTCCCCAGTAGTCCTCGGTCTGCGGATGCACAAGCGGATCGCCGTAGACCTCCGAGGTCGATGTCAGGAGGATCTTGGCGCCGGTTCGCTTCGCAAGACCGAGCATGTTGATGGATCCGTGCACAGCGGTCTTGGTGGTCTGCACGGGATCGCGCTGGTAGTGGATCGGGCTCGCCGGGCAGGCCAGGTGGTAGATCTCATCGACCTCGACATACAGCGGGAACGTGACGTCGTGGCGCAGGAGCTCGAAACGCGGGTGGTCGAGCAGATGGGTGATGTTGTCCTTGGTGGAGGAGTAGTAGTTGTCCACGCACAGGACGTCGTAGCCGTCGTTCAGTAGCCGTTCGCATATGTGCGAGCCGATGAAGCCAGCACCGCCGGTGACCAGAACACGGCCTCGGCTCATGTTGAGGGTCACGTGCGGCCTCCCTTGAGTGTGGCGAGCTTGCGCAATCGGTCGAGGGTACCCAGATAAGTGGCGTTCCAATGCTCGCGGAGGGTGTACTCCTGCGCCTTCTCATCGAGTTGCACGGGAATGGGCGTGGTAGGCAATCGTGCTTCGCCGACCGGCATCAGATCCGGCTCCCCGGCATGGGTGTGAGTCGCATTCTCCCCGAAACCGATGTTGGTCACCAGGTTGACGTTGCTCGTGGCCGTGAGTTGCCCGGCTTCCATGCTGGCGAAGATCATCGGCCAATCCCAGGTATCCACATCCCCGCGGCGGACCGCCTCGAAGTTGCCGGCCCAGAACAATGCCCCGGGGATCGACCGGCCGGTCCGGCGCCAGAACTCGGTGAGGGACATCCGCCGGTACCAGTCATCCATCGCGAGCTGGTAGCGCTGCCAGGAGCGCTTCCAGGTAGCCCAGCCCCACACGTGCGTCACTTGGGCGAATCGGTACGCGGCTTCGGGATCGCTTTGTGCGTAACTGGGAACCGGGTTGCACCCGGAGATCGCGAAGACGCGTCCATCGTGCTCGTAGCGATCGAGCAGTTCGGTGCAGAACGGGAAGAACGAGGGTTCGGGGATGATGTCGTCCTCGAGGATGATGCCGCGTTCCACGTTGTCGAAGAACCAGGTGATCGCTGCGGTGACGCCTTCACCGCAGCCGAGGTTGCCTTCTTGGAATTGGGTGTGGACGCTATCCGTCCAGTCAATGGTGGATGCCAGGGCGTGGCACTCACGCACCTGGGCTTCGTCCTGCGGGCCGCGCGGACCATCGACGGCGAGGTAGACCGTTTGCGGCTGGACTTCGCGCAAGCGCTCGAGAAGCACCTTGAGGTGGTCGGGTCGGTTGAAAGCGATGATCAGGACCGGTTCAGCCACGCTCATCGTCATCCTTGATGTCATCGATCTGCTGCTGCAGCAGCGCCACCTCTTCGGCCAGCCGGCGGATGCGCATCTCGTGGCGGCTCAACTCATAGCTCAATTGGACGCTCACCAGGACTAGGAGCAGCACCGTGGTGAAGAACAGCAGATTGACGGGTGCGGCGACTCCGATGGCGGCACTGATCCATACCAGCGCACCCGGGAAGATCGCGAAGAACAGCGCGGCACCGGAGAAGAACAGCCACAAGACGGCGTATTTCTCACGCAGCACGCCTCGGCGCAGCAGGTAGAAGACGAAGATGAAGGTGATGACAGCGGTGGCACCGGCGAGGATGTTCGAGGTCATGCCACATCACTCCGCGGGACTTGGTTGCCCTTGAGTCCGGTGGCGATGATCGCAAGGGATGCGCGCCCGAGGTATAGCGCGGACCACAGGGCGTTCTTGCTCGGTCTGCCGAACTGGCGGAAGTACATCGTGACCGGAGTCTCGTGAATCACGAGTCCCTTACGGATGGCGATCGCAAGCGAGCCGACAGTGTCACCGAGGTAGTCGGCCGGGTACTCCAGGGCGAACAGTGCGATAGCGCGCGGTCCCGCTGAGCGGAAGCCGGAGGTGGGGTCGGAGATAGTGCCCTTGTTCATGAAGCTCAGCGCGTTGCTGAGCAGCACCATCGCCCAGCGGCGTGGTCCACCGACGAAGTACATGGAATCGGGGTGGAAGCGGGTCCCCACCACGATGTCGGCGTCATCGAGACCTCCGAGCACCCGATCCAGATCCGCCGGATCATGCTGCCCATCGGCATCCACCTGGACGATGGCTCGGTACCCCTCACGCTTGGCGTACAAGAACGCGGTTCGCATGGCACCGCCTACGCCCACGTTGAATGGCAGCGAGATAACCGTGGCACCGGCCTCCTCGGCCGCCAAGGCTGTGGCATCGGTGGAGCCGTCATCGACCACCAGGATGTCCACATCGGGCTGGTGGGTGCGTACCTTCTCGATCACCTCGGTGATCGAGGCTTCCTCATTCCATGCCGGGATGGCCACGAGGGAATGCGCACTCACAGGGCATCACGGTAGACCAAGGCGCCTGCGGCACCGGCCTTCGCTGAGTCGATCAGGAGATCCACTGGTTCTGGGTGAAGCGGATAGTGACCAGCACGAGAGCCGGCAGGCTCAGGCCGATGAATGTCCAGCGCAGCCAGGGGCGTTTCGCCATGACCAGGCCGATGAGAACCCATAGCGGGAAGATCACGATGAGGGTTCGCGGGATCGAGTAGTACATCGTGCTGGTGCCCAGGGATAGGGCGGTCACCCCGGAGTAGAGCGCCTCAGGCCACCAGCGCTTGATGGCCACGATGACCGTTACCGCGATCAGGACTGCCATCGCGATGATTTCGGTCACCATGCGCGAAGAGGGTTCGCCCGTCGGTGAGAAGGTCCAGATCAACTCGTAGGTGTTGACCAGAGCGGTGATCGGATCGACAAGGCTGCGGCCCCAGAATTCGGACTGGGCGTCGGACCAAGCGGTCCACGAACCGGTGATGATCCGCAGGTAGCCGAAGTACAAGCCGGCACTGAAGACCGGTAGCAGCAGGGGCAGGCCGCGTAGCCATTGCCTCGGGGATCGTGGCCGATCGGTCAGGATGAACAGCAGTACCAAGCCGGCGGCCAGGAACGATCCGTTGGGTCGGATCAGCCCCGCCCCTCCGGCGAGCAGGCCGGCGGTGAGCCAGGATCGTCGTTGGGCCCACACCCACGCCCAGAAGGCGAAGGCGCAGAAGAGGGCCTCGGTGTAGGCCGCGGTGAGGAACACCGCCGTGGGGGCCACGAGCCAGGCGATGGCGGCGTATTTGCCCACCTCGCCGGTGGTCTGCTCGGCGATGCGCACCAAGCCTGTGGCGGCGATCAGGCTGGCGACCAATGAGATCGCGATCCCGGTGGCGGTGGCGGAGATACCGAGGGCGAGTCCGACCCGCATGAGCATGGGCACGCCGGGGAAGAAGGCCACGTTGTACTCGAAGTTCTCGAAGTCCGAGATGTAGCGGCCGATGTAGCCGTCGACGGCAATGGATTCGAACCAGCTGGTGTCCCATCTGTTCCAGCGCTCGATGTACGTGGCAACCGGTGTGGCGGAGTTGGAGACTGCCGTCCACCCGCCAGCGAGGGCGGCAACGAGGGTCAGGATTCGCGTGCCCAGCCACCAGCCGACTATCTGCCTACGGTCGGATCGGTCGCCCTGCTGTGTGCGTTCGGGTGCTTGCAGCGTCACGCCGATAACACCCCCGCAACCACGCCCCGGGTGAAGTCTGCCCAGGTGGGAACAGAGTCCGGAGCCAGTGAGTCCTGGATCGAGGTGCGCGCTTCGGGCCGCGCGAAGGTCGCGAACATCTCGGCGATGGCATCGACGGTGAGGTGCTCGATGGGTTGCGCACCTCGACCGATCATCAGTTCGGCGGCGGGCTGGATTCCTCCGAACACGACCGGCGTTCCTAGGCGGATCGCTTCGAGCACCGGAATTCCATAGCCCTCGACCCCGATGGATAGGAATACATCGCTGGCCCGAACCCATCGCTCCACTTCCCGATCATCGGCATCGGCGATCCACCGGATGCCCACACCGCGATCCACCGCCGCGTGCATGGCTTGATTGATCGATTCATCGCTCGCCGAGGGACGTCCGATGAACACCAGCTCCGCGTTGGCTCCCCGCGCGATGGCCTGCTCGAATCCCGCGATGATCTCTCGGGGGCTCTTGCGCGCCTCTAGCGTTCCTATGCGCAGGAAACGGGTCGGTCGATTCGCGACCTGCGGTTCTTCGCGCTCGGCGAGGGCGACATGGTCGCCACCTGGGTGGGCGACGCTGATCGGTAGGTGGGGATCTCGCCTGAGCCGAGTGCAGATGTCGGATCTGGTGTGCTCGGAGATGCACACGACCGATCCAGCGGTCGCCAGCAAGCGGAAGTACTCGCTGGCGTACCCATCGGTACCGGGGATGAGTCGGTAGTTGGCCGGTTCGCTCATGGGCAGGATGTCGTAGCCGATCATGGCGCCGGGAATGCTTTGCGTGATGTTCTCGAATCGCTGCAACACGCTCGGCAGGTAGGACACCTCCGGAAGCAGCCAGGCATCGCATCTGTCGATGAGTTCGGCCTCGTCTAACGGTGCGGCTTTCACGGCGAATCGCTCGACGAAATCACGCACCAGTGCTCGCAGTTCGGTGCCGTCTTGGGCTTGGAAGGCCAGCGAGACGAAGGTATCCGCCTCGGCAGGGGACAGCAGGAGGTAGCGGTCATCGAGCGGCAGCACGAAATCCGCTTGCGCGAGATCCTCGGGCCATTGCCGCGCGAGGTGTTGCAGCACCCGTTGGATTCCCGAACTCTGCGGGTCGATGAGGTACTGCTCGAGATCCACTCCAATGCGCGTCATGGGGCGGATCCCTGATCGCGGTGGTGCATCACCCCGGTATCCAATCCATCGAGCGCGGCATTACGCGCGGCGTCGTCTTCGGTGCGCGTGATTTCGGGCATGTCCGCCAGGAGGGCGAGGATGTGGTCGTACTCGAAAGCCGGGTTGTTGGCATAGAGGTTCGCGTAGACGGCTTCTGCGAAGTGGTAGTCCTCGGGAGTATCGACGGTCCAGCGCAGGTGTGAGTTATCGCGCCCGGTTGGATCGATTACGTTCTCGATAGCGAAGTGCTCAGGGCGGCGGTAGATGCCGAGGGTCACGTGTTCGCGTTCGTGGGGATCGGTGAAGGTGGCTGCGGCTTCCTGGAGGACCCCAGCGGTCACGACCTCCACATCTTGGCCGTCCGGGTAGGTGGGTTGCATGGTGTTGGAGACGTAATCGGCATCGCTGGCGTGGAAGGCCTGCACCACGTGATCGATGATCGCGGGACTGATCAGCGGGCAGTCGGCTGTCATGCGCACCACCACATCGGGGCGGTAGGTCTCGATGGCTTGCTGGTAGCGGGTGAGGACATCCTCGAGTGGCCCGCGCATCACCTCGATTCCGGCGCCGGTGAGCACATCGGCGAGTTGGTCATCGCCCGGATCGGTGGAGGTGGCCACCACGATTCGATCGAGCGTGGATGCGCGGGCGGTGCGCTCGAGTTGGCGAACGATCATCGGCTCGCCGGCCAGTGGCAGTAGCACTTTGCCGGGCAATCGGGCAGAAGACATCCGGGCCTGGATGACCGCCATCGTCGATCCTCTGCGGCCACTCATCGGGTTACCTCTCGGAGATGATCGAGCAACAACTGCGCATAGCGCTCGGGTGTCTTGCTCTCGAGGTAGCGGCAGCGGGCCGTCTCGCGGTCGGCCTCGGTCATGGGATTTGAGAGCAGTTGCTCGATCGCCTCGGCGACCATCACCGGGCTGACCGAATCGGGCAATCGGTGGATGTATTCGGGGGTGTCCACATCGGTGCACAGCCCGGTACTTGCCACAGCAGGGGTGCCGAACGCCGCGAGGTCACTCAGCGGACCACTGACCCCGAGCAGCGGACTGATGCGTAACTGAATGCCCGCATCGACTGCAAGCAACCAATCCCGGAAGTTCTCCTCGGATTGGAAGCCGGTGATCTGGAAGTCATCGATCCCGGCCCGTTCCGCGCGCTGGCTGAGTTCGGCTTCCTGCTCGGCCTTCGCGTGGCCGACCAAGTGCAAGGCGACGGGGTGGCCCCATTGGACGAGCCATGCGGCGGTCTCCACCACCACGTCGGTCATCTTCGTGCGCGGATCCACATAGCCGAAGCTGGCAAGGTGGATCTTCTGGGGATCTAGGCCGAGACGTTCGCGGGCTTGGAGGCGCTGAGTAGACGTGACGGCGGGTGTGTTGGGTACCCGTTGATTGGCGAACGGCAGTACTTCCACGGGCTTGCCGGTCTCCTGCGTCAATCGCGGTGCCGCACTCGGGGAGTGGGTGATGAGGCGAACCGATCGCTTCGCGATTTCCCAGAAGCCGGCGTTTTGCAGGATGCGCATATCGTCGATTTGGTCATCGAGGGCCGGGGAGATCGCGGTGGGAGCCAAGGCATCGGCCGTACACAGCATCACCTGCTCGGCGCCTCCCTTTGCCCGCAGGGACATGTAGAACTCGACCATGCGGGTGTCATGCGCAATGACCACAGCATCGATGTTCGAGAGCAGTTGCACGAACGGCAGGTGGAAATGACTGTTGCCCACCACAGTGACGAAGACGTCATGCCGCTCGCTCGCGAGAGTGGGATCGGCGAACAACTCATCCACGCTGCGTTGCTCGATCGCGGGATCGTCGATGGTGGCGTCACCGGTGGTGTACACGGTGAGATCCACCTGCTCGGCAAGTGCGGAGAAGGTGGCGGTGGAGAAATCCGCTACCCCGGTGCGCTGCGGTGACCAGGGAGTGGCCACACCGATGCGCAGACGATCACTCGTTTTGCCCGGATCGGCGGGCGGGTTCGTCCGGATGCTCGTCTGCCGCAGTGGCCGGGCTTCACGGTTGGAGTCGATGGCGGAAGCGACGACATCTTCAAGACCCTCGTGTTGGTGTCCGGCCAGCCTGCGCGCCTGCTCGCGATGCACGCGCGAGCGTCCGCGAGTTCGCTCGATGGCACGGGCGATGCTGCGCGGACTGCGCGGATCGCAGGTGAAGGCACCGGTGCCGACAAGCTCGGCGTGCGCGGTGATGCCGCTGGTGACCACCGGGGTTCCCGCCATGACCGCCTCGATCACCGGTAGCGAGAGACCCTCGTCGAAACTCGGCACCACCACACAGGAGGAAGTTGCCAGGAGTTCGGAGAGTTCATCATCGGAGATGCGTTCGGTGGTGATGGCTTCCCCGGGGCGCATGGCCGCCGCGATGGACCAGTGGTGGACCCGAACGCCCTGGCCTGCCATGCCCACCACATAGGTCTCGCGGTCGAGGACATCGCAGGTGGCAGCGGCGATCCCCGCGAGGCCCCCGAAGGTGTTCTTGCGGGGTTCATCGCCGGTCATCAGCACGATCGGGCCATCAGGTTCGAAGCGCGACGTGGTCGCCTGGATCCGTTCCCTGTCGAGCACATCCGTCGGCCAGGCCACGGTGAAACGACCAGGTTCGACGGTCCGCCCACCGGCGCGCAGGAAGTCGGTGAGTTCGGTCCGCACGGTTCGCGAGATGCAGGTGAAGTCCGTGTACAGCCGCAGGGCATCGAGGTTGGCGGCGTATTCGGATCGGGCAGCGGGGTTGTTGAGGTAGATCGTCGGGAAGTGCCAAGGGATGAAATCGAAGACAACCGCGAGGCTGTACGCGGTGGACTGCAGCAACCCCAGGAGAGGGTCCGGGGAGTGGGTCATCGGGGAGGGTTGGATGAACGTGCCATGGTCGGCGATGTCATCGCCCTCGATACGCGTCACTTGTCGACAACTACCTGCTAGTTCGGCGGGTACTTCACGCAGGCCGCGGTCGACGATAAGTGTCAGTTGATCGTCGCCCACTGCCCTTCTGGCGCCGACGAGGGCTGCCTTCGCGAAACGCCCGATGCCCCGGTTACCGAATGCCGGGCTTTGCAGTGCGCGCGCATCGAATGCCACACGGGGACCATCGGCGATGACAGGTTCGGTGGGCGGATTCGCGATTCGCAGTCGGGTGCGTAGTGCTGCACGGGTGCGTCCGACCTCATCGTTGTGGTTGTCCATGCGAGCGTCGAGCTCAGCGTCCGAATCGAACACGTTCTGCGCGAGCCACCTGTGCACGTGCTCGGCATCGTGGGCGCTGAACGAGGCAAGATCGAGCCCCGGGGGCACCGGAGGGCGAATCACGTAGCCCGGTTCGCCTTCTACGCTCGGTGAGATCCACCGCACCACATCGGGCGGAGCAGCACCCAGGTAGGCCGGATCGGTCAGGTGCCCCATATTGACCGTCACGTGGCGCAGATGCTGCTCGCGGACGATGCGGTGGTTGATCGGAGCCGGAAGAACCGCCCTGGTGCGGTGGGCGAGGTGACGCACCTTGCGCTTCACGCGAGCACCGGGAGATAGCGGTTCGACCACGCAGGTAAGGGTAGGGGCCGCTAGAAGCCTTCCCACAGCACATCTGGATCCGAAAGCAAGGCTTGGTCGTAGGCCACCATGGCCGCCGCCATCGAATCGAAGTCCACCGTGTGCCGCCAGCCGAGCTCGAGGTAGGCACGGCGAGGATCGCCGACCATCTTGTTCGTATCGACGGGCCGATCGCTTCCTGCCGCTACTACGTAATCGCGCCAATCGTCGATTCCGGCGGCTGCGAACGCCTTCTCCACGAAGAACGACAGCCGGTGTGAGATGCCCGTGGCCAGGATGTAGTCAGACGGGCGGTCAGCGGCCATCATCGAGCGCATA
>AACY020526525.1_pt1 | contig 27506 bp, 33 predicted proteins | sample 267378 | NCBI WGS metagenome assembly AACY02 (sample SAMN02954345, study PRJNA13694) | marine metagenome | biome: aquatic; feature: ocean; material: water; isolation source: isolated as part of a large dataset composed predominantly from surface... | reverse complement strand
TGGTGTCTGCTGGAGACGTCAGTGTGAGGCCGCAATGATTCTAAACGTCGATCTTGGAAATTCCCGCATCAAGTGGCAACTCGATGATGCCGGGTTATCGGCCGGTGCAGATCATATCCCGCCTGAGGCTTTGGAATCTGGACTGCGATCCATTCCGTGGCCCTTAGTCAATGGCGTCAGACTGTGTAGCGTTGCGTCTCAAGAGCTCACCCAGGCGGTCCATGTCGCCTGCGACAGCTTCTCCAAACCGGAGTGCACGATCGAGCAGGTGTCATTTGCACAGCTCCCGCACTGGTTTTCGCTTGGTGCGACAGACCCGCAACAGATCGGACAAGATCGCGTGATGGCAATGCTCGGTGCATACATCGAAGACAGCACTTACAGCGTCATTGATGCAGGCACCGCTGTGACCATTGATTATGTGCATCAAGGCACGCACCAAGGCGGACTGATTGCGCCCGGGCTCTCGTTGGCGCGTGAGAGCCTGGTTTCGAGAACAGCACGGATCGGCCGCATCGAGCCGCAGTTGTATTCAGCGACATTGGAGCCGGGCCGCACTACACAAAAAGCGGTTGAGCATGGAGTCCGCCGTGCCTTGGTTGCGCTTGTACAAAGCGCCCTCCGTGACGCGCCACAGCCACTCGATCGAGTCTTGCTCACCGGCGGTGATGCCGAGTGGCTGCAGGGCCATCTTGATGGGCCGGTCGAATTTCAGCCAGATTTAGTGTTCAAAGGCATGGCGCGCTTTTTTGCGTCCCCGTCATAATTTTTCATAAATCCCTTGTACTTCAGTCGGTGTTTTGGTTAAATTTCGCGCCCTGTATCGCCGTATCGCGGTGCAGACGCCGGCATAGCTCAGCAGGTAGAGCAGCGCACTTGTAATGCGAAGGTCCCGAGTTCGATTCTTGGTGCCGGCACCACTTCAGCTGATGAAGTGGGACATGGAGGGATGGGTGAGTGGTTAAAACCGGCAGACTGTAAATCTGTTGCCTATGGCTACGCAGGTTCGAATCCTGCTCCCTCCACCAGACATTGGATGCGCGGATGGGCAGGGTGTTGTTCGTCCGCTGAATTGCACCTACATGATGAGTGACAAGAACGAGGAACCGTTCACATGGCAAAAGAAAAGTTTGAGCGTAGTAAGCCGCACGTAAACGTGGGCACGATTGGCCACGTTGACCATGGTAAGACGACATTGACGGCGGCGTTGACGCGTGTTGGCGCGGAAGTATTTGGTGGAGACGCGCAGGCGTTTGATCAGATTGATAATGCGCCGGAAGAGCGTGCGCGTGGTATTACGATTGCGACGTCGCATGTTGAGTATCAGTCGCATGTGCGTCATTACGCGCACGTTGATTGTCCTGGTCACGCGGACTATGTGAAGAACATGATCACGGGTGCGGCGCAGATGGACGGAGCGATTTTGGTGTGTTCTGCGGCGGATGGTCCGATGCCACAGACGCGTGAGCACATTTTGCTGTCACGTCAGGTGGGTGTTCCATACATTGTTGTGTTTTTGAACAAGGCCGACATGGTGGATGACGAGGAGTTGTTGGAGCTGGTTGAGATGGAGGTCCGTGAGTTGTTGGACCAGTATGATTTCCCAGGCGATGACACTCCGATTGTTGTGGGTTCTGCGTTGAAGGCGTTGGAGGGAGACACCTCTGAGATTGGGATGCCTGCGGTCCAGAAGCTGATTGAGACGTTGGACGAGTATATTCCGGAGCCTGAGCGTGCGGTTGACCAAGCGTTTTTGATGCCGATTGAGGATGTGTTCTCGATTTCGGGTCGTGGCACGGTTGTGACGGGTCGGATTGAGCGCGGCATTATTAATGTGGGCGACGAGATTGAGATTGTCGGCATGAAGGACACGACGAAGACGACCTGTACGGGCGTTGAGATGTTCCGGAAGTTGCTTGACGAGGGTCGTGCGGGCGAGAACGTGGGTGTGTTGTTGCGTGGTACGAAGCGTGACGAGGTTGAGCGTGGTCAGGTTTTGGCGGCGCCTGGATCGATTACGCCGCACACCAAGTTTGAGTGTGAGGTGTATGTGTTGTCGAAGGACGAGGGTGGCCGTCACACGCCGTTCTTTAAGGGCTATCGTCCGCAGTTTTACTTCCGGACGACGGATGTCACGGGCGCATGTGAGTTGCCATCTGGAACGGAGATGGTGATGCCTGGAGACAACGTGAAGTTGAACGTTGAGCTGATTGTTCCGATTGCGATGGAAGAAGGCTTGCGTTTTGCGATTCGTGAAGGTGGCCGGACTGTCGGCGCCGGCGTCGTCTCGAAAATCGTCGAGTAAAGATACGAATAGACGAGGCCTCGTGAGAGGCCTCCAACAAGGTTAGGCCAGTAGCTCAATTGGCAGAGCATCGGTCTCCAAAACCGGAGGTTGGGGGTTCGATTCCCTCCTGGCCTGCCACGATTCAGGGGAAACTCTGATTGAGTAGTAGGGGAAGTATGAGCGCTAAAGCGGAAACGCCGTCGCGACTGGATCAGCTGAAGTGGGTGGTGGTGATTGCCATCATTGCTGTGGGTGTCGTCGGTAACAGCTATTACGCCGGCGAGTCGTTGTTGTATCGCGTGCTTGCGCTGGTCGCACTGGCCGCAATTGCCATCGGAATCGCCTTAACCACCCAAAAGGGTGTGGCCTTCCTTGAAATGCTGAAAGAGGCGCGTGTTGAGCTGAGAAAAGTTGTCTGGCCAACACGGATGGAAACCGGACAGACTACTGCGATCGTTGTTGCCGTTGTATTGGTGGTCGCATTGGTATTGTGGGCAATGGACAGTTTCTTTGCCTGGATTATCGCCTCGTTAATTGGATAACTGAATGTCAAAGCGTTGGTATGTAGTACAAGCCTTCTCTGGATATGAGAAGTCCGTGATGCGCTCTTTGCATGAGCAGATCGCGTTGCACGGTGTGGAAGATCGTTTTGGCGATATTTTGGTCCCAACCGAAGAAGTGGTTGAGATGCGAGATGGCGTGAAGCGCAAGAGCGAGCGCAAATTTTATCCGGGCTATGTGCTTGTCAACATGGATATGGATGACGAGACCTGGCACCTGGTGAAGAGTGTGCCAAGGGTCCTTGGTTTTGTTGGTGGCAATGCAGAGCGCCCGGCACCGATCACAGACCAAGAGGCTGCGTTGATCTTAGATCGCATCTCTGAAGACAGCGATGTGCCACGGCCGAAGACGATGTTTGAGCCAGGTGAGCTGGTGCGAGTGACCGATGGGCCATTTGCAGACTTCACCGGCACGGTTGAAGAAGTGAATTACGAAAAGAGCCGCCTGCAAGTTGCAGTGGTGATTTTCGGTCGCTCGACGCCTGTCGAGCTTGAATTTGGTCAGGTTGAGAAAGGCTAGTCTCGGCTGACACAAACGGGGAGCCGCGAGGCGTTTGTACCCACTAAAGGAGAGAAACTATGGCCAAGAAAATTGATGGCTACATCAAACTGCAAATTGGTGCAGGACAAGCCAACCCATCACCACCTGTTGGTCCGGCACTCGGTCAGCATGGTGTGAACATCATGGAATTCTGTAAGGCGTTCAACGCGGCGAGTCAGCAAATGGAGCAGGGTTTGCCGATTCCAGTGGTGATCACGGTTTACAGTGACAAGTCCTTTACCTTCGTCACCAAGACGCCACCTGCGTCTGTCTTGATCAAAAAGGCCTTGGGGTTGAAGAGTGGCTCAGCGCGTCCGAACACTGACAAGGTCGGCAAGATTACGCGTGAGCAACTCGAAGAGATTGCGAAAACGAAAGAGCCTGATCTGACAGCAGCTGATCTGGATGCAGCGGTGCGCACCATTGCAGGAACGGCGCGTTCGATGGGGATTGATGCTGAGGGTGTGGTCTGATGGCAAAGTTAACAAAGCGTCAGCAAATGATTGCTGAGAAGGTCGACCAAGAGAAGGTGTACCCATTTGAGGAAGCCGTCAACTTGTTGGCTGAAGTTTCAAAGGTCAAGTTCACTGAGTCGTTTGAAGTGGCTGTGAATCTGGGTGTTGATCCACGTAAAAGTGATCAAGTCGTTCGTGGGGCGACCGTGATGCCAAACGGGACTGGGAAGGACGTGCGTGTGTGCGTATTCGCCCAAGGTGAGAACGCAGACAAGGCAACAGCTGCCGGAGCGGACATTGTGGGCTTTGAAGAGCTTGCGCAAGAGATCAAAGGCGGGCGATTGGATTTTGACGTGGTGATTGCCACGCCAGACGCCATGCGTGTGGTTGGGCAGCTTGGGACGGTGCTCGGCCCACGTGGTCTGATGCCAAACCCGAAAGTGGGCACGGTGACACCGAATGTCGAAGAGGCTGTGCAAAACGCAAAGGCCGGACAGGTGCGCTATAGAACAGACAAAAACGGCATCATCCATGCCGCAATTGGCAAAGTGGGTTTTGCACCTGAAGCACTCAAGGCCAATTTAGATGCGCTGCTTGGCGACTTGAAGAAGGCCAAGCCATCTTCGGCCAAAGGTGTTTATTTTAAGAAGGTGTCTGTATCGACCACCATGGGCCCAGGAGTCCAGGTCGATCAGTCAGGCCTGAACGTATAACGAGATTTGAGGGTTCCCACTTCGGTGGGATCCGTCAAAGACCGCAGGTGTCCCTTGGGACCTAAATGGCAACAGCCTGCGTAGACGGCAGCCCCTTTACACACTGTGTATTGAAGGCAGCCAGGGGTTCATCGGATATCCGGTGAATTGGTTCATCCTGAAAAGGAGCAAAGCGTGGCGTTAAAGCTCGAAGACAAAAAGGTGATTGTCGCCGAAGTCAACGAAGCAGCCGGTAATGCTTTGTCTGCGGTAGTCGCGGATTACCGGGGTATGGAAGTCGGAGCGTTAACTGCAATGCGTGAAAAAGCGCGTGCAGGAAACATTTATCTCCGAGTTGTCCGTAATACCTTGGCAAAACGTGCTGTTGCTGGAACGGAGTTTGAGTGTCTGTCAGACGCCTTGGTGGGACCATCCTTGATCGGATTTTCCTTAGAGGAGCCTTCAGCAGCTGCAAAGTTGTTTAAGGACATCGCCAAAGACAATGACAGCCTCGAAATTCGGGCTCTGGCAATCGGTGGAAACTTGCTCGACGGATCCCAAGTGGATGCGGTGGCCAAGCTGCCAACGAAGGACGAAGCGATTGCAATGCTGATGAGTGTGATGACCGCACCTGTTGGGAAGTTCGTGCGTACATTGAACGAGGTTCCAGGCAAGTTGGTTCGCACTGTGGCAGCAGTTGGTGAAGCGAAGAAAGCGGGTTAATCCCGAGGCTTTTAAGACATAGTTTGTAAATATTTTTGGAGAAATAGCATGGCACTTTCTAAGGAAGACATCCTAGACGCGATTGCTGAAATGAGCGTCATGGACGTTGTTGAACTGGTTTCAGCAATGGAAGAGAAGTTTGGTGTGACAGCGGCAGCAGCCGTTGCAGCAGCACCTGTTGCAGCAGCTGGCGGTGACGCCGGCGGTGAAGCTGCAGCTGAGAAAGACGAGTTTGACGTTGTTCTCACAGCTGCAGGTGACAAGAAAGTGAACGTCATTAAAGTCGTTCGCGGTGTCACAGGCCTTGGTCTGAAAGAAGCGAAAGAGATTGTTGACGGTGCGCCGAATACGATCAAAGAAGCTGCTTCTAAAGACGAAGCTGAAGACATTAAGAAGCAACTTGAAGAAGCAGGCGCGTCTGTCGAACTCAAGTAATGTCTTGGATCCGCGGCTTCGCGGATCTGCAAACTGGCTGGTGGTTTCGACCACCGGCCTTTTTGCGCTTTAAGCCAGAGGTTTGCGGAGAGCGTGCATAGGCGCTCTCCGGAACCCTCCGGGGAACACATACTGGTGCAGCCGCGGTGGCCGCACTGTCACACGTTGAGGAAGGCAAATGGCTTACTCGTACACAGCGAAAAAGCGTATTCGGAAAGATTTTGGGATGCTCCCATCAGTGATGGAGGTGCCACAACTGTTGGCAATCCAGCTGGACTCCTACCGTGAGTTTCTAAATGGACGTTCTGTGGAGGCCGGCAGTGTCAGCACGGGGCTTGAGGCAGCATTTCAATCGGTGTTTCCAATCCAGTCCTTTTCGGGCAATGCAGAACTTCAATATGTGAGCTATCGCTTGGGCGAGCCTGTATTTGATGTGAAAGAGTGCATCATGCGTGGTGATACCTATGCAGCTCCCCTTCGTGTGAAGGTCCGTTTGGTGCTGTTTGAGAAAGAAGGCTCAAATAAGTCCGTCAAAGACATCAAAGAAGAAGAAGTGTACATGGGCGAGATTCCGCTTATGACCGACAATGGCACCTTTGTGATTAACGGGACCGAGCGTGTGATCGTGTCTCAGTTACACCGCTCACCGGGTGTGTTCTTCGAGCACGATAAAGGTAAGACCCACAGCTCTGGAAAATTGCTGTATTCCGCTCGGATCATTCCATACCGTGGCTCTTGGCTCGATTTTGAATTTGATCCAAAGGATCAGGTATTCGTCCGTATTGACCGTCGTCGGAAATTACCGGCCTCGATCTTGTTGCGTGCGATGCAAATGAGTGACGAGCAGATTCTGGGTGAGTTCTTTGAGAACACCAGTTTCCGTTTTGAAGGCACCGATGTGTTCATGACATTGGTTGCCGATCGTCTCCGTGGCGAGACCCTGAGCTTTGATCTGGAGGACGGCAAAGGCAAGGTCATTGTTGAGGCTGGGAAGCGCATCACCGCCCGTCATGTGCGTGAGCTGACAAAAGCCAAACTCAGCGAGCTGAAGGTGGCCGATGATTACATGATTGGCAAGGTGTTGGCGAAAGACGTCGTCAATGAAGCCACGGGCGAAGTCATCGTCCCCGCGAATCAACCACTGTCACTTGAGACAGTTGATGCGATTCGTGATGCAGGTGTCAAAACGGTTGACTGTATCTACACCAACGATTTAGACCGTGGTGCGTACATGTCAGATACCTTGGCAGCCGATTCGACATCGAACCGGATGGAGGCCTTGGTTGAAATCTATCGCATGATGCGCCCGGGCGAGCCACCGACCAAAGAGAGTGCCGAGAACTTGTTCGAGAGCTTGTTCTTCTCGGCGGATCGGTATGATTTGTCAGCAGTCGGTCGGATGAAGTTCAACCGTCGTGTGGGCAATCGGAAGGCAGAGGGTGGGGACACCGAACTTGGTGAAGGAACGCTGAGCCAGGACGATATCTTGGCGGTCATGAAGACCCTGATCGACATCCGAAATGGCCACGGTGTCGTAGATGACATTGATCACCTCGGAAACCGGCGTGTTCGCTCGGTGGGCGAGATGGCTGAGAACCAGTTCCGAGTCGGCTTGGTGCGTGTTGAGCGCGCAGTGCGTGAGCGTTTAGGCCAAGCCGAAACCGAAGGTCTGATGCCGCGTGATTTGATCAACGCCAAGCCTGTGGCGGCGGCTGTGAAAGAGTTCTTTGGCTCAAGCCAATTGTCTCAGTTCATGGACCAAAACAACCCGCTGTCTGAGGTGACGCACAAGCGTCGGGTCTCGGCATTGGGGCCAGGCGGTTTGACCCGAGAGCGTGCCGGATTTGAGGTGCGCGATGTGCATCCAACACATTACGGCCGCGTCTGTCCAATTGAGACTCCAGAAGGTCCAAACATTGGATTGATTAATTCACTCGCTACCTATGCACGCACCAACCGATACGGCTTTTTGGAATCCCCCTATCGCCGGGTCGACAATGGTCAGGTGACTGACGAGATTGTGTATTTGTCGGCGATTGAAGAGTCTGATTATGTGATTGCTCAGGCATCTGCGCAGTTGAACGACAAAGGCCAGCTCGTTGAGGAGCTCGTCCCAGTCCGGCATCTCAATGAGTTTGCGGTGATGCCACCCGAGCGGGTCGACTATATGGACGTGTCACCACGGCAGGTCGTCTCTGTGGCGGCGGCGCTCATTCCATTCCTGGAACACGATGACGCGAACCGCGCCTTGATGGGATCGAACATGCAGCGTCAGGCGGTGCCGACATTGCGCGCTGACAAGCCGTTGGTTGGAACCGGGATGGAGCGTCACGTGGCGGTCGATTCTGGCGTCTGTGTGATTTCAGATCGCGGCGGCGTGGTTGATTTTGTAGACGCCAAGCGCATCGTGGTGAAGGTCAACGCCGACGAGGTGGCTCAGGGCGAGGCACCGGTCGACATCTACAATCTGACGAAATACACCCGTTCGAATCAGAATACCTGTATCAATCAGCGTCCGATCGTGAATGCAGGTGATGTGGTCGCACGCGGTGACGTGCTGGCAGATGGTCCTTCAGTGGACACAGGCGAGCTTGCGCTCGGCCAGAATATGCGCATCGCGTTCATGCCCTGGAATGGCTATAACTTCGAAGACTCGATTCTGATTTCTGAGAAGGTTGTTAAAGAAGAGCGCTTCACGACGGTTCACATTCAAGAGTTCTCCTGTGTGGCTCGAGACACCAAGTTAGGTGCTGAAGAAATCACAGCAGATATTCCAAATGTCGGCGAGAACGCGCTCGCGAAGCTTGATGAAGTGGGCATCGTGCACATCGGAGCGGAAGTGAAGCCGGGTGACATCCTGGTCGGTAAGGTGACACCCAAGGGTGAAACCCAACTCACGCCTGAGGAAAAACTGCTGCGTGCGATCTTTGGCGAAAAAGCCTCCGATGTGAAAGACACTTCGATGCGTGTAGGTACCGGAACCACTGGAACAGTCATTGATGTGCAGGTCTTTACGCGAGATGGCATCGAAAAAGATGCCCGCGCCAAGCAGATCGAAGAAGAGCAGTTGGATGAGTATCGCAAGGATCTGAACGAAGAATATCGGATTGTTGCAGAGGCCACCTTTGGCTACTTGGCTCAGCAGTTGTCTGGACAGAAGGTGTCAGGCGCGCCTGGATTGAAGAAAGGCGATGCGCTGACAGATGCCTACTTGGCTGAGTTGTCCGAGGATGACTGGTTTAAGATCAAGATGGCCGATGATGCACAAAACGCATTGATCGCTGAGGCCGAAACGTCTTTGAAGGAGCGTCGTAAAGAGCTCGACGAGGCCTTTGAAGTGAAGCGGAAGAAGCTGACGCAAGGTGACGATTTGGCGCCTGGAGTCTTGAAGATCGTGAAAGTCCATGTGGCTGTGAAGCGTCGCATCCAGCCGGGTGACAAAATGGCCGGTCGTCATGGAAACAAGGGTGTGATCTCGGTGATCATGCCTGAAGAAGACATGCCGTTTGATGAGGACGGGAACCCCGTCGATATCGTTTTGAATCCGCTCGGTGTTCCGAGTCGAATGAACGTGGGTCAGGTTCTGGAAATGCACCTGGGGATGGCGGCTAAAGGCCTCGGTGAGCGCATTCAAGACATGCTGAAAGCGCAAGCCAAAGCCAAAGAACTGCGCGATCTGTTGGATTCGATTTACAACAAGATCGGCGGCAGTCAAGAAGATCTGGCGTCCTTATCAGACGATGAAATCTTTGCCTTGGCGAAAAACTTGCAGGCCGGTGTGCCCTTCGCAACACCTGCATTTGACGGCGCTCGTGAAGAACAGATCAAGGGCTTACTCGAACTTGCCGGGATGCCTAAGTCTGGACAGTTCACGCTGTACGACGGTCGGACCGGAGAGGCATTTGAGCGTCCAGTCACGGTCGGATACATGTACATGTTGAAGTTGAACCATTTGGTTGATGACAAGATGCATGCGCGGTCAACGGGTTCTTACTCACTGGTCACGCAGCAGCCGTTGGGCGGTAAAGCACAATTTGGTGGTCAGCGCTTTGGTGAGATGGAGGTCTGGGCGCTCCAAGCCTATGGCGCCGCCTATACATTGCAAGAGATGTTGACCGTGAAGTCCGACGACGTGAACGGCCGGACACGCATGTACAAAAACATCGTCGATGGCGATCACCGGATGGAACCTGGGATGCCTGAGTCATTCAACGTACTGGTCAAGGAGATCCGTTCACTCGGTATCTCTGTTGAACTGGAAAACGAATAAGTCGGCTGGAACTGGAGATTTAAGCAATGAAAGATTTGTTAAACCTGTTAAAAAATCAGGGTCAATCCGCCGACTTCGATCGGATCCGTATTGGTCTGGCTTCACCTTCTGAGATCCGCTCGTGGTCGTTTGGTGAGGTGAAGAAGCCTGAGACCATCAATTACCGGACATTCAAGCCTGAGCGTGATGGTTTGTTCTGCGCGCGGATTTTTGGTCCGGTGAAGGACTATGAGTGTTTGTGCGGTAAGTACAAGCGTTTGAAGCATCGCGGTGTGGTCTGTGAAAAGTGCGGCGTTGAAGTCACACAGACCAAGGTCCGTCGTGAGCGGATGGGCCACATCGAGTTGGCGAGCCCGGTGTGTCATATTTGGTTTTTGAAATCATTGCCTTCGCGGATTGGCTTGTTGTTGGATATGACGCTTCGTGATATCGAGCGCATTCTCTACTTCGAAACCTATGTGGTTGTTGAGCCAGGCATGACTCCACTTGAGCGTGGTCAATTGCTGTCTGATGAGCAGTATTTCGAAGCGTTTGAAGAGTATCAAGATGACTTCACAGCGATGATGGGTGCAGAGGCCATTCGCGCGTTGATGAATGATCTGGATCTCGACGAAGAAATCGCAACCATGCGTGAAGAGATTCCAAACACTAATTCCGAGACAAAGCTGAAGAAGCTGTCAAAGCGCTTGAAGTTGCTGGAGTCATTCCGTGACAGCGGCAACGATCCACAGTGGATGATCATGGAAGTCTTGCCGGTTCTTCCGCCAGATCTTCGGCCGTTGGTTCCACTGGACGGTGGTCGTTTTGCGACCTCAGATCTCAACGATCTGTACCGTCGTGTGATCAACCGAAACAACCGTTTGAAGCGTCTGCTTGAGCTGCGTGCGCCAGATATTATCGTGCGTAATGAAAAGCGGATGTTGCAGGAGTCGGTGGATGCGTTGCTTGACAACGGTCGTCGTGGTCGTGCGATCACTGGATCCAATAAGCGCCCATTGAAGTCACTGGCTGACATGATCAAGGGTAAGCAGGGTCGATTCCGTCAGAATCTGCTTGGCAAGCGGGTCGATTACTCCGGTCGTTCGGTGATCGTGGTGGGACCGTATTTGAAGCTGCACCAGTGTGGTTTGCCGAAGAAGATGGCGCTCGAGCTGTTCAAGCCCTTTATCTACGCCAAGCTCGAGGCGCGCGGTCTTGCAACGACGATTAAAGCCGCGAAAAAAATGGTTGAGCGCGAAACACCTGAGGTCTGGGACATCCTAGCCGAGGTAATCCGTGAGCATCCGGTTTTGTTAAACCGCGCACCAACGCTGCACCGGTTAGGTATTCAAGCCTTTGAGCCGCTGTTGATTGAAGGCAAGGCGATTCAGTTACACCCCTTGGTGTGTGCAGCCTACAACGCCGACTTTGACGGTGACCAGATGGCGGTCCACTTGCCGTTGACGCTTGAGGCGCAGCTCGAAGCGCGCGCCTTGATGATGTCAACCAATAACGTTTTGTCGCCAGCCAACGGTGAGCCAATTATTGTGCCTTCACAGGACGTGGTCTTGGGTCTGTATTACATGACCCGTGAGCGTGTCAACGCACAGGGCGAAGGCATGGTCTTTTCCGATACTGATGAAGTCTTGCGTGCCTATGGTGCGCGTAAGGTGCATCTGCAAGCACGTGTCAAAGTGCGGATCGATGAAACCATTGTCGATGCTGAGGCGGATACAACCTATGAGAACCGCTTGGTGGATACCACAGTCGGTCGTGCGATTTTGTACTCAATCGTGCCGACTGGTCTGCCATTCTCGTTGGTCGATCAAAACATGACGAAGAAGGCGATCTCGAAGTTGATCAACGCCTGTTATCGCCGCGTGGGCCTCAAAGAGACTGTGATTTTTGCTGACCAGCTCATGTACATGGGCTTTAGTTATGCAACGCGGTCCGGTTCATCGATTGGTGTCAACGATTTCGAAATTCCTGAAGAAAAGGCGCAAATCATCGGCGAAGCCGAAGCGCAAGTGAAAGAAATCGAAGATCAGTTTGCTTCAGGCTTGGTGACCCAAGGTGAGAAGTACAACAAGGTCATCGACATCTGGGCGCGCGCCAATGACATGGTCGCTAAGAAGATGATGGATCGGATCGGTAAAGACGAGGCCGTCGATGCAGACGGCAACACCGTGATCCAGGATTCTTTCAATTCGGTCTTTATGATGGCCGACTCGGGTGCGCGTGGCTCGGCTGCACAGATTCGTCAGTTGGCCGGGATGCGTGGATTGATGGCGAAGCCGGATGGCTCAATCATCGAAACGCCCATCACAGCGAACTTCCGTGAGGGTCTGTCGGTCCTTCAGTACTTTATTTCGACGCACGGTGCGCGGAAAGGTTTGGCGGATACGGCCTTGAAGACGGCGAACTCAGGCTATCTGACGCGCCGTCTGGTGGATGTGGCACAAGATTTGGTGATCACGGACGAAGACTGTGGAACCACTGAAGGACTTCGCATGACACCGCTGATTGAGGGTGGTGATGTGGTTGTCCCACTGGCGGGTCGGATCTTGGGTCGAGTCACGGCGCAAGACATTCCGATGCCCGGAACAGACGACATTGCGGTTGAAGCAGGCACGTTGATTGATGAGCGGTTGGCTGAAAAGATCGAGACCTGGGGTATTGATGAGGTGATCGTGCGTTCGCCGATTACCTGTGACATCCGTCACGGCGTCTGCTCGAAGTGCTATGGCCGAGACTTGGGTCGTGGACACCTGGTGAATGTGGGTGAGGCCGTCGGGGTCATCGCTGCACAGTCAATCGGTGAGCCGGGTACTCAGTTAACGATGCGGACTTTCCACATCGGCGGTGCGGCCAGCCGAGCGTCTGCAGCCGATCGAATTGAGGTGAAGCACGGTGGCACGGTGCGCTTACACAACCTGAAGTGGGTGGAGCGGACCAATGGCGATTTGGTCGCCGTGTCTCGGTCTGGTGCCCTGTCGGTCGCTGATGATCATGGGCGTGAGCGGGAGTGGTATAAGCTGCCGTACGGAGCTGTGATCAGTGTCAAAGAAGGTGCCAATGTGGATGCAGGCAGCGTTGTTGCGACCTGGGATCCACACACCCACCCAATCATTGCTGACCGTGCCGGTGTGATTCGTTATCAAGGATTTGAAGACGGCATCACAGTGAAGCGGCAAATGGATGAGCTGACTGGTCTCGCGAGTTTTGAGGTCATCGATGAGAAAGACCGTCCAGCGGCTGGTAAAGACTTAAAGCCTGGTGTGTTCTTGTACGCAGCCGGTGCATCAATCACAGATGAACCGATCGCACATTTCCAGTTGCCAGGTGGTGCTTTGGTGTCGCTTGAAGACGGTGCGACCATTGATGCAGGTACGATTGTCGCGCGGATTCCGCAAGAGTCTTCGAAGACACGTGATATCACCGGGGGTCTGCCACGGGTTGCCGACCTATTCGAGGCTCGGAAACCAAAAGAGTCGTCGATCCTGGCTGAGATCTCAGGCCATGTATCCTTTGGCAAGGAGACCAAGGGCAAGGTGCGCTTGGTCATCACGCCTGAAGACGGCACGGATCCAGTCGAGTTATTGATTCCGAAGTGGCGTCAATTGAATGTATTCGACGGTGAGCAGGTACAAAAAGGTGAGGTGATTTCAGACGGTCCGTCGAACCCACACGATATTTTGCGCTTACTTGGCGTTTCTGAGTTGGCGAAGTACATCACCAATGAGATTCAAGACGTCTATCGTTTGCAGGGTGTTGGGATCAACGACAAGCACATTGAGGTGATCATTCGCCAGATGCTGCGGAAGGTTGAGATCACTTCAATTGGTGATTCGTCATTCATCGCAGGCGATCAGGTTGAATACAACCACGTGCTTGAAGAGAACGACACACTGAGAGCTGACAGTAAGATCGAAGCACGATATGACCGCCAGCTTCTCGGTATCACCAAAGCATCACTGGCGACAGAGTCGTTTATCTCAGCGGCATCGTTCCAGGAAACAACGCGCGTGCTGACAGAAGCTGCAGTGACCGGTAAAGCCGATAATCTTCGCGGCCTCAAAGAAAACGTCGTTGTTGGCCGATTGATTCCGGCAGGAACCGGATTGGCGTATCACGCCGAGCGGAAGAAGCGTCGTGCTGAGGGTCAGGATGAAACCAAGGTGTCGGCAGCGGAGATTGCCGAAGCACTCAGTCGCGAAATTTCTGAGATTGAATCACAGGGTCAGGAGGCCTCTGAGTAATCAGGGCCTGACTTGACGGATGTACCGGGCGCGCCTATTATCGCGCCCTATTTTTGCAATGGACTAGGAGTTTGCCGATGGCAACCATTAACCAGCTTGTTCGCAAGCCTCGGAAGCGTAAGGTCGTCAAAACTGACGTACCGGCTTTGCAGGCTTGCCCACAGCGTCGCGGTGTCTGTACCCGTGTGTACACGACTACGCCGAAGAAGCCGAACTCAGCGCTACGGAAAGTGTGCCGTGTGCGTCTGACCAACGGATATGAAGTGTCGAGCTACATTGGTGGTGAGGGACACAATCTGCAGGAACACTCAGTGGTCCTGATCCGTGGCGGTCGAGTTAAAGATTTACCAGGTGTGCGGTACCACACAGTCCGTGGTGCATTGGATACCGCGGGTGTCAATGAGCGGAAGCAAGGCCGTTCGAAGTATGGTGCGAAGCGTCCAAAAGGCTAAGCATTCATACAATTGTAATCATTTATGCAGAGTATGGCTCGCCATGCTCAGTAAGGCCGGGCTGAGTCCCGGGTTGACCTGAAGAAGAGGAAATACACATGCCAAGACGTCGCGTCCCCGAAAAGCGTGAGATCCTTCCGGATCCTAAATTTCATGACCAACAGCTTGCGAAGTTCATCAACCACGTGATGGAAAGTGGAAAGAAGTCCATTGCAGAGTCGATCGTCTACGGTGCGCTGGATCGCGTACAGGAGAAGAACGGCGGAGATCCACTTGAAGTTTTCAACACGGCACTTGAGAACATCGCGCCGATGGTTGAGGTGAAGTCACGTCGTGTTGGTGGTGCAACCTACCAGGTGCCCGTTGAAGTGCGCCCGAGTCGACGGACCGCCTTGGCAATGCGCTGGTTGGTCGAATACGCACGGAAGCGTGGTGAAAAGTCCATGCAAGCGCGGCTGGCCGGTGAAATTCTGGATGCGGTCGAAGAACGCGGTGCTGCGGTGAAGAAGCGTGAAGACGTGCATCGCATGGCCGAAGCCAATAAGGCCTTCTCACACTTCCGATTCTAATTTGTAAGCCTCACGGCAATTTTGGAGAGTTACAGTGGCACGTACCACCCCGATTAACCACTATCGCAACATCGGTATCTGCGCGCACGTAGATGCCGGTAAAACCACAACAACTGAACGCGTTTTGTTCTATACCGGTGTCAACCACAAGATTGGTGAAGTGCACGATGGCGCGGCGACCATGGATTGGATGGCGCAAGAGCAAGAACGGGGTATCACGATTACCTCAGCGGCCACTACGACTTTTTGGCAGGGAATGGATCAGCAGTATCCAAAGCATCGTGTCAATATTATTGATACGCCGGGCCACGTGGATTTCACCATTGAGGTAGAGCGTTCCATGCGGGTTCTTGACGGTGCAGTGGTTGTATTTTGCGCGTCATCAGGTGTTGAGCCACAGTCAGAGACGGTATGGCGTCAAGCCGATAAATACGGTGTACCGCGGATTTGTTTCGTCAACAAAATGGACCGTGACGGCGCTGACTTCTTGCGTGTTGTGCAGCAGGTTCGCGACCGTTTGGGTGCCACAGCGGTGCCAATTCAGTGCGCAGTCGGCGCAGAAAAAGACTTCAAAGGCGTCGTGGATCTCGTGAAAAACAAGTTCATCGCCTGGAATGAAGAAGATTTTGGGGTGACCTTTGAGTATCAGGATGTGCCTGCCGAGGTCGCCGATCAGGTCGCGTCATTGCGTGAAGAACTGATCGAGGCAGCTGCCGAGGCCAATGATGAATTGATGGATAAGTACTTAGAAGGTGGCGAGCTGACTGAGGACGAAATCAAGGCAGGCCTGCGGGCTCGGACACTGGCGCGCGAAGTTGTACCGTGTCTGTGCGGTACCGCCTTTAAGAACAAAGGCGTGCAAGCCATGTTAGATGCCGTTGTCGATTATTTGCCTGCGCCTGATCAGGTTGAGTCGATTCGTGGTCTCAAAGACGACGAAACAGAAGATACACGTCCAGCGGATGATAACGCACCCTTTGCTGCCTTGGCGTTTAAGATTGCGACCGACCCCTTTGTTGGCACGCTGACCTTCTTCCGTGTCTACTCTGGAGTGCTCAACGGTGGCGACTCTGTGTTGAACTCGGTGAAGGGTAAAAAAGAGCGTGTGGGCCGGATGGTTCAAATGCATGCCAACTCACGCGAAGAGATTAAAGAAGTGCGCGCTGGCGATATTGCAGCGGCCGTCGGTCTGAAAGATGTCACGACTGGGGATACACTTTGCGATGTGAACGATCCGATCATTTTGGAACGGATGGAATTCCCAGAGCCTGTGATTTCATTGTCGGTTGAGCCGAAATCGAAAGCGGACCAGGAAAAAATGGGTATCGCACTCGGTAAGCTTGCTCAAGAAGATCCCTCGTTCCGTGTGAAGACCGATGAAGAGACCGGTCAGACGATCATCTCAGGAATGGGTGAGCTGCACCTCGACATCATTGTCGACCGGATGCGTCGTGAGTTTTCGGTGGAATGTAACGTGGGTGCACCACAGGTCTCTTATCGTGAATGCATTCGTAAGAGCGTTGAGGTTGAAGGTAAGTTTGTTCGCCAGTCTGGTGGTCGTGGTCAGTATGGACACGTCGTCGTTCGCCTTGAGCCCTTGCCCTTAGATGGCGAGCAGAATTTCGAATTCGTGAACGAAATCGTCGGTGGTGTGGTTCCGAAGGAATACATCCCGGCGGTCTCGAAAGGCATCGAAGAGCAAATGACCAACGGCGTATTGGCTGGGTTCCCATTACTCGGTGTCAAAGCCACACTCTATGACGGATCGTTCCACGAGGTCGACTCAAACGAGATGGCCTTTAAAATCGCGGGTTCGATGGCGATGAAGCAAGGTGCCTTGGATGCCAATCCAGCGCTTTTGGAGCCCACCATGAAGGTTGAGGTGGTGACACCTGAAGAAAACATGGGTGATGTGATTGGTGATTTGAATCGCCGCCGTGGCTTGGTTCAGGGCATGGATGACGGTGTTGGCGGCATTAAGATCGTCCGCGCTGAAGTTCCACTGGCCGAAATGTTTGGATACGCAACCGATCTGCGAGGTTTCACGCAGGGGCGTGCGTCATACAGCATGGAATTTGCGAAGTACTCAGAAGCACCAAGCAGTGTTGCTGAAGACGTGATTAAGAAAAACAGCTAATTTGAATATCGGAGTCCATAAAAATGGCAAAAGAAAAGTTTGAGCGTAGTAAGCCGCACGTAAACGTGGGCACGATTGGCCACGTTGACCATGGTAAGACGACATTGACGGCGGCGTTGACGCGTGTTGGCGCGGAAGTATTTGGTGGAGACGCGCAGGCGTTTGATCAGATTGATAATGCGCCGGAAGAGCGTGCACGTGGTATTACGATTGCGACGTCGCATGTTGAGTATCAGTCGCATGTGCGTCATTACGCGCACGTTGATTGTCCTGGTCACGCGGACTATGTGAAGAACATGATCACGGGTGCGGCGCAGATGGACGGAGCGATTTTGGTGTGTTCTGCGGCGGATGGTCCGATGCCACAGACGCGTGAGCACATTTTGCTGTCACGTCAGGTGGGTGTTCCATACATTGTTGTGTTTTTGAACAAGGCCGACATGGTGGATGACGAGGAGTTGTTGGAGCTGGTTGAGATGGAGGTCCGTGAGTTGTTGGACCAGTATGATTTCCCAGGCGATGACACTCCGATTGTTGTGGGTTCTGCGTTGAAGGCGTTGGAGGGAGACACCTCTGAGATTGGGATGCCTGCGGTCCAGAAGCTGATTGAGACGTTGGACGAGTATATTCCGGAGCCTGAGCGTGCGGTTGACCAAGCGTTTTTGATGCCGATTGAGGATGTGTTCTCGATTTCGGGTCGTGGCACGGTTGTGACGGGTCGGATTGAGCGCGGCATTATTAATGTGGGCGACGAGATTGAGATTGTCGGCATGAAGGACACGACGAAGACGACCTGTACGGGCGTTGAGATGTTCCGGAAGTTGCTTGACGAGGGTCGTGCGGGCGAGAACGTGGGTGTGTTGTTGCGTGGTACGAAGCGTGACGAGGTTGAGCGTGGTCAGGTTTTGGCGGCGCCTGGATCGATTACGCCGCACACCAAGTTTGAGTGTGAGGTGTATGTGTTGTCGAAGGACGAGGGTGGCCGTCACACGCCGTTCTTTAAGGGCTATCGTCCGCAGTTTTACTTCCGGACGACGGATGTCACGGGCGCATGTGAGTTGCCATCTGGAACGGAGATGGTGATGCCTGGAGACAACGTGAAGTTGAACGTTGAGCTGATTGTTCCGATTGCGATGGAAGAAGGCTTGCGTTTTGCGATTCGTGAAGGTGGCCGGACTGTCGGCGCCGGCGTCGTCTCGAAAATCGTCGAGTAATCGTTCGTTTTTTGCATGAAATTGAGCCCCGCATCTGCGGGGCTTTTTATTTTTGGGATTCAGCGTTGACTCTTTGTAGCGTGGCACATACAATGCGCCACCTTGTTTTTGACCTGTCCGAACCATCGGGCAACGTTTGATTGGAGTAGCCAGGTGGCAGTACAGAATCAAAAAATTCGGATTCGGCTTAAGGCCTTCGACCATCGCCTGATCGATACGTCGACTCAGGATATCGTCGATACCGCGAAGCGCACTGGTGCACAAGTCCGTGGACCGATCCCGCTGCCGACACGAATTGAGCGCTATACAGTGCTTGTTTCACCGCACGTGAACAAGGACGCACGCGATCAGTACGAATTACGCACGCACAAGCGGATGATTGACATTGTTGAGCCAACTGAAAAGACAGTTGATGCCTTGATGAAATTAGATCTCGCCGCCGGTGTGGATGTACAGATCAGCTTAGGCTGATCAAAAACAGGAGCGCATCAAAGCCGCGCGCTCCGGTGACAAGCGGTCTGTTTGTATAACTTACTGTGGCCATAGCGGGTATTAAGCCCCCTGTGCAGGCAGAGAGGAAGTCGAGATGACAATTGGAGTTGTCGGTCGCAAGACCGGTATGACCCGAGTGTTCACCGAGGAGGGCGTGTCAGTTCCTGTCACGGTTGTCCAGGTAGAGCCAAACCGGGTGAGTCAAGTGAAAACCGTTGAAACTGACGGTTATCAAGCCATTCAGGTGACTGTTGGTGAGCGTCGCGCGCAACATCGCGTCAGTCAGCCAATCAAGGGTCACCTTGCCAAAGCTGAGCTGCGCATGGGTCGTGGTCTCTGGGAATTCCGTGTGGATGACCTTGGAGAGCTCGCAGTCGGTTCTGAAATCACGGTCAATCAATTCGAAGCCGGACAGGCGATCGACGTGATCGGACAGTCCAAGGGTAAGGGATTTGCCGGTGCTGTGAAGCGTTGGAATTTCCGAACCCAGGATGCAACCCACGGTAACTCACTGTCGCACCGTGCCCCTGGGTCAATTGGTCACTGCCAAACCCCAGGCCGCGTCTTCAAGGGTAAGAAGATGGCCGGGCACATGGGTGCAGAACGCGTGACTGTTCAGGGTCTCGAAGTTGTTCGCATTGATGAAGAGCAGGGTCTGATCTTGGTGAAAGGATCAGTGCCGGGCGCCAATGGGGCAGACGTAATCATCAAGCCTGCAGCGAAGGCTTGAGGGGGTCAGGTATGGAATTGAATCTTGTAGCAGGTGGAACAGTCGAGGTCTCTGACCAGGCGTTTGGCCGCGAATTCAACGAGTCGCTGATCCATCAGGTGGTAACGGCGTATCTCGCAGGGGCTCGCCAGGGCACGCGCGCGCAGAAGACACGGTCTGAAGTGTCTGGCGGTGGACGGAAGCCATGGCGTCAGAAGGGTACAGGACGTGCGCGTGCTGGAACGACGCGCTCACCGATCTGGCGTTCAGGCGGTGTGACCTTTGCAGCGAAGCCGCAAAGCTTCGTGCAGAAGGTCAATAAAAAGATGTACCGCGCTGCAATGCAAAGCATTTGGAGTGAATTGGTGCGCCAGGATCGTTTGGTGATCACTGACGATCTTGGAATCGAAGCACCAAAGACCAAAGAGTTGGCGGCAAAACTGACCGCGATGGATTTGAGCAACGTCTTGATCGTCGCCGGTGAAGTCACTGATGCGCTGTATTTGTCAGCACGCAATCTCCCGCACGTGGATGTACGAGATGCTGACGCGATCGATCCGGTGAGTCTGATTTCGTATGAAAAAGTGCTCGTGACGGTTGACGCGTTGAAAGCGATTGAGGGGCAGTTGGCATGAACCAAGAGCGGATTTTTACTGTTTTGAAAGGACCGCATGTGTCAGAAAAGGCCACCGTCGTTGCCGATCAAAACAACCAGTACGTATTTAAGGTGGCCAGTGATGCGACCAAACCTGAGATCAAAGCCGCAGTTGAGGCCTTGTTCGAAGTGTCAGTCACGAAGGTCAATGTTGTGAACATCAAGGGAAAGACCAAGCGCACGGCGCGCGGTATGGGCAAGCGCAACGATACGCGCAAAGCCTATGTCACGTTGGCCGATGGGCAGGACATTTCCTTCGTAGCAGGCGAGTAAGGCGAAAGTTATGGCAATCGTAAAATGTAAACCGACCTCAGCCGGCCGCCGTCACATGGTCAAGATCGTGACGCCGGATCTCCACAAAGGGGCTCCGCATGCGCCGCTACTTGAAAAGAAATCGAAGTCTGGTGGGCGTAACAACGACGGTCGGATTACGACGCGTCATATCGGTGGTGGGCATAAGCAGCACTACCGCGTGATCGACTTCAAGCGCAATAAAGACGGTATCCCAGGGAAAATTGAACGCCTTGAGTATGATCCCAACCGATCTGCACACATTGCGTTGGTCCTGTACGCAGATGGTGAGCGCCGCTACATCATCGCGCCGAAAGGCATGAAAGCCGACGATCCAATCCGTTCAGGTGAAGATGCGCCGATCAAAGTCGGGAGCTGTCTGCCGCTTCGGAACATTCCAGTGGGATCCGTTATCCATTGCGTGGAATTGAAGCCGGGTAAGGGTGCGCAAATGGCCCGTTCAGCCGGTGCATCAGTACAGTTGGTCGCCCGTGAAGGGCGGTACGCGACCTTGCGTCTTCGTTCAGGCGAAATGCGCAAAGTATTGTCTGAGTGCCGCGCGACCTTGGGCGAAGTTTCAAACGGGGAGCACAGCTTGCGCCAACTCGGTAAAGCGGGTGCGAAGCGTTGGAGAGGCGTCCGCCCAACAGTCCGTGGTGTGGTGATGAATCCAGTTGATCACCCGCACGGTGGTGGTGAGGGACGAACTTCAGGCGGGCGTCACCCGGTGTCGCCTTGGGGTATGCCAACCAAGGGATACAAAACCCGTAAGAACAAGCGTACCGATAAGATGATCGTGCGCCGTCGAACGAAGTAAGGAGAGAGATCAATGCCACGTTCTTTGAAAAAAGGCCCATTCGTCGATCTCCACCTTCTGAAGAAGGTTGAGACGGCTGCCGAAGCGAACGACCGTCGTCCAATTAAGACGTGGTCGCGTCGGTCGATGATTCTTCCGAATATGGTGGGGTTGACCATCGCGGTTCATAACGGGAAACAACATGTTCCTGTGTTGATCAACGAAGACATGGTCGGTCACAAGTTGGGTGAGTTCGCGGTCACGCGGAATTACCGTGGTCACGCAGCCGACAAAAAGTCGAAGCGTTAAGAGGTAGGAATAGCCATGAATGAAGTGCAAGCATATTTAAAAGGCGCTCGGCTTTCTGCTCAGAAGGCGCGTTTGGTTGCAGATCAGATTCGCGGTAAGCACGTCGAGGAGGCTTTGAACACATTGACCTTCTCGACAAAAAAGGCAGCACACATCGTGAAGAAAGTGCTCGAGAGTGCGATTGCGAATGCAGAACATAACGAGGGCGCAGATGTTGATGATTTGAAAGTCACCACCGTCTTCGTCGATGAAGGGATGACGATGAAGCGTATTCGCCCACGGGCGAAAGGGCGTGCAGACCGTATTTTTAAGCGGACCTGCCACATCACCGTCAAAGTCGGACAGGCCTGAGGGGAGTACGATGGGTCAGAAAGTTCACCCGAATGGCATCCGCCTCGGGATTACAAAAGATCATTCGTCGGTGTGGTATGCCGAGGGAAGTGATTACGCAGACAAGCTGTTTGATGACATCAAGGTCCGTGAGTTTCTTGATGCCAAATTGAAAAACGCACAGGTCTCAAAGATTTTGATCGAGCGCCCTGCGAAAAATGCGCGTGTGACGCTGCAGACTGCACGGCCGGGCATCGTGATTGGTAAGAAAGGCGAAGACGTGGAAGCGCTTCGTAAAGAATTGACCAACATGATGGGGATTCCTGTCCAGATCAACATTGAAGAGATCAGAAAGCCTGAGCTGGATGCGCGCTTGGTTGGTCAAAATATTGCAGGTCAGCTCGAGCGTCGCGTGATGTTTCGTCGGGCGATGAAGCGAGCGGTACAGAACGCCATGCGTGCCGGTGCCGAAGGCATCCGAGTTCAGGTCTCAGGTCGTTTGGGTGGTGCTGAAATCGCACGGACCGAGTGGTATCGCGAAGGGCGGGTGCCATTGCATACGTTGCGGGCCGATATCGATTACTCGACCTATGAGGCGCACACCACATATGGCGTGATCGGAATCAAGGTATGGATCTTCAAAGGCGAGATCCTTGGTGGAATTGAAGCGGTTCGAGCGAATCGCGAACAGCAGCGCGCGAAAGCTGCTCGCTAAGGGAAGAGGACGATGCTGCAACCGAAACGGACGAAGTTCCGCAAGATGCAAAAAGGCCGAAATCGCGGTCTCGCAGAGCGTGGCTCTAAGGTCAGCTTTGGTGAATATGCGTTAAAGGCGACCGGTCGCGGTCGTATGACGGCGCGTCAGATTGAAGCCGCCCGTCGGACCATTACTCGCCGCGTCAAGCGTGGTGGAAAGTTGTGGATCCGGGTGTTTCCTGACAAGCCGATTACCCAGAAGCCTCTCGAAGTGCGTCAGGGTAAAGGTAAAGGTTCTGTTGAATATTGGGTATGCCAGATTCAGCCAGGCCGTGTGTTGTATGAAATTGAAGGTGTCTCGGAAGACGTGGCGCGTGAAGCATTTACGCTTGCTGCCTCAAAGCTCCCATTTAAGACCACCTTTGTTAGTCGGACGGTAATGTAATGAACGCAACAGAGTTACGCGAAAAGAGCGTCGCCGAGCTGAGAGACGAGCTTCTGAAGCTCCGTCGTGAACAGTTCAACCTGAATATGGCGAAAGCTACAGGACAGCTCGCGCAAACCCATCTGCTTGGACAGATGCGTCGTGACATCGCGCGCATCAAAACCGTGATTGCTCAGAAGGAGGTCACGGCATGACCGAAGCGAAGACAATGGTTCGAACGTTGACTGGACGAGTCGTCTCGAATAAAGGCGATAAGACCATCAGTGTATTGGTTGAGCGTTTTGAGAAGCATCCGCTGTATGGCAAGTACGTCAAGCGGTCGTCAAAAATCGCCGCACACGATGAAAACAACGAGTGCCAGATTGGTGACACAGTCACAATTTCTGAGTGCAGACCTCTTTCGAAGTCGAAGGCGTATCGCCTCGTTGAAGTCACCGAACGTGCTGTTCAGGTTTAACGGAGGGGAATCATGATTCAAGCGGAAAGTATGCTTGAGGTGGCCGATAACTCAGGTGCGCGTCGTGTGATGTGTATCAAAGTACTCGGTGGCTCGAAGCGTCGTTATGCCCGGATCGGCGACATCATCAAAGTCACCGTGAAAGAGGCGATTCCTCGCGGCAAGGTGAAGAAAGGCCAAGTCATGAACGCAGTGGTTGTTCGGACGCGCAGTGGTGTGCGTCGCCAGGATGGCTCATTGATTAAGTTCGATGGCAATGCGGCGGTTCTTTTGAATACAAACAACGCGCCCATCGGCACCCGTATCTTCGGACCGGTGACGCGCGAACTGCGCAGTGAGAAGTTTATGAAGATCATCTCGCTCGCGCCTGAAGTATTGTAAGGAGCGAACCGATGGCAGCAAAAATTCGTCGGGACGATGAAGTCGTCGTGATCACCGGAAAAGACAAAGGGCGTCGCGGCAAAGTGTTGCAGATTCGTCCAGATAACCGGGTGTTGGTCTCTGGGATCAACCTGGTGAAAAAGCATACAAAGCCGAACCCAATGATGGGCAAACAAGGTGGAATCGTTGAGAAAGAAGCGCCGCTTCACATCTCGAATGTCGCGTTGTTTAACCCAGAGAACGACAAAGCCGATCGGGTTGGCTTTCGTGTAAACGAGGATGGCACCAAAACACGGGTGTTTAAGTCCACTGGTAAGGAAGTCGGGGCGTAAGCCTCTGCGCCTAGGAGCGAGAAATAAGCCATGGCGAGACTACAGCAAGTCTACAAAGAGAAAGTGATACCCGCACTCCAAAGTGAGTTCGAGTACAAAAACGTGATGCAGGTGCCGAAGGTCACCAAAATCACCCTGAACATGGGTGTGGGTGAAGCGGTTGCCGATAAGAAGCAAATTGAAAACGCAGTTCGTGACATGACTGCAATCGCAGGTCAAAAGCCGGTGGTGACGAAAGCACGCAAATCCATTGCGGGCTTTAAGATCCGTGATGGCTGGCCAATTGGTTGCAAGGTGACGTTGCGTGGTGAGCGGATGTGGGAATTCCTGGATCGTTTGATCGCCGTGTCAATTCCTCGGATCCGTGACTTCCGCGGTTTGAACGGAAAGTCGTTTGACGGGCGTGGAAATTATTCGATGGGTGTGCGTGAGCAGATCATGTTCCCAGAGATTGAGTACGACAAAGTCGACGCGATTCGTGGTCTGGACATCACAATTACGACGTCTGCAGAAACTGATGAGGAAGGGAAAGCGCTGCTGAGAGCATTCAGTTTCCCTTTCCGTAACTGAGGAGCATTCAGTGGCTAAAAAATCGATGAAAGAACGCGAACTGAAGCGCCAAAAAACGGTTGCACGGTTTGCTGCAAAACGCGCTGCTTTGAAAGCAGTGATTCGTGATCCGAAATCAAGTGAAGAGGATGTGTGGGAAGCGCAGCAGAAGCTTCAGAAAATGCCTCGTGATGCAGCCGCAGTGCGCTTACAGCGCCGGTGTAACGTCACAGGCCGTCCACACGCGGTTTACCGCAAGTTTGGCCTGTCCCGGATCAAGCTGCGCGAGACAATGATGCGCGGTGAAGTTCCTGGTCTGAAAAAGGCCAGCTGGTAAGGAGTGATTGATACATGAGCATGCAAGATACTTTGGCGGATATGTGCACTCGCATCCGCAACGGGCAAATGGCAGGTAAGACTGCTGTCTCCATGCCGTCGTCAAAGACGAAGGTGGCACTGGCCCGGGTACTCGCTGACGAAGGATTTGTAGGTGGATACAACGTCCAAGAGGACGGTGTAAAGGCAACGCTTTCAGTTGAACTGCGTTATCACGAAGGCCGCCCCGTGATCCGTGAGATTAAGCGTTCAAGCCGTCCTGGTTTGCGTCGCTACGCTGGTAAAGACACCCTGCCCAAAGTACAGGGCGGACTGGGTGTGGCCATCGTATCAACGTCGAAAGGACTGATGACTGACCGTGATGCACGCAAAGCCGGAATCGGTGGCGAAGTGCTCTGCACCGTATTCTAAGGAGTGATCGATGTCTCGTATTGGTAAAGCGCCCATCGCAGTCCCAACCGGTGTTGATGTCAATATCGCCGGCCAAGATGTGACTGTGAAAGGCAAAAACGGCACCTTGTCGATTTCTTTGAATCATGAAGTCGCGGTGCTACAGAACGACAATGTGCTGACCTTTGAGCCGCGTGAAGGCGCTCAAAATGGATGGGCACAGGCCGGCACAGCACGTGCGATTGTGAACAACATGGTCAATGGTGTGAATAATGGATTTGAAAAGAAATTGACGCTGATCGGCGTCGGTTATCGTGCACAGGTTCAAGGCACCAAGATCAACTTGACGCTCGGCTTCTCGCATCCAGTTGTGTACGACCTGCCAGAAGGCGTCAGTGCTGAAACACCGAGCCAAACTGAAATTGTGCTGAAGTCAGCCAACAAGCAATTGTTGGGTCAGGTGGCTGCGGAAATTCGCGCGTATCGTCCACCAGAGCCTTACAAAGGCAAGGGTGTGCGCTATTCCGACGAGTATGTACGTCGTAAAGAAGCGAAGAAGAAATAAGGAGAGCGGACATGATGGACAAGAAAAAAGCCCGGTTACGTCGCGCTCGTCGCTCACGTGCCAAGATGCGCGAACTCGGCGCCAATCGGTTGTGTGTACACAGAACACCGCGCCACATCTATGCGCAGATTATTTCTGGCGACGGATCCAATGTGATCTGTGCGGCATCGACGCTCGATTCGACTCTGCGTGAAGGCAATGGCGGAAACGTCAATGCAGCCGCAGAAGTCGGCAAGTTGATCGCAGCGCGTGCCAAAGAAAAAGGGATTTCAGCGGTTGCATTTGACCGTTCTGGTTTCCGGTATCACGGTCGTGTGAAGGCGCTTGCCGACGCAGCTCGTGAAAGTGGACTTGAGTTTTAAGGGGATCCGATGAACGCAAAAGTAGAAACGCAGCAGCAGGGTGATCTGCAGGAGAAGCTGGTTCAAGTGAATCGGGTTGCCAAGGTTGTGAAAGGTGGCCGAATCTTCAGTTTTACAGCACTGACCGTTGTTGGTGATGGAAATGGCAAGGTTGGTTACGGACGCGGTAAAGCGCGCGAAGTACCTGCGGCCATCCAGAAAGCGATGGAGTCGGCGCGCCGTAATATGGTGACTGTGAAGCTAGACGGCGACACCATTCAGTATCCAACGAAAGCGGCCCATGGTTCTGCCAAGGTGTACATGCAGCCTGCCTCTCAGGGTACGGGTGTCATTGCTGGCGGCGCGATGCGTGCAGTTTTAGAGATTGCAGGTGTGCAAAACGTTCTAGCGAAGTGCTATGGCTCAACGAACCCTGCGAATGTTGTGCGCGCCACCATCAAGGCGTTGTCTGAGATGCAGTCTCCAGAAGACGTGGCAGCACGTCGTGGCAAGACCGTCGAAGAAATTCTCGGTTAAGGATAAACCTCATGAGCGAAAAGAAAATGCTGAAGGTGACTCTGGTGCGCAGTCCCATCCGCCAAAACCCGAAGCACAAGTTGTGTGTCCAGGGTCTTGGTTTGAGACGGATGCATCAGACTGTCGAGGTCGAAGATACACCCAGCGTTCGAGGCATGATCAATAAGGTCAATTACCTCGTCCGTGTTGAAGGAGAAGCGTGATGCGTTTGAATGGTTTATCGCCAGTTGCAGGCTCACGTCCAGCGAAAAAACGAGTGGGTCGTGGCATCGGATCAGGTCTGGGTAAGACAGCGGGTCGTGGTCACAAGGGTCTGAAAGCA
>AACY020298940.1_pt1 | contig 27514 bp, 23 predicted proteins | sample 267378 | NCBI WGS metagenome assembly AACY02 (sample SAMN02954345, study PRJNA13694) | marine metagenome | biome: aquatic; feature: ocean; material: water; isolation source: isolated as part of a large dataset composed predominantly from surface... | reverse complement strand
CCATCCTCCTGGAACGGCGTCTTCAACCCGGCGAGACTGTCCACGGATGTTCCCGGACGGATTCCCTGATCGACGCTGACAAGTCCGTTCTCCGTCTCGATCGGCAGGATCTCATCTGCGAACAAACCCGCCTCGGTAGCAGCGGCAGCGCGCTCGTGTGAGGCGACGGCGATCTCATCCAGGTCGGTCCGACTCAGGCCCCAACGCTGCGCGATCATCTCCGCGCTGATTCCCTGATTGACCAGTCGACCCTCGTACCGGTCCTTCATCATGGGTCCGAAGGGGCCGTCTCCTCCCTCGGTGTTCGAGAACATCGGTACTCGAGACATCGACTCCACACCACCGGCGATCGCCACGTCGTACTGACCGGAGATCACACCAGCTGCTGCGAAATGCGCCGCCTGCTGGCTGGATCCGCACTGACGGTCGACCGTCGTCCCCACGACGCTCTCGGGGAATCCAGCACCCAGTGCCGCGTTGCGGCCGACGTTGAACGATTGCTCGCCAACCTGCGAAACACACCCCCACACCACGTCGTCGACCACAGCCGGATCGATTCCCGTTCGTTCCATCAGTCCACGCAAGACCATGGCGGACAGGTCGACGGGGTGGATCCCATCCAGATCCCCCTTACCTGGTTTGCCCACCCCCACCGGGGTTCGGATGGCTTCAACGATGACGGCGTCCCGGTTGCTCACGGCTTCTCCTCGGTATTCGGATGTCGGGGTATTCGGCTATCGGGGATGTTCGGATCTCGGGTGTTCGAATGTCCGTGCTTCGTCGTGCGATTGCTATTCAGGTGTCGATGTCATGTTCGGGATCGATGGTGACGATCACCTTTCCCTGGTGATCCCCATTCAGCAGACGTTCCAGCCCCTCGGGCGCATGCTCCAGACCCGCAATGAGTTCGTGATGCAGCCGAACGAGTCCCGCGTCGTGCCACCCACGGAGTTCGGCCAGAGCCCGCTCGGATTCATCGTCGTGGTGAGATTGCAGGAATCCGCTGACCGTCAGGGCCCTATCGAGAATCAGTCGCTCATGGCGCGGGCCGGTTCCCGGATGGGCACTGTCCATCGCGATCGTCCCGCAGATGACGACCCGGCCTCCCGGTGCCATGCGAGTCATGACCAGATCATGAACGACCCCGCCGGTGTTATCGAAGAACACATCGACCCCCTCGGGTGCCGCCTCATCGAGGCGCGCGCCGAGTTCGGGATCTCGGCGATCGAGCATGGTGTCGATTCCGTACGTGGCCGCTGCCCATTGCAGTTTCTGCGCGCCTGCGATTCCGATCACAGTGCACCCCAGGTTCCGGGCGATCTGGGCCGCAACACTGCCCACAGCTCCCGCCGCCGAGGTCACCACAACGGTGTCGCCCGACTTCACCTGGGCGATGCGTCGAAGTCCGATGTGCGCGGTGAGTCCGATATGGCCGACTACTCCGAGGGAGGCCTCCACCGGTTCCAAGTCCGACGGCACGATGCGACGGATGTCCGATCCGTCACTGGCATGCCAGGTCTTCATGCCGAAGGGGCCAACGACCCGGGTACCCACGGGATAGTCGGCGTTGTCACTGCCGACCACTTCGCCGACGCCGTAGGCCCGCATGACCGAACCCAGTGGAATGGGTCGACCGCGACCCGGATTTTCCGATGCCCAGGTACGCATAGCGGGATCCAGCGAGATCCGTTGCATGCGGATCAGCACCCCGGCGCGGGGCAGCGGGGGGATGTCGCACCAGCGCATCTCGAAGTCCGTTACCCGCGGTGATCCTTGCGGGTAACGGATCAGGGCGACCTCGCGGGCAGGCCACGCCGGCGCCGCGACACTCACATCGATAGCCCACCATCCACAGGCAGGACAGCGCCGGTGATGTACCCGGCCTCTTCGGATGCGAGGAAAGCCACCGCAGCGGACATCTCGGCAGGATGCGCGAAGCGCCCCATGGGGATTCCCGCTGCGATCTCAGCCAGTTTGTCCGGTGGAATCGACGCCACCATGCGGGTCTCGGCATTCGGTGAAATGGCGTTGACGGTGACTCCGAAGCGGGCAAGTTCCTTTGCCGCGGTCTTGGTGAAGCCGATGATCCCGGCCTTGGCGGTCGCATAGTTGGACTGACCTGTATTGCCGTGCAGGCCCGTGTAGGAAGTCACGTTGATGACGCGACCGAATTCCTGCTCCCGGAAATGCGGAACGCAGGCGCGCGTGAGCCGGAACGTCCCACCTGCATGCACGGCAAGCACGGCTTCCCAGTCCTCGTCGGTGATCTTCCATAGGACCTTGTCCCGCAGGATGCCCGCATTGTTGACGAGCACATCGACCCGGCCCGTCCGCTCGACGGCGGTCGCCACGACCTGCTCGACATCCTCCGTCGAACTCACGTCAGCACGCACGCCGATCGCGTCGATTTCCGCGGCCGCACGCTCGAGTTCCTCACCGTCGAAGTCGACGAGTACGGCTTGAGCACCTGCGGCCCGGAAGTACCGGCCGATCTCCAGACCGATGCCACGCGCGGCTCCCGTGACGATCACGGTTCGGCCAGTGAAGTCATATGCGATGTTGCCCATGATTGTCTCGTCTCTCCCGTGTGGTGATGCAACTGTCGTAACCGACGGAGATATCAAAGACCGAGGTCTCGGCCGATGATCTCCTTCATGATTTCGTTCGTGCCGCCCCAGATTCGGGTGACTCGTGCATCGAGCCATGCCTGTGCCACGCGGTATTCCTTCATGTATCCGTAGCCGCCGAAAAGCTGAACGCAGTTGTCGATGATCTCGTTCTGGACATCCGCGCTGACGTACTTCGCCTTCGCGGCATCGACTGCGGAGAGTTCCCCACGAGCATGCGCATCGACACACGCGTCGACGAACGCCTGCGTGACCTCCATCTTGGTCACCATGTCGGCGAGCATGAATTTGTTGTGCTGGAAGGACCCGATCGGCTGGCCGAAGGCCTGGCGCTCCTTGACGTACACCAGCGTCTCCTCCAGTACCGACCAAGCCTGGGCGAGATTGCCGACCGCAGCACCGATGCGCTCCTGGGGAAGTTGCTCCATCATCTGGATGAAACCCCGGTCGAGCTCACCGATCATGTGCTCGTCACCCAGTTCGACGTCGTTGAAGAACAACTCCGCCGTGTTCGCCTCGGGTTGGCCGACTTTGTCGAGCTTGCGACCACGTTCGAAACCCGGGGTTCCCGTCTCCAGAGCGAACAGGGTGATGCCCTTGGCCCTCTTCTCCGGTGATGTTCGTGCGGCCACGATCACCAAATCGGCTGTGTAGCCGTTCGTGATGAACGTCTTGGAACCGTTGAGCACCCACCGGTCACCCCGCCGCACCGCCGAGGTGCGCAGCGAGGCGAGATCCGATCCGCCCGATGGTTCCGTCATGGCGATAGTGCTCACGATGTCGCCGTTGGCCGCACCAGGAAGCCACCGCTGCTTCTGGTCTTCGGTTCCGTATATCGAAAGATAGGGAACTGCTACATCGAAATGCATCTGGAAGCACGAGTGGAACGCCATGCTGGCACGCCCCAACTCCTCCTGCAGCACCGCGTTGAATCGATAGTCCTCCGGCGCGCTTCCCCCGAATCGTTCAGCGATTTCCAGACCTAGCAGGTCAGCCTTTCCTGCCGCATGCCAGGCATCCCGGGGAATCTCCCGTTCCGTGGCGAACCGCTCATAGCCCGGGAGCAAGGTCCGTTCGACGAAGGCCCGTGCAGTCTCCCTGAACTCTTCGTGATCCTCGCCGTACACCGAACGTTGCATGTGCCCTCCCAGTCGGCTTCGGTCAGTCAGAGCGACCTGATGAATTGCGGCGAAGTCCTTGCCGCAGGTGCGTTCCCTGTGATACTAACAAGCGTTAGTTTGTCCGTCACTCTTTTTTGGAGGAAATCTCGTGGAATTCGAATACGACGAGACCGTGCAGAGCCTGTCCGACCAGGCCTACGACTTCCTCCAGCATCACGTCCTTCCGGCCGAACCGGTGTATGCGCAGCAGCGGCGCGAGATCGGTGCCTGGGACACGCCTCCGGTCATGGAGGACCTCAAGGTCGAAGCACGCCGCCGAGGGCTGTGGAATCTCTTTCTGCCCGGAGACCGCGGTGCCGGCCTGACCAACCTGCAGTACGCACCGATCGCCGAGATATCCGGGCGGTCGCCGTGGATCATGCCCGAGGCGATGAACTGCTCTGCACCGGACACCGGCAATATGGAAATTCTCCATCACTTCGCCACCGACGAGGTCCGCGAGCGCTGGCTGCCCGATCTTCTCGACGGCAAGATCCGTTCGGTCTACTCGATGACCGAGCCCGCCGTCGCGAGCTCCGACGCGAACAACATCTCGACGCGCATCATCGAAGAGAACGGTGGGTTCCGCATTCAGGGACGCAAGTGGTGGTCAAGCGGTGCGATGAGTCCCGCCTGCAAGGTCGCCATCGTCATGGGCGTATCCGATCCTGACGGTGAAAAGCACCGGCGACACAGCATGATCGTGGTTCCGCTGGAGACTCCCGGTGTCGACATCCTGCGCTCTACCAGCGTGTTCGGCTATTCCGACGGCGGCCACGGCGGCCACGCGGAAATCGACTACGACGTGTGGGTTCCACGAGAGAATCTGCTCGGAGAACTGCACGGTGGGTTCGCCATCGCTCAGGCGCGTCTCGGGCCCGGACGCATCCATCACGCGATGCGCCTCATCGGCATGGCCGAGCGAGCCTTCGACCTCATGTGCGAGCGATCGTGGACTCGCTTCCCCTTCGGTAAACCCATCGCAGATCAGGGCGTGTTCCAAGACTGGGTCGCCGAGGCACGCATGAAGATCGAGATGGTGCGCCTACTCGTATTGAAGACTGCATGGTTGATGGACACGGTCGGCAATAAGGGAGCCGCTGTGGAAATCTCGGCCATCAAGGTTGCTGCTCCCGAGATGGCTACCTGGGTGATCGACCGAGCGATCGAGACCTTCGGCGGAGCGGGCGTCAGCCAGGACACCCCATTGGCTGAGCTGTACTCCACAGCTCGCATGCTGCACATCGCAGACGGACCTGACGAAGTGCACAAGATGTCCCTTGCCCGCCGCGAATTGAAGCGCTACCGGCCAGAGTGAGCCCGGCCAGCGCACCTGGTGCCGACACGGCCGAGGTCATCCGTCGTTCCGCCTTGAAGCTCTTCGCACACGAAGGCTATGAGGCGACCTCCATGCGAGAGATCGCTGCGGCAGTGGGCATCCAGGCCGGCAGTTTGTATAACCATTTCTCCTCAAAAGAGGAGATTCTGTGGGATCTCACGCGTGGGGCCCTGCTCGATCTGCGCGAACACATCGATACCGCCCTTGCCCGGCTTCCAGCCGACACTTCGGCATCAGCGAAACTATCGTCGTTCATCGATGCGCATGTGCGATTCCACGCCCTGAACAGCGAACGCGCCCGGATAGTCAACCAGCAGATGTCCGGCCTCAATCGCAACCACTATCGAGAGATCGTCGGGCTCAGACGGACTTTCGAGGAACAGCTCGCGGGAATTCTCGACGACGGTGTGCGTGAGGGATCCTTCTCACTGGTCGACTCCCGCCTGAGCGTGTACGCGATCCTGCAGATGTGCATCGCAGTGTCGAACTGGTTCCGCAAAGGCGGGGGCCTCAGCGTCGATGAAGTCGCCACCACCTACGTTGCGCTCGCTCACCGCATGGTCATCGGATCACCGGCACCGGTCCGACGACGCAGATCAGGAGGCACATCGTGAGTTCCCCAGAGTTGGAGGGACCGCCCCCTGCAATCGTGCTCTTCGATTGGGACGGAACCCTCGTCGATACCGGGGACATCCTGCTGTCGTGCTGGCATGCGGCAACCGAACAGGTGTTGGGGTATCGCTTCCCGGTCGAGGAGGAAGATCGACGCCGAGTCCTCGCGATGCGCGCGGTGGACAGTTTCCCCACGATCACCGACGGGCCCGAGCAGACCGCTGAGCTGACTGCCGCCTTCGACGCTACTTACGAACCACTCGCGCCACTCAACGTCCGCGCGCATGAAGGTGCGGAGCGGTTGCTGCAGTCGTTGCGTGACCACGAGATCCGCGTGGGTGTCGTGACCTCCAAGAGCGCAGTCCGCCGCAGCATCGATGGTCGTGTCACCGGATTGGATCCCTACCTCGATATCGTGATCACCGGTGACGACGTCACACTCGGCAAACCCGCCCCTGAAGGGATCCACCGGGCGATCACCGCGCTCGGGGGTTCTGTGGAGACCACCCTCTACGTTGGGGATGGACCGGTCGATGCACGCGCCGGTCAGGCAGCCGGAGTCCGGACGATCTGCCTCACCCAGGGTCTGCACACCACCGAGGAGTTCCACGATCTCACCCCGCACTTGCTCGTCACCGATCTCGGGGATGTCGCTCGTGCCCTCGGCTACGGGGTCGGATCATGATCCCTCACACGCCCTCCACTCGGAGTTCCTCGACAAACATCGGGGCAATTCTCCCAAGCCTTCCCGAGGAATCCGGTTTTCACGTTAGTCTCACCCGCGAGCACGTCCAGGAAACATCGGATGATTTTACTTCAGGAGATCCGACTGAGGTGTCACCGCCGAGACTGTGAAACGCGCCATCCGCCCCAGGGTGAACCTAGGAGAACACCATTCGTCACGACAAGGAGAAGCCGATGTCCGATCCCGATGTCCCCGTGGAATTCCTCGCCCTACACGGGCTCGCAGTCCGCAAGGCCGGTAGCCCCGCCACGGTGGCTTCGCTACTGGGTGCAGACGAAGCCCAGATCGCGGCGGCTCTCGACGCTGCCGTCGCCGCAGGACGTGCCGCCGGCGCGAAGGGCACGTACATGGTCGCCCCGGCTGGGCAGGCATGGCTCATCGAGCAGTACCCGGTTGTCTACGCGGAAGCTCGAGAGGACGGCGAATTGACCGCTGCCTACGAGAGATTCGAGAAGGTCAATACCGAATTGCTCGCTCTCTTCACCGACTGGCAGACGATGGACGCTGGCGGGCAAAGAGTCCCCAATGACCACAGCGACGCCGATTACGACCGCGACATCATCGATCGCCTGGGCCGGCTGCATGAGCGTGCCGAGCGTGTCGTCGGGACATGTGCCGATGCCCAGCCACGCCTTCGACGCCACCTCGAGCGGTTGGAGGAGGCCTACGACAAAGTGCTCGCCGGCGACATCGACTACGTGAGCGGCGTGCGCATCGACAGCTACCACACAGTGTGGTTCGAGCTGCATGAAGACCTGCTCCGTATGCTCGGCCGCACGCGTCAGGAGTGAACTGATGACATCGACAACGCAGCAGGCAGATCGCATCATCGTCCTCGACGGCACATCGTTGCCCGATCGCGAACTCATCGGCGGCAAGGCCTGGAGCATCGCGCGTATGACCGGCCTCGGGTTGCGGGTTCCCCCGGCCTTCGTCATCCCTATCTCGGAATGCATTCGGTACCACGAGGCCGGCAAAACGATCGACGATGATCTCTGGGACTCGGTGATGGACGGTGTCCGATCCATCGAGTCAGCCACCGGACGTCGCTTCGGGGACCCACACTCACCGCTCCTGGTGTCTGTCCGATCGGGAGCTGCCATAAGCATGCCGGGGATGATGGATACGGTGCTCAACCTCGGAATCACCGATGAGGTCGAGCACGGCCTCGCACACATCACCGGTGATACAAACTACGCCCGGGATACCCACGCCCGCTTCTGCCATCAATTCGGCGACATCGTGTTGAAGGCACATCTGGACCCCTATGCGAGCGGTCCCACTGCTGCGGACATGCGAGCCCTCGTCCTCGAGGATGTCGGTGAGTCCATCCCTGAGGATCCCTACTCTCAGTTGCGCGCCGCCATCAGCGCCGTCTTCGATTCGTGGACATCCGCTCGCGCACGCAGCTATCGCAAGCATTGGGGCATCTCCGATGAAGGCGGAACTGCTGTGACCGTGCAGGCCATGGTGTTCGGCAATCTGGGCGATGAATCGGGTACCGGCGTCCTCTTCACTCGCAACCCGCTCAATGGCGAAGCCACCCCCTATGGCGAGTGGCTTCCCGGGGGCCAGGGTGACGATGTCGTCGGTGGAACGCACGCGGTCCTCGACCTATCCGCTCTCGAGGAGGCGATGCCAACCGTGCACGAGGAGTTGCTCACCTGGGCCAAGACTCTCGAGGACGAGCACCGCGAGGTGCAGGATGTCGAGTTCACCGTCGAGGCGGGAACGCTGTACCTGCTGCAGACCCGCACCGCGAAGCGTTCACCCGATGCTGCTGTCCAAATCGCCACCGACCTGGTCAGCGAGGGGTTCATCGATTCGGCCACCGCGGTGATGAGGGTGACTCCCGAGCAGGTCGCCTCCGTGCTCCTGCCCACGTTGGCCCCCGAGGCGTTGATCGATGCAACTCCCGTGGCCGTCGGCGAAGCCGCCTGTCCTGGCATCGCTATCGGGATCGGTGTCGTCGATCCCGATGAGGCCGAGCGGCGCGCCCACGCGGGCGAGGACATCGTCCTCGTTCGACCCACCACCAGCCCCAACGATGTCCACGGCATGATCGCCGCGGTAGCTGTCGTGACCGATCTGGGTGGATCGACATCACACGCCGCCGTCGTCACCCGTGCCCTGGGCCGTCCCAGCGTCGTGGGTGTCGGCGATGGTGTGGCCGAAGGCCTCGAGGGTCAACTCCTGACGGTCGATGGGGCCGCTGGTCGGGTGTATCAGGGAGCCCTTCCCCTCCAAGCCACGACAATCGAAGACCACCCCGCGCTCAGTCCGCTAGCCGCCTGGGCGAGCGAGCATTGCCCCATCGACATCGTCGCCCAGCACGACAGCGACATCCTCGACCTCGACGTCGAACGGATCGGTGTCGACCCTGAGACCGGGCGGGTCGATCAGGAGGCCGTCACCCAGGCACTCCTTGCCAATGCACTTCCGGTGCGAGGCTCGGTGCTCAACACCACCGAGGGCGTACGGGCGCTGCTGGCTTCGGGAACGAGCCTCGTCATCGCAGATCCTCCCCTCCCGCTGCAGCTGAGGGTGCTGCAGGCAACAAAGGAGTGAGGTAGCCCATGCAGGTGCCACCACCACGGGGTCTGGTCGTCGACTGGGGCGGCGTCGTCACGCAGCCTCTCCGCGAATGCATGGCCGACTTCGCCGAGCAGGAGGGGCTGGATCCCGCGGGGGTCATGGCTTCGCTCACCCGCCACATCACCGGTGAACACAACCCCCTCCAGCAACTGGAGAGGGGCGAGCTCACGCGAGAGGACATCGAGCCATGGATTGCCGATGTCTTCGCCGAACACGGTCCTCGCCCTGAGCCCCGAGGGATCTTCGAGCGGATGTTCGCACCCATCCGGACCAACCCCGACATGATCGCGCTGATGACGAGTGCCCGCAGCCAAGGCCTGCGAACCGGCCTGCTGTCCAATTCCTGGGGCGACTCCTACGACCGTCGGAACTGGCAGGAAGCATTCGATGCCGTCGTGATCAGCGGCGATGTCGGCATGCGCAAACCTGATCGGGAGATCTTCGTGCACGTGTTGGAACTGATCGAGCTCGAACCACACGAAGTGGTCTACGTCGATGACGAGTACCCGAACGTCGCCGCGGCGCAAAGCTACGGACTGCGGGCGGTGCACTGCGATCCCCACGATCCACAGCGCATCGATCGCATCACGACCGCACTGGGATGGTCCTGACGACACCCGATTGACTCATGCTTCTCCCGCAGCCGGATGGCATGGATCATTGCTCACCGATCGCTCGCACCGTGCAAGACCCGACTCACGGAGGCGCCCCACCATGACCGACCCCACCGAATTCAGCATCGTCTCCTTGCAGCAGGCCTACGCTAAACGCGACCTCTCCCCTGTCGAGGTCGTCGACTCCTGCCTCGCGCGGATCGAAGCCCTCGACCCGGAATTGAACGCCTTCGTTGGAATCGATGCAGACACTGCACGTCGACTGGCACGAGAGAGCGAACAGCGCTGGCAAGCGCAACGCACCCTTGGTCCACTCGATGGAATTCCCAGCGTGATCAAGGACACGATGGCATTCAAGGGCTGGCCCACTCGCAAGGGTTCACGGCAGACCGATCCCGACAAGATCTCCACCGAGGACGCTCCTGCGGCAGCACGCATGAGGGAATCCGGTGCAGTCTTCCTCGGCAAGTCGACGACGCCGGAGTTCGGGTGGAAAGGCGTCGGGGATTCGCCGCTCACCGGAATCACTCGCAACCCATGGAACACCGATCGCACCACCGGTGGCTCTTCCGCAGGCTCGGCCGCAGCGGTGGCCACGGGCATGACTGTCGTGGCGACGGGAACCGACGGTGGAGGATCAGTCCGGATGCCCGCCGCCTTCTGCGGGATCTTCGGCCTCAAGCCCACGTTCTCCCTCGTCCCGATCTATCCACCCTCGACGGGCGGCACCCTGTCCCATGTAGGCCCGATGACCAGAACAGTGACCGACGCCGCCGCCATGATGGAGGTCATCGCCCGATCCGATCCCCGCGAGGTGTACCCGGTACCCGACGATCCCCGACCGTGGGTGAGCGATGTGGACCGAGGCGTCCACGGGGTGCGCATCGCCTATTCACCCGACTATGGATACGCGCAGGTCGATCCACGCATCGCTGCAGCAGTCGAACGCGCCATTCGCGTACTCGGTGACGCCGGGGCGATCATCGATGTCATCGATGCCCCGTTCGATGATCCGCGAGAGGACTTCTGCACCATCTGGGACGGCATGCTCTCCATGGCGCTGTGGGATGTTCCCGAGCAGCGACTCGGCGACAGCGACCCCGGACTCGTCGCCACCTTGGACCGCGGCCGGAAGCTCACCGCACACGATTACCTCGTCGCCGAGGGATCACGGTTGCGCCTCGCCCAAGCCCTGACCAGGGTCTTCGATTCCTATGATCTGCTCATCTCGCCGCAGATGCCCACGGTCGCCCTCCCCGTTGGGACCGATGTGTGGGATTCCGAGGTCCAAGACCATTGGACGCAGTGGACTCCCTTCACCTACCCCCACAATCTGTCCCGCTGCCCGGCAGCATCGGTTCCGGTCGGACTCACCGATGACGGCCTGCCCATGGCGATGCAGATCGTGGGACGCCACTTCGAGGATCGACTCGTGATGCGTGCCAGTCGAACCTATGAGTCGGCTGCTGGATTCCCCATGTGGTCCCCGTCGGTCCTGCAGCACTGATCACTCTGCGGACTCCCAGTCGAGCCGGCCGTACATAGGAAACGGGAGGGGCCCTGGATCCAGGACCCCTCCCGTCGCCATCACGACGCTGTTACCAGCGGCGCAACTTCTCGACGTCCTCGGCGGTGAGCGTCGAGCCCTTGTCCTTCAGCTGGAAGGAATTCTGCTGGGTCGCCTTGTACAGCGCATCGGCCTCAGGGGTTCCCGCGTTGTACTTGACCCACTGGTCGTCGTAGAAACGATTCGCACCCTGCAAGGTCTCGGGAGTGAACCCGCGCGCGAGGGCGTTGGCTTCCTCGAGAGTCAGCCTCCCCCGGGTCGTCGTGTACTTGCCGGTCTTCGGCGGCAGAGACGTGCTTCCCGGCCCCATCGGGGGAACATGGGAGGTGAAATTGTCATCGGCAAGGACCGAATACGGGATCTTGGACCACATGTCCGAGCTCGCATTCGAGTACTTGCTCATGGTGTAGGGGCTCTCCTGCTGGGAGCTCAAGGAGATGTAGCCCACGAGTTCGGCGATCGCCGCACCGCCGTATTCGTCGTTGAACAATGGCTTGAGACGCTGCACTCGCTCATCGACCATCATCCAGTCGTTCGGGTCGTAGACCCCGGCGATGTGGGCAAGGTCCTTCGGCACGGCGTAGTACACCAGCAGTCCTGCATCGATCATCTGATCCCGTGTCCAGCCCGCCATCCGCTTCCACAATTCGGAGGTGGCCGTCTGCATCTGATCGCGCATGTGATCGAGGTAGTCAGCCAACTCGCTGGCGTTGTCCATGTGCACCGGGATGTACCCATTGGACAGGTAGTCCGACGTGTACAGCCCGACTGCGACCATGTTGTCGTGGTCGTAGGACGGGGTCGCCTCGAAGGAACCCCAGTCGTCGACCATGTGGAAGTGGGTGTCCTTCATGATGACCGGGAGCGTCACGTTGTTGTACTCGATCTCGCTGGCGACACCGTCCAGCCATGGGTAATCGCCTTCGCTGAGATCGACGAAGTCACGAATGAGCATCTCCTTGTCACCGACCTTGTACGGACCGGAGTTGTGGATGCCCAGACGGCACTCGGCGTTCTTCAAGAACGCGTATTGCGATGCGGTCGCGAGGAACTTCACCACCGCGTTGTGCAATTTATCTCCAGGCTTGCACCCGAGGGCGTCTGCCTCGAAGACCTGCAGGGTGCGCTCGGGCAGCAACTGAGCACGGTGGTTCATGTCGCTATTCAAGGTGTAACCACTCTGCCGGTGGTAGGACCGATTGACCCGCTGGGCAAAGTCGAGGACGTACTTGATGTCATCGATTCCATCGGTGGGGTTGATCATTCCCATGTCAATGAGGAACTGGCGACCACCGAGATAGAACTGCTGGATGATTCCCAGCATGATGGCGTTCGCCGACATGGACACCTCGCGAGCACGGTCACCGAGCTCCTCGGGTGTCATCACCTCTTCGATCTTGCGGAAGATCTCCGGGTACCGGTACCAGCAGTTGTAGTACGACAGTGCGATATAGGGATTGACGGGGAAGAGCTTGGACTCCTGAACCGTTCGAGTCGTGCACTGGAAATAGAAGACGTCACTGGACTTCTGCAGGAACTGATTTAGATCCTGCAGTTCGTTATAGGAAATGTTCGCAGGCATAGTGTCGCCGTTCCTCCTCAGGAGACCTTCACGATGCGGGCGCGCGCAGCGTCATCTCGTTCTGCGTAGGCGTCCGTGGCGGGCTTGGAGTACTCGACGACGATGCGATCGCCGTCGGAGAGACCATCGAGTTCCGCAGCCATCAGGCACGGGATGTCGTATTCGCGGGTGAGGATGCCCAAATGGGATCGGATCGTGCCACCCATGCAGACCACACCGGCGAATCCTTCGAGAATCGGTGCAGTCAACGTGCCGCCCGAGTCGTCGATGATCGCGATCGTGCCTTCCGGCACGCCGTTCATCAGCATGTCCATGACGGTTTCCACCGTCCCGACGAAACGTGCTGTGCCCTCGAGATCTTCGGCTTGGAACACGTTATCGCCGGTCCCGACGATGAGTCGTCCCTGCTCGTCCTTGGGCTGGCTTCCGGAGTCGCCGACGCCCGCGATGGGCTGGTACTTCTCCGGTTCCTCCACGATCGACACCTGAGCCGACATGGTGAACCGGTATCCGGTCGCGAGGAAGTCGTCCTCGATCTTCTGGAAATCCTCGCGGGTCAACTCCAACGCAGGATCGTTTACTGCTTCCTGCCAGGTCTTTCCTGATGCTGCGAACTTCTCGGCGACGAGTGCGCGGATGGACGAGTGGTAGTACTCGAGCACCTCGCTCATCGCCGGCTTTCCCCACTTGTCGCTGAGGATATTGGGCTCGCTCATGCAAACCTCCTGCCGTCGTGATGGCTCAATGGGTGGTACCCACCAGGGGACTCAATCCTCCGATGAGCTCCCGGTGAGCTCGAGCAGACATCAGACCACTTTGCACCGCCGCGCCATGGGGATGACTGCCCGTGGGAATGCACCGTAGCCTGATGATCCGACGTCAGGGGGCAATTTTGGGAAATTTTTCCGCCTGATCGTTACCGCCTATGTTCCTCGACGATTTTGGTCGAATCGCTTGCGCCAGGCGTCCCCTGCGAGGACCCTGAGCCTTACATCGGATGTCTTCGACTCATTTGTCGGTGCATTCGTGCGGACCTCCCACCCAGGGCAGCCGACCCATCGCCCCCGGGTCGTCTACCCGCCCCGAGCCATACGCAAGCCAGGGAGGACGCACCATCACTGTTTCGGCCCGAAGAAGTCGGACCGGATAATCCAAGAAGGGAGTCCCCATGGGAGATCTCATGGCGGGGAAGACGGTCGTGCTCACCGGTGCCAGTACCGGTATCGGGAGAGCAGCCATGGACAAACTCTGTGCTGAGGGGGCCAATGTGGTCGCTTCAGCCCGCACGGCGAGCAAACTCCAGGCCGCTGTCGATGAGGTGACCGCGGCCGGCGGGTCCGCGATCGCCGTGCCTGCCGATATGAGCGACGACGCTCAGGTCGGAAAAGTCATCGACGCCGCCGCGAGTGAATTCGGTGGCCTAGACGTCCTCGTCAACAATGCTGGCGTCGGCTATGGCTACCGGGCCCAAAGACCCGACAGCATGCTGCCCATCGTCGAGTCACCCCTAGAGGACTGGCATCATGTCATGGGAATCAATCTGGATTCGGTGGTGTTCGCATGTCGCCGGGCGCTACCGACGATGATCGAACAGCGCAGTGGATCGATCATCAACGTCGCAAGCATCCTCGGAATGGTGGGACACCATGATGCGCACGCCTACACCACCGCTAAGGGCGCGATCATCAATCTCACCCGTTCGATGGCCAAGACCTACGGTCCTTTCAATGTCCGAAGCAACGTCCTCGCCCCCGGATACATCGACACTCCGATGATCGCGGAGTACACCGACTTCCTCAATGCGGAGGAAACGAAAGCCGGATGGGGATGCCCCATGGAACGCACTGGGACTCCTGAGGAGATCGCCAACACGGTGCTGTATCTGGCTTCCGACATGTCGACCTACACCAACGGCCTGGTCATGGCCGTGGATGGCGGATTCACCGCCTGCTGACAGCATCCAGGTCAGCCCGTGAGTGCGTTCATGTACTAACGGGCTGACCTGTCTCCCTGTCCCGTCCCCATGCTGAGGAGCGCATTGTGAAAGAGACTCGAACTCACGTCATCGCCGGTGGCACCAAGGGGATCGGGCTGGAGACGGCCGTCGCGGTCGCGAGCCCCGGCGATACCGTCGTCCTCGGCTACCACGCTGACGAGGACGCCGCTGCGCGGGCGATCTCGCGTGCTCAGTCCGAGGGGCTGCGCGCTGTGACGGTCCGGGTGGATATGGGTTCAGCCGACGGCGGTGGCGCGCTCATCGCGGCGGCACTCGATGAGGACCAGCCCCTCGGTCACGTCGTCCACAGCGTCGGCGAAGTCCATCGTGCCGGATTGCTCGAGATGCCCCAGGACACCTTCGAGCACGCTCTCCGGGCGAACGGGCTCTCGCTCCTCGACCTCGTACGGGCAGCCCGACCCCACCTTCGTCATGGGAGCACGATCCTGTACGTCACCAGTCGCGGAGCCCGAGCGGTCTACCCCGGCTACGGCTCCCTCGGTCCCGCTAAAGCGCTCGCCGAGTCGCTCGTCCGCTATCTCGCCGTCGAACTCGCACCTGATGGAATCCGCGTGAATTCCTTTGCGCCAGGCGCCCAGGACACGAGTGCACTGCGAGCAGTATTCGGGGAGGCCACCGACGGGGTTCTCGATGGTGCTCGCGCCAAGAGCCCGATGGGCCGTCTCGTCGAACCCGACGACTACCGACCCCTCGTGTCCTTCATCTGCTCACCGGGTGCATCGATGATCACCGGGCAGGTGTTCTACGTGCACGGAGGCGCGGACCTGTTGTCCTGACGCCTGCGGGTCATTCACCTTGCTTTGCGAGGGAGACGTCGAACTTCTCCGTCGATAATCGGAAATACGGTGAGTTGACCGTGCGCATAAGCGCCTGCACCTGCTGAACCTCGTCGGAAGCCAGCGGGAAATCGCGCTTGACCGGGCCGGCCGCGCGCATCGCTTCAAGGTCGGGTTCCGGGACGAGGAAACGCAGGATGAGTTCATCATCGTCATCAGTGCCGTAGGCCTTGCGAAGTTCCTCGATGCTCGGCGACTCCGGCGGATTGTCCACGACTTCCTGCCAGCGCGAATTCGCTGTCATCCGATCCATCGCATCCGGGTCGATCGGAGCTGGCGGGTTGCCATAGAAGCCCGCTGCGTACATCAGGTTCTCCGTCGGTACCACGGAGTACCGGTCACCGGTGACGACGTTCAAGACCGCCTGGATTCCCACCAGCTGGCTCACCGGTGTCGCCATGATCGGGTAGCCCAGTTCTCGCCGCACCCGCCCTGCCTCCTGGAACACCTCGTCCAGTCGGTGGGACATGCCGTACTGAGCAAGCTGGGCCTTCAGCGTCCCGGTCATCCCTCCGGGAACCTGGTGCGCGATGTTCGACAGGTCGTATTCGGCATGCTGGTTGACCAGGTATCCCATCGCTTTGCCAACCCGTTCCATATGTTCGGCGACTGGCGCGAACAGACTGGTGTCGAGGGAATGGGAGAAACCCAAGATCTCGGCGTTTCGAACCATCACCTCCGTCGATGGTGTGGAGGGCCCGTTGGCCATCGGTCGGCTCGCGGTGTGGATGGTCGTCACACCGTGCTGGATCGCTTCGCAGTACGCCAGTGTCGAGGTACCCATCAGATTGTTCGAGTGCATCTCGATGGGCTTGCCACCGGCAGCCTCGACGATCCGCGGCACGAGGGTGCGAATTCGGTCGGGAAGCAGCACCCCTGCAGTGTCATAGAACAAGATCGTGTCGACACCTTCGATCGCAGCCATCTGGCGAACCTGTTCGGCGAACAGATCATCGGTGTGGACCGGCGACTCGGTGAAGAACACCGTCCCGGCGATCTCTGAGCCGAACTCCTTGGCTACCCGGGAGAGGCGATCGATGTGATGGAAATTGTAGAGAGTGTCGTATATCCAGTACGACCGCACGCCATGGCGATTGAGTTGCCGCATCCATGCATCCATGAGGTCCGGGGGGGTGATCCCCATGCTCACCGCGGCATTCGAGCGCATCCCACCCCGGGTCGGGGTACGGGTGATCTGCGCTTGAATCAAGTCGAGGCCCTCCCAGGGATCCTCGCGGCAGAACTTGATGAGGACTTCCATGAAGGAAGAAGCTGCGAGGTCGATCCGACTGAAACCAGTCCGATCGAGGATGTTCGCGATCGGCAGCGCGTGCGCGGCTTGCATGCGCATGCCCCACAGACTCTGCTGTCCATCACGGAAGGTCTCATCCAGGAAGTTCAGGTGCGGCACGATCACTCCATCTGTAGCGGTTGTCCGGTGTCCAGGAGGTGCGTTCAGCGTCGATCAGGGGCGTCCAAGAGCCGTCGTCGTAATTCGGTTTTGAGGACTTTCCCCGCTCCGTTGCGAGGTAGATCAGAGATGAGGTGGTACTCCTTCGGGCGCTTATAGCGCGCCATGTTCTCCAGGCAATAGGCGTCGAGTGACGTGCTCATCTCACCGATGGATGTCTCGCGCGCGGGGACGACGAAGGCAACGACCCGTTCACCCCATTCGGGATCTGGAAGACCTATGACGGCGATATCGGTGACCGATTCGTGGCCGCGTAGGGCTTCTTCGATCTCACGTGGATATACATTGGCTCCACCGGTGATGACCATGTCCTTGCTTCGATCGAGGAGGGTCAGCAATCCGCGATCGAAGCGACCGAGATCTCCCGTGTGCAACCAACCCCCACGCAGCGTTTCGGCGGTAGCTTCAGGTCGATCGAGATACCCGGCCATGACGGTCGGACCTGACACGACGACCTCGCCGATCTCACCATCCGGTATCGGTCGGTCCTGCTCATCGACGACGCGGACCCGGGTTCCGATCCGGGGGATGCCGACCGACACGAGTGCTTCCTCATCCCCGGCAGCATCTGCGGCGGCCATCGCCTTCGGTCCCATCGCGGTGATGGTGAGGGGGCTCTCCCCCTGGCCGTAGCCATTCCAGATGCGGGGACCGAAGGCCGCCATGCCTCGGCGCAGATCATCGGCGTGAACGGGAGCAGCTCCGACGAGCACGGTTCCCATTCGCTCCACCGGCGTCGACGACAGAACCGGGGAGTCCGCCAATCGACGCAGCAGGATCGGTGGCGCGAAGAAGGTGAGACCGGAGCGCGTCCCCAATAGCCGGGCTACGTGATCGGCATCGGTACTGGTCGGCACGACTTGGGCACCTCCCCGAGCGATGAAGGGGAGGGCGAACAGGCCGGAGGCATGGCTTTGCAAGGCAACATGGAGGAGCCCGGAATCGGCATCGACCCACTCGACATCAGCGCAGTAGGCAACCGACATCGCCCAGAGGTTGTCGTGCGTGAGTCTGGCTCCCTTGGGCTTACCCGTCGTCCCCGAGGTGTAGAAGATCCAGGCGTCATCACCTGCAGCCCGATCGATGCACGCGATCGACTCTGCCCTGCGGGCTCGGATCAGTTCCGCGTCATCGACAACCCGAATCCTTCCCGATACCGCAGGATGATCGACGATTCCCTCCGCAAGGTCAGGGGAGACCCAGCACACCTCTGCCGAGCTATCGAGAATGAGGTCAGCGGCTTCCTGCGGGTGCAGCATGCTGCTCAAGGGAACAGCGACAGCACCGCACCACCAGATCGCGTAGAGCGCCTCGAGATAGTCCGGCCGATTAGTGAGGTAGAGGGCGACTCGATCACCTGGGCGGACTCCCTGCACAACGAGGTCACCTGCCCGTCGGGACACGCGATCGAGCAGGAGCGCGTAGTCGCTCTCGACCGTGTCATCGACGACGATGGCAGGCCGCGACGCATGAGCGGCAGCACTAGCCGCCAGGGTCCAGGCGAGATTCATCGCGCTGGGGCCTCCAGAATGGTCACCGCGACCGCTGCTTCCTCGACACCGACCAGGCCGCCACTGTTCTCTGCCAGGGCCAGGCGAGCACCGTCCACCTGTCGCGCACCGGCCTCACCGCGCAGTTGGTTGACCAACTCGAACACCTGGGCCAGGCCGGTCGCACCGATCGGGTGACCCCGCGATTCCAAGCCACCCGACGGGTTCACCGGAATTCGGCCACCGAGTGCCGTCTCACCGCGCACTGCAGCAAGGCCTCCTTCACCATAGGGGACCAACCCCATGTGCTCGACCTGCTGGACCTCACCCACGGCAGTGGCATCGTGCACTTCGGCGACGTCGATGTCCCCCGGATCCACACCGGCATCGGCGAAGGCCAGCAGCCCCGTCTGATGGCTGACGTGGCCTCGCGGATCGACGCCGTCCCAGGAGCCGCCATGCCCAATACGCTGCGCCAGTATTCGCACAGCACGCGACTTGTCCACGGCCTTCGCTGAGACAACAGCTGCAGCAGCACCGTCGCTCACGGGTGAACACATCGGCACGGTGAGCGGCCACACGACGGCCCTGCCTTCGAGAACCTCGTTGACCGTGAACGGCTTCTGGAACTGAGCACGTGGGTTGTGCACCGAATGCATGTGGTTCTTCGAGCTAACCGCCGCGAACTGCTCGGGAGTACTACCGAATCGAGCCATGTGATCGCGGGCGAAGGCCGCGTAGATGTCCATGAAGACCGTGCGACTGGCAAGTTCGACCGCATCCGGGGGAACAGGGGTCTTCGAGCCCCAATCGGCAAGGCGTTCGATCGACTGCTCGCGCCCCGCGACGTCCCAACTGCCTTCGAAAGCGGCGAGCAATTCGGGTAAGCCCGCCTGGCTCATCACCTCGGAACCAACGGCCAGCACCGTCTCGGCAAGTCCACCCTTCACATAGGCCGTAGCCACCTGTAGGGCCGTAGTAGCGCTGCAGCAGGCGTTCTCGACGTTGATGATCGGCACCGGGCGCAATCCCAGATCCTGAAGAGCGAGTTGTCCCCGGATCCCATGCTGACCGCTCATCGCACCCCAGGTCGCGTTGCCGAAGACCACCGCATCAATCTCACGGGGATCCACCTGGGCGTCGATCAGCGCGTCACGGCATGCGGAGAGCGCGAGACTGGACACCGTCTCGTCGGGATGTCGACCGAACCGGGTCATGCCGACACCGTTGATGAACGAATGGGTCACGCTCGCCTTCTCCTTCGCCTATGACTTTCGGACAGAATGCCGCTCGATCACGTGGACGGAGCCTCCAGCACGGCGGGCTCGTCCTCCAGTAACAGGCCATCGGTCTCCGCTGCCATGGACACTCCGAGGTATTCCTTCAACCACCGCTCGGATTCGGAGACGTGGATCGTCGCAGCAGAACGGGCCAGTACGGCATCCCGTGCGGCAAGGGCATCGAGGATCAAAGAATGCTGGGACAGGGTCATGGTCTTCATGCCGGTTACCGACGCCCGCCAGATCCGAGCACGCAGGCCCCGGGTCGAGATCGCTTCGAGAATGGAACACAAGCTTGCATTGCCCGTCGCGGACGCAACATGGGCGTGGAATTCGATGTCACGCATCACCAATTCCTCGGGATCATGTGCCTCACGCATGGCCTTCAGGCTGTCGCGCAACTCCTGCACCTGCTCCGAGCTGATGCGTTGGGCCGCCAAGGCAGTGGCAGCGGGCTCCAAGAGCTTGCGCACCTCGAAGACCTCGACAAGCGTCGAATCCTGCATCAAGTCCACTACGAAGGACATTCCCGACAGCAAAAGCTCCGGCTCGAGGCTGGTCACGTAGGTGCCGTCACCGCGTCGGACGTCGAGCACCCGTGCCTGGCTGAGTGCCTTCACGGCCTCCCTGAGCGAGCTACGGGAGATCCCGAGCATGGTGGCCAGATCCTGCTCCGGTGGCAGCCGATCCCCCGGATTGATCCGACCGCTCGTAATCAGTTCCCGGATGCGCACGATCGCTTCGTCCGTGACGCTCACCACAGACCCCCTTCACTATGCTGCCCCTTCGGCAGGTTGTGGAGGAATCTTCTCGCATTCTGCTGTGCGATCGGCAGCACGGGCGCTACTCTGCCACAAACATATGATGTCTGGGTGCGATTCCCGGAGGTCATACACATCATCGTCCCGGGAGGGACGGAACCGATCAGGCCCACCGGCCGGAGGGAGACAGGCCAAAGTGTCACTCACCCCAGAAGACATCAGGGCTCTCGTGAGCGCCTTCGAAGGGTCCGATTGGGATGAAATGTCCCTTCAGTATGGGGACACGCGCCTCGATCTGTCCCGTAACGGCCGGGCTCCCCTGGCCAGTGCCGCGCCCGCTCCCGCGCCCTCACCGGCCCCCGTCAGTGCTCCCGCAGCAACGACCCCTTCCGCTCCGGCGAGCATCGACGCTGCGACACCAACGCCCGCAGCAGCTCCCACGAGCGGTCCGGCCACGAATCTGCCCGATGGTCATCGGGTGACCTCTCCGTCCCTGGGACTGTTCTGGCGCTCACCCCAACCGGGTGCGCCGCCGTTCGTCGAGGTGGGTCAGCAGGTCGGGCCCGAGGACACCGTGTGCATCGTCGAGGTCATGAAGTTGATGAATCACGTCAAAGCCGGCGTCGCCGGCACTGTCGTGGCGATCAACGTCGACAACGGTGCGATGGTCGAGTTCGGCGCCCCTCTCGTCGTCATCGAACCGGGGGAATAGACCATGGCGCCACTGCGCCGCGTCCTCGTCGCCAACCGGGGCGAGATCGCCGTCCGGATCATCCGGGCCTGCATCGACGAAGGCATCGAAAGTGTCGCCGTCGTCTCCGACGCAGACCGAGACAGCATGGCCGCCGAACTCGCCGACCGAGTGGTCTGCATCGGCCCGGGGCCCTCACCAGAGAGTTACTTGGACATCGACCGCATCCTGGCCGCTGCGACGCTCACCGGTTGCGACGGGCTGCATCCCGGCTACGGATTCCTCGCTGAGCGCGCCGATCTGGCCGAGGCCTGCACACGGAACGGCATCGTGTTCATCGGACCGTCAGCCGATGCCATCCGTCGCGGCGGTGACAAGGTCGAGGCCCGGTCGCTCGCACGAAGCCTCGACGTCCCCACGGGAGCCGGTAGCGATGCTCTCACCGATGTCGACGAAGCCGAGCGAGTTGCCACGACCGTCGGATTCCCCGTCCTCCTGAAGGCTGCCGCAGGTGGAGGAGGGCGCGGAATGGTCCTCGTCGAACAAGCCAGCGACCTGCGAGATCGCTTCTCCTCCGCAAGCCACGAGGCACTACAGGCTTTCGGGGACGGGCGACTGTACGTCGAGCGATTCGTCTCACGTGCCCGACATGTCGAGGTCCAGATCCTCGCCGATACCCACGGAAATACCGTTCACCTCGGTGAACGCGACTGCACCGCCCAGCGGCGCTATCAGAAAGTCGTCGAGGAGGCACCGGCGTCATTCGTTCCTGTCGACGTTCGTGCCCGGCTGCACTCTGCGGCGCTCGATCTCGCGCGAGGCCTGGATTACGTAGGTGCGGCCACCGTGGAGTTCATCGTCGATGCCATCACCGGCGACTTCGCCTTCCTCGAAGTCAACACTCGGGTCCAAGTGGAGCATCCGGTGACGGAAATGCTCACCGGCATCGACATCGTCCGCGAGCAACTGCACATCGCAGGTGGCCTCCCCCTATCTTTCCGTCAGGAGGATGTCCATCTCGATGGACACGCGGTGGAATGCCGACTGAACGCTGAGGACCCGGCCGTGGATTTCCTGCCCTCGCCCGGACGGGTCACCCGCTGGATCCCACCCGTCGGTGCCGACGTGCGAGTAGATAGCCACGTGTTCGGCGGCTATCTCATCCCGCCTTACTACGACTCCATGATCGCCAAGGTCATTACGCACGGCGCTGACCGCGACGCGGCCCTGGCGGCGATGCACCGTGCACTGAGCCATCTCGTCGTCGACGGAGTGCAGACGAATCGGCAATTCCTGCTCGATGTCATCGCCGACCCCGCCTTCGTAGCCGGCGAACACCACACGCGGTGGGTCGAGCAGGACTTCCTACCCGAATGGTCACCGAGGATCACCTGACATGCGCAACGACCGCCCCCATAGTCGAGGAATCGAGGAGCACACGTGACCGAGATAAAGTTCATCGACCAGTCCATCCGGGATGGACAGCAAAGCCTCTGGGGCATGCGGATGCGCGCCGGCCACAGCGTTCCCGTCGCATCCGATATCGACCGCATCGGCTACCACGTCGTCGATCTGACCGGGTCATCGTTATTCGAAGTGCTCGTGCGGTACTGCCAGGAAAACCCCTGGGAGATGGTGGATCTGGTCCATGCCGCGATGCCGAACTCGCGACTGCGCGCCGGGGCGCGGGCCAACGCGATCGTCGGCATGGGTCTCACGCCCCGCTCCATCCTCGAACTATGGGTGCGCACCCTGGCCAAGCATGGAATCGGGAGTTTCTGGATCTTCGACTGCCTGTTCAACCTGGAGGAGATGAAGTGGATGTCGGGCATCGCTCAGGATGCCGGGATGCACGCGGCACCCCAGGTGATGTTCGCCGAGTCCCCCGTCCACACCGATGACTACTACGCGGCAATAGTCGCCGAGATGTCCACCTGGGGAACCGAATCGATCATCCTCGGTGATGAAGCAGGTGTCCTCACTGCCGAACGCGCCGCGACGTGGGTGCCCCGAATGGTCGATGCGGCCGGGGGCGTTCCGCTGGAAGCGCACTTCCACAACACCACCGGCATCTCCACGCTCAACTACATCACTGCCGCCAACGCCGGCGTGCACATCCTGCATACGGCAATGGGTCCCATGGCGAATGGACCATCGATGCCATCGGTGACAGTCACCGCAGACAACATGCGCCGACTCGGGTTCGACGTCAATCTCGATGAGAGCCTCGTCCCCGGAATCAGCGAGCATTTCCTGCGCATCGCCGAGGCCGAGGGGTACACGATCGGGGTGCCACGGGAGTACAACCTCGCCCACTCTCACGCCCAACTACCCGGCGGAATGACCGGAACCTTGATCAACCAGTTGAAGCAGTACGGCATGGAGGATCGCTACGACGAACTGATGGAAGAGATCGGCGTCGTCCGAGAAGAGATGGGCTACCCGATCATGGCGACTCCATATTCACAACTCGTCGGTATCCAGGCACTGCTCAACCTCGTCAACGAAGAGCGTTACACGGTCTTCCCCGACGAGAACCTCATGTACCTCGCCGGACACATGGGACCGATCCCCGGACCTATTGAAGAAGAAGTCAAGGATCGGGCCTTCGGCAGCAAACGCGGCAAGGAATTCCTCGATTGGGAGCCTCCTCAGCCCTCTTTGGCAGAGATCCGCCACCAGTTCGGCGAGACGATGAGCGACGAGGAACTCCTACTGCGCTATCTCATTCCCGGGCCCGATGTCGATGCCATGTACGCGGCCGGTCCCACCAAGGCCGAGTTGCTCTATCCCGACTCGCCAGCCGCCACCTTGGCCCGCGATCTGATGTCCTCGACCGCGTCGAAGTACGTCAAATATCAGCGAGGTGACCTCGACGTCACGCTCCGCCGCGACTGATCCGACCGTCCCGACTACCCACTTGTACGAGAGGAGCACGATGGAGATCGGCAGCCTTATCCGGAATGCAGCACGACAGTTCCAGGATGCCCCGGCACTCGAGTGCGACGGGAGAATAGTTTCCTTTCGCGAATTCGACGAGGCCACCGACCGGGTGGGCAATGCTCTCCTCGCAGAAGGACTCGCACCGGGTGACCGGGTCGGCGTCATGCTGCCGAATGGCATCGAGTGTCTCGTCGTCTACTACGCCTTGGCGAAGTCCGGTCTGGTACGTGTGGCACTCAACGAGAAGGACACGGCCGAGGCCAACGCATACAAGATCGACGATGCCGGGTGTCGCGGGATCATCCACACCGGCCTCGCGCCGACCGACGGTGCGACCGTCTCCATGGTGGGCGATTACGACTGGATCGAATCGACAGCCTGGCAGGGCCCCGCCCAACCCTGCTACGTGCCCCGTGATCCGGAAGCGCCCTACCGCCTTGGCTACACAGGCGGAACAACCGGGAAGTCGAAGGCAGTCACGCTCACCATGCGTGGTGAGAGCGCGGAAGTCGCCGCCTTCCTCATGGATCTCATGCCCGACATCGGTCCGGGGGAGACGATGTTGCACGCCGCGCCGATCATCCATGCCAGTGGCGCATTCTTCCTGCCATCACTCGCCCGCGGGGCCAGCAATCGCATCATCACCAAATTCGACCCAGGACTGTGGTTGGAGGAGATCGAGCGAAGCCGCGCCAGCCACAGTTTCCTCGTTCCCACAATGATCGCACTGGTACTCGATACACCGAATGTCGAGGATGTCGACTCATCCAGCCTCCGTCGCCTGTGCTGGGGAGCATCACCCATTCCACCGTCGGTCGCCGAACGCGCCCAATCCGTCTTCGGCAAGGTGCTCGCCCAGACCTACGGCCAGGCGGAGGCGCCGATGGCCATCAGCGTGCTCACCCCCGAAGAGCATGTTCGCATCGGCTCCGCGGGTCGGCCCTACACCCTCATGGAGGTGGGCGTCATGGACGAGGAAGGCCGCTTCCTCGACCCCGGTGAGCACGGGGAGGTCGTTGCGCGTGGTCAGGTCCTCATGAAGGGTTACTGGAATCGCCCTGACCTCACGGAGAAGGCGATCCGGGATGGGTGGTTGCACACCGGAGATATCGGCTATCTCGATAGCGACGGATATCTGTACCTCGTCGATCGGATGAACGACAAGATCATCAGCGGGGGCAGCAACGTCTATCCACGCGAAGTGGAGGACGTACTCAACGCGCACCCCGCTGTTCGCGAAGCGGCTGTCGTCGGGATCCCCGATGAGACCTGGGGCGAACTCGTCCACGCCGTTGTGGCTGTTCGACAGGACGTCTCCGAACAGGAGATCTTGGACTTCGTCAGCGAGCGCCTACCGCGCTATGCGAAACCGCGCTCGGTCGAGATCTGGCCGGAGCTGCCCAAGAGCCACGCCGGCAAGATCTTGCGCCGGACTGTCAAGGAGCGCGAGACCGAACGGTTGCACGGTACCTCCTCATGACGGGCTTGACCGGGCGCCCGGCCTATGTCGTCGATGTCGTGCGCACACCATTCGGCAAGGGCCGTCCCGGAGGTGCGCTCGCTGATGCTCACCCGGTTGATCTTCTCGCGACGCTTCTCAACCAGCTCAGTACCCGCAACGGTCTGGACCCGACTCTCGTCGATGACCACATCGCCGGCTGCGTCCAACAGGTGGGCGAGCAGGCCGGGAATGTGGCACGTCACGCCGTCCTCGCAGCGGGCTGGCCGGCAACCGTTCCAGGCGTCACCCTCGATCGGAAGTGCGGGTCCTTCCAGCAGGCACTGCATTTCGCCGCTCAGGCGATCGCCAGCGGGAGCATGGACATCATCGCCGTCGGTGGAGTCGAGATGATGAGCCGCATCCCGATGCGGCTCAACCGACTCGACCGCGACGAACTTGGACCCATGTTCGCGACGAACTTCCCCGACGGCCTGGTCCGTCAGGGAATCTCCGCCGAACTCATCGCCGCACGGTGGAATCTGGATCGGCAACGACTCGATGCCTACTCTGCGCGGTCACACCAACGAGCCGCATGGACTCGTGACCAGGGCCTGCTCGCCGATACCGTCATCCCAATCGACGTCTCAGGTCAGCAGGTCACGACCGATGAGGGGATCCGCGACACCACGACCCCCGATGTGCTTGCGGGTTTGAAGGTCTCCTTCGAGAACCCCGAGCTGTCCGAGCGGTTCCCCGAAATCGGTTGGGTCGTCACCGCGGGCAACTCCTCGCAGATCACTGATGGTGCGGCAGCCGCCCTGGTGATGTCTGAGGAAGCTATGCAGCGCATCGGGGCGAAGCCTCGCGCACGAGTGATCGGGATGAGTGCTGTCGGCGATGACCCGATCATGATGCTGACAGGGGTCATCCCCGCCACCAGGAAGGTACTGGACCAGACCGGACTATCCCTCGATGACATCGATGTCAGCGAAGTCAATGAGGCCTTCGCTCCGGTCGTACTCGCGTGGCGGGACGAGTTCGACGTCGACGAGACACGCATCAATCCCTGGGGTGGTGCGATCGCGGTCGGACACCCAGCAGGGGCTTCCGGGGGTCGCTTGCTCGGCAATCTCCTCGGCTATCTCGATCACACCGGTGGACGCTACGGTCTGCTCACGATGTGCGAGAGCGGAGGCATGGCGAATGCGACCATCCTGGAGCGCGTGACGTGACATCCCCACGTCCCGTCGTGCTCGTCACCGGAGCCGGTGCGGGCATCGGGCGTGCGTGCGCTATCACTCTGGCATCCCACGGCTATCACGTCATCGCCGCCGATCGCGATGAAGGAAGCGCTGAATCCACCACCCGACACATCGGCGATCACGGTGGTTTCGGTGACGCCCATGTGTGCGATGTCACCGACAGTGCAGCCGTCGACGCCATGGTCGACATGATTATCCGCAAGCATGGGGCGCTAGATGGTGCCGTGAACAACGCCGGTATCAGCGGGGCGCGTGTCGGCATCGCTGATCTCGATGATGAAGCGTGGATTCAAACGCGCAGCATCGATCTCGATGGAGTGCTGTATTGCATGCGTGCAGAGATTCGCGCAATGAGGCCACGTGGGCGTGGCAGCATCGTCAATATGGCCTCCATTCTGAGTACTGTCGCCGTCTCGAATGCTGCCGCGTACATCACGGCTAAGCACGGGGTGCTCGGTTTGACGAGGAGCGCGGCCCTGGA
>AACY020475316.1_pt1 | contig 27534 bp, 30 predicted proteins | sample 267378 | NCBI WGS metagenome assembly AACY02 (sample SAMN02954345, study PRJNA13694) | marine metagenome | biome: aquatic; feature: ocean; material: water; isolation source: isolated as part of a large dataset composed predominantly from surface... | reverse complement strand
AGAAACAAATTCAGCAAATAAAAGATGGAAGGGAGAACATGACTGTAAAAATTACCTCATGAACTATAAAGAAGCCATAGCTCATAACAAACTCTCAAGTCACCAAGATATTCGTTTCTTCTTAGATGTACCTAAAGAAGTAAAATTAAGACGTAAATTAGAACAGCAACTGATATATTTATGGTTACCACCTTTTAATAAAGAAACTCGAGATAGGTGGGCAACTACTTTCACAAACAACTAAAAGTTAATTAAATCCATTTAACAAATGCAATTTTCCACATTCCAAAAAAATCTAGATAACTGGCAAGGTGCTTCATTAATTTTTGGAGTTTTAGAGGAAGAAATTTCAAGCCAACTTGAAAAAATAAAATTTGTTATTGACCCAAAATTATTACTAAAAAAAGTTACTCAAAAAAAATTTAAAGGAGAAAAAGGAAAAACTTTAAGTTTTGAATTTTTAGATCAAAAATTAGAAACTTTAATCATAGTTGGTCTTGGCAAATCGAAGGACCTAAATAAAAGTGATATAGAAAACTCTATAGGAAATCTAGTTAGGAAAACAGTTGATAAAAATGAAAAAATCAGCATCTTGCTACCTTGGGAATTTATAAATTCACAACTAGAAATAAATCAATTAGCAGAGTCAGCTAGATTATCTGCCTTTAAGGACAATAGATTCAATAAGAAAAGAGATGAAAAGAAAGTTCTTAAAGAAATAGAGTTTTTAAATTTAAAAGAATTTGAGAATATTAGCTTTGAAGAGACAGCACAAATATGTGAAGGTGTAGAACTAGCTAGAAGACTTGTAGCCGCCCCTCCAAATAGTCTTACGCCTCAGGAAATGTCTATACAAGCTTCTCAAATAGCCAAAGATCATGGTTTGGAAGTAAAAATTTTAGAGGCAAAAGATTGTGAAGATTTAGGAATGGGTGCATATTTAGCTGTTGCAAAAGGTTCTGATCTAGATCCTAAATTTATACATCTTACTTTAAAGTCAGAGGGGCCTATTAAAGAAAAGATCGCGCTTGTTGGGAAGGGTTTAACCTTTGATTCGGGAGGATACAATCTGAAAGTAGGAGCCTCTCAAATTGAAATGATGAAATATGATATGGGCGGAAGCGCTGCAGTTTTAGGAGCAGCAAAAGCACTTGGAGCAATAAAACCAAAGGGATTAGAAATTCATTTTATTGTGGCATCTTGCGAAAACATGATAAATGGATCTGCAGTACATCCTGGAGATGTAGTTAAGGCATCTAATGGTAAGACAATTGAAATAAATAACACTGATGCTGAGGGCAGACTCACATTAGCTGATGCTTTAACTTACGCATCAAATTTAAAACCAGATTCAATAATAGATCTCGCAACTTTAACAGGAGCTATTGTAGTTGCATTAGGGAATGATGTAGCTGGATTCTGGAGCAATAATGATGATTTAGCAAATGACCTAAAAGCCGCATCATCCCAGTCTGGAGAAGAATTATGGCAAATGCCTTTACAAAAATCTTATAAAGAAGGTTTAAAGTCTCATATAGCTGACATGAAAAATACAGGTCCTAGAGCAGGTGGCTCAATAACTGCTGCTTTGTTTTTAGAGGAATTCTTTGATAAGGAGATTAAATGGGCTCATATTGATATTGCTGGGACTTGTTGGACTGACAAGAATAAGGGGATTAACCCATCAGGTGCAACCGGTTTTGGAGTTAAAACTCTTGTTCAATGGATTAAAAATAAATAACTATATTTACATCATTCATTCCAAAGATTTGTTGATCTAGCATTATCTCCCCATAATTTATCCAGCCTCTGATCTCTCCCACATGAGAATCTATAGAACTTATATTTTAATTCATTTCTCTCAGCAAAATCCTGATGATATTCTTCAGCTAACCAAAATTGACCTTTTGATTTAAGTTCTACATATATTTTTTCTAATGGCACACGCAATTCATTAGAGGCGGAAACAACTGCATTTATTGCATCACTTTCCTCAGTTGCATCTTTGAAAAAGATCACTGGCCTATAAGAATCTCCACGATCGCAAAATTGACCCTTGCCGTCCAGAGGATCAATATTTCTGAAATACAGCCTAAGTATCTCGGGTAAAGTTACCAATTTGGAATCATAGTTTACCAAAACCACTTCCTGATGTCCTTCATGATTTTCGTAAGTAGGATTTTGCAAATCTCCACCTGAATAGCCACTTTGTACAAAATTTATCCCCTTTAATGACTCTAAATCATGTTCTAAGCACCAAAAACAACCTCCTGCAAGAATCAATTCCTCTGCAAAAGCGTTTACAGGGTTAACAAATATTGAGAAAGCGACTATTAGAGATAAGAGGTATTTCATTTTTTTATTATAAAGTTCAAATAATGGAATTAATAATTTCTTTAGCAGCTCTCTGGACTACTCCCTCTTCTCCTAATTCTTTTTTTAAAAAAGCATAACCTTTTTTAATTTTTATTTTTTCTGACTTTCCCTCAAGAATCCTACAAGATTTATAAAAAATTTTCTTTTCGTCAAACTCTCTTTGCACAAACTCAGGGATTATTAATTTATTAACTAACAAATTTACAGGTGAAATAAATCTTACTTTGAAATTGAGAATTTTTTTAGCGATAAAAGCAGTTATTCTACTGACTCTATAACCAACAATCTGCGGTATGCCATATAAAGCTAATTCCATATTAACTGTCCCAGATTTGCAAAAAGCAATTTTAGTGAGCGAATAAATATAAGGCTTTAATTTTGCACTATTTTTTTGAGAAATCACATGTCCTTTAACTTGATATTTCCCAAGGGCTTTTTTAAATATTTCATCAAAAGAACTCCTGCAGGAGGGAATATAGACAACCAAGCTTGGATATTTTTGTTGTAATTTTTTAGCCGCTTTCATAAATGTAGGTAATACATATCGTAATTCTTGAGGTCTTGATGCTGGCATCAAAAGCAGGATATTTTGATTAGAGCGAAGGTTAAGAATAGTTCTGGCATCCTTCTTTAGAGGAAGTTTCTTTGTCAAATCAATCATTGGATGTCCCACCCACATAACATTTCCGCCCCTCTTTTTATAGAATGCTGCTTCTTTCTTGAAAATCGCGAAAATTTTATCAGAAAATTTTATTAGATTTGTTGTAGTGTTATTACCAACCCTCCAAGCCCACTCTTGAGGAGCAATATAGTAAAAAATTGGAATTTTAGTTTTCGATCTTTTTAATTTTGTTCCAATTTTTATATTGGGGCCCATATAGTCAATAAGAATTAAGCAATCTGGAGGATATTTTTTTAGTAATTCATAAAATCTTTTTTGAATTCTTATTGTTGGAAGAATAAGAGGTAAAGCCTCCCAAATTCCTATTGCACTGATTGATGTAGTATCTTGAAGAATTTTTACACCTTCTTTCTTCATCCTTTCCCCACCTAATCCGCAAATTTCTAAATCTATCGATTTTTTTTTAGATTCCTCTAATAATGCTTTTGATAACAAACTTCCGTGCAAATCTCCAGAGACTTCTCCAGTACTTATAAATATCTTTTTATTCATAAATTCACTATAGGCATTGGTCCTCGTCTTTCTTTAGATATTGACTCTTTTAAGAAATTACATAATTTTGAAGATGAAATATCTAATTCTCCTTTCATCACTTTTTCTAATGAATTTGAAATCACATCATTAGATTTAAAAAGGAAATTCCAAGTAGTTTGCAAAAGTTTTAAATCAAAATCTTTATTTTCCATTAAACCACTTCTTTTAATTCCAATCCTATTTAAACCTCTCAATCTTCCTGGATGCCCTTCGGCCAAGCAGAAAGGTGGCACATCTCTATCTACTCTAGTCATCCCTCCAATCATTGCTAAATATCCAATATGTACAAACTGATGAATACCTAAACAACCGCCTATAATAGCTTTATCTTCAATCTTTACATGGCCTGCAACTTGAACACTATTTGATAAAACTATCCTATTACCAAGTACACAATTATGGCCGATATGAGTATAAGCCATTAACAAATTATTATTTCCAATAATTGTTTTTTCGCCTTCATCTGTTGCCTTATTAATAGTTACACATTCTCTGAAAGTATTATTATCTCCAATAATTACTTCAGTATGGGCCCCTTTATATTTAAGGTCCTGGGGATCAAGACCTATAAAAACACTTGGGTAAACTTTATTGTTAATACCAATTTGAGTTCTTCCTGAAATAACAGCATTCGGGCCTATTTCGGTTCCTTTCCCAATAGTCACATCAGGACCGATAATAGCTCCTTGAGAGACAACAACCCCATCATGTAATTCGGCACTTGGATCAACAAAAGCATTTGGGTGCACTTTTACGCCACTAAATTTTGAGTTAAATTCATTATTTTTATGATCCATATCCCTAATCAACTAATGAAAACATTAATTCTCCAGCACAAACCAACTTCCCATCAACGTGCGCCTCACCTTTAACCTTCCCAAATCTTTGTCTTTTAATAGACAATAACTCACAAGAAATTATCAATTGATCTCCTGGCACAACTGGTTTTCTGAATTTAACATTATTGATTCCAGCAAAGACGAAAAGTCCTTTAGGAAGATCAGGCATTTGCGTTACAATTATTCCACCTACTTGAGCCATTGATTCAACAATAAGAACCCCAGGCATCAAGGGTCTCTCAGGAAAATGTCCCTGAAATTGAGGCTCATTTATAGTTACATTTTTTACTGCAACTGCTTTCTCCCCAGGAATATGCTCTATGACTTTGTCCACAAGTGCGAAAGGATATCTGTGAGGTAACAAACCTAGTATGTGCTCAGAGGAAAGTTGATTATTTTCACTGGATAATTTCTTTTCCAAAACAATTAAAGATAAAGTTAGTTTTTTAGCGATGAGGCCAATAAAGCATTTAAAGAATGTGATCCTTTATAAACTAAAATTTGAGCCTTAGGTAACCCTACCAAAGCCAAGTCCCCAATTAGGTCTAAAATTTTATGTCTTATTGGTTCATTATCAAATCTTAATGGTGGATTAACCCATTTATCACCGTCACAAACAAGGGCATTTCCCAAACTTCCACCTTTTATTAATCCAAGTTCACTTAACTCTTGAAATTGATCTTTAAAACCAAAAGTTCTAGCAGGAGCAATCATTTCAACAAAATTTTTTGGATTTAAGTCAATCACAAAAGTTTGATTCCCAATTGCTTTATAGTCAAAATTTATTGTGGATATAATTGTAGTTTTTTTAGAAGGGGTTGCTGCTATTACTGAACCTTCTTTATTTAAAATTATTGATTTATTAATCTCTTGAAAAAAATTATCTGGTCTAGGTGCCTTTTTTATACCTACTTCTTCAAAATCTTTAACCCACTGGATTGCTGATCCATCTAAAAGAGGAATCTCTTTCCCATCAACCTCAATATGAATATAACTTAACCCACACCCAGCCATTGATGATAGTAGATGCTCAATAGTATATAAATTTCGCCCTCCCAATTTAACTGCCGTACAAAGCATGGTACTTCCAATTAAATCCTGAGTTAACTTAAAAATCTCGCCAGGTTTATCCTTGAAAGAGACATAATATCCTTCTTTTTCATAAGGAGAAATTGTAACTCTTGTTTTTTCTCCACTATGAAGGCCTATACCTTCTCTGGAGATAACACCAGCCAGGGTATAGCAGAAATCATAATTAGTAGGCCAAGAAAACACTTAAAACTTCCATCCAACTCCAAGTGTATATCTCCAATCTCCACTTAGATCCTTACTAGCGACATCTAATCTTAATGGCCCAATTGGCGTTTTTACTCCAACCCCTCCTCCAAGAGAATAACCAGAACCAGATTTCTGTAATAATTTTCCAGGTTTCCCTGGAACATCATTTTGAGATCCTAAGTCACTTCCTGCATCAACAAATAAAGCTCCTGATATCATTCTCCAAACAGGAAATCTATATTCTGCAGTACCTTCAACAAAACTTTTACTTACAGCTAAATCACATGATCCCCACCCTCTAACTGATGATGTTCCTCCCATACAAAATGATTCATAAGGAGGCAGTTCCCCAAGAATAGTTCCAGCCTTAAATTGTAAACCAATAGTTTGAGGACAATCTTCACTAGTAGCTTTACTAGATTTACATGCTTTTGTTAAATTGATCAGTTTTGTGGGTATAAAATAAGAATATGATGCTCTCATTCTATTAAAAGTTGGAGAATTTTTTCCCATTGAAACAAATTGTTCAGTACCAAAAGTAAATTTATTTCCTGCAGTTGGGTTAATGGAACTGTTCAAATTATTTCTAGAAGTACTCGCGATAACACTCACTAATGTATTTTCTTCAGGGCATGAACCATCATTTGGAGTAAATCCAATACAGATAATATCATTTATATTTCCTGTAGTGGGAGTCTTATCACCATAAGGTTTTTTATTGCCATCACCATCAATCATCTTTACTTTCTTAAAGTTCATTCCTGCAAGAACTCTCCATTTAGCGACCTTAAATGGATCTCCACCATTTAATGGCCTGGAGAAAGAAAAACCACCTCCTGTTTTTTCTAAAACAATTGACGAAAAAGTATCAGAAGTTGAAGTAGTAGTATCATCTACTGCGTATATGCGCCCATTATTTTCACTTTTAAATTCTTGTGGATAATCTCTGCTTAAAAAAAGATTTGTTCTAAAAGATGTTTTATGTTTATCTCCTTTAATCCATGGATCAGATAATGAAAAATTATAGGTGGTTGAATATTCTCCGAAATTTAGATTCAAATTTGTAGACCATGCTCTTCCTAGAGTATTTGTTTCTTGCAAACCAATTGAGGCGAAGATACCTGAACCATTGCTATATCCTAGTCCACCAGTCAATGATCCTGTTCTTTGTTCGCTCAAGTCTAAAAAAATTATGACTTGACCAGGATTTAAATTGTCAGGACCAAGGGAAACTTTTACATCATCAAATAAGGATGTGGCATATAGTCTACCGATATCAGCTTCTAAAATTTTTCTATTAAAAATAGTGCCAGGTTGTGTTTTTAATTCTCTCTTAATGACCCAATCTTTTGTTTTCCCTTTTCTAGGTTTTCCATCAATAACAAATTCACCATCAGAATCAGGGAATCTTATTTTTACCTCAGATATAATACCCTCAGAAACTTTTAATGTTACTACACCGTTTTCAGAGATTCTATCGGGGCCACTAATTCTAACTAAAGAATAACCCTCTTTTTCATAACGTTTTTTTATTATTTCTATCTTATTTTGAAATTCATTTAAGTTAAGAGTTGTCCCATAAAAATTATTAAAAATATCATCTACATATTTATTAGAGATTACAGAGTTTTTTGGTTTAAGTTCAACTTTTTTCAAAATTGGATTAGGCACTACATTTACTATTAGCCTCACACCTAGTGGTCCATCTTGAGACTTTATATTAACTCCTGAAAACCAACCACTAGCATAAATTGCGTTGAGGTCTTGATTTAAAATTCGATTATCAACAATACTTCCAGGCTTTATGCTCATAGAATCATATGCTGCCAATTCAAGTTTTCTACCCTCAGGATGATTTTCCCAACCTTCGATAATTATTTCTGAGATAACAACACTTTTTTCATTAATTTCATTATTATTTTCAGCAAGAAGAAATTTCTGTTGTTTTTTGAAATCATTAACTTGAAAAAAAACATTATTAATATTCGATATTTCTAAGTTTTTTATTGATTGATCAAAGTCACTTGGCAAATACTTAGCAGCCAGTTCTGAATTATTTGAAATCAAAATCAATGGAGTGCAGGCAACATTTGTGAAAACCTTTCCAAATTTTAAAAAATGTTTTTGCATAGTATTTTTGATTAAGATTAATAAGTCATTATTTATTCAGTTAGGTTAAAGATAATCGTTAATTCTTCGGTTAATTTCACTATAAGCTTCAATTAAACCACCTAAATCATTCCTAAATCTATCTTTATCTAGGCTTACAATTGTATCATTTTTTTGGTTTAGATCCCATAATCTACAATTATCAGGACTTATTTCATCTCCTAGAAGAATATTATTTTTAAAATCATAACCAAATTCCAATTTGAAATCCACAAGTTGAAGTTGAATATTTTTAAAAAAACTTTTCAGGATTTTATTAACTTTTAAAGTTAAATTAATTATTAATTCTAAATCATCTGAGCTTAATATGTTCATTAATTCAATTCTATCTTTTGTAATAAGGGGATCATTAAGTTCATCATTTTTAAGATAGATATCAATTAGTGGTTTTGATAGGAAAGTTCCTGGTTTGATGGTCGTTTGTTTACATAAAGAACCATAAGCAATATTTCTAAGAACAATTTCTAATGGAATTACTTTTATTTTTTTTGCAATCAATGTATTTTCATTTTCAAGTTCAATAAAATGAGTTGGAATATTCTTCTCAATAAGAATCTCAAAAATTCTTGCACTTATTAAGCAATTAAGTTTACCTTTACCTTCAAATTTTTCTTTTTTCAATGCATTAAAAGCTGTAGCATCATCCTTGAATTCAATTCTTACTTTTTCTACATCATCATGAGTAAATACTTTTTTTGCTTTGCCTTCATAAATTAACTCATGTTTGTTATTCATCAACTTAATACCTCATTATTATTACTAAAGTACTTTTTATAATTAACATATTTATTAGAGATCAACTTCAAATGATTTTATTTCATTTTAACTGATTATTAATCAAAACCTCATAACCTTAAAATACAAATATATGGGAATTAATACACCTAGTTCAAGGAACTTTATTAGATTAGAAAATATTCTAATAATTGGAAATGGCGGGAGAGAAAACTCTTTGGCCTGGGCTATTCAAAAAAATGAATTTGTTAAAAAAGTTTATTTAATACCTGGTAACGCTGGTTCAGAAAGAATAAATAAATGTGAAAGAATAAAAATTGATATAAATAACAAAAATGAACTGGTCGAGAAGCTTGATTTTTTTAAGATAGATTTAGTCGTTATTGGACCAGAAATACCTTTGGCAAATGGATTAGCTGATTTTCTTCGGAAAAAGGATTTTAAAGTGTTTGGTCCAAATAAAGATGGAGCAAAACTAGAATTTAGTAAATCTTGGGCGAAGGAATTTATGCAAGAGGCAAATATTCCAACTGCAAACTTTTGGAAAGTCAATTCTTTAGAAGAAGCTAAAAAAATTATTAATTCATCATCAATTCCACTCGTAGTAAAAGCTGATGGTCTAGCTTCAGGTAAAGGTGTTTTTATTCCTAATTCAAAAGATGAATGTTTTAAAGCAGCAGAGACAATTTTTAATGGAAAATTTGGCAACTCTGGGAATGTAGTTGTTCTAGAAGAAAAAATTCAAGGGCCAGAAGTTTCAGTTTTTGCTTTATGCGATGGAAAGAGATATACCCTACTGCCTACCGCCCAAGATCACAAAAGACTTAATGAAAAAGATAAAGGTCCAAATACAGGAGGTATGGGGGCTTATTCTCCTGCCCCATTATTAACAGAAGATTACCTTGATAGAATTATCAAAGAGATAATTGAACCTACAATAGATGAGCTAAATAAAAAAAATATTGACTATAGAGGCGTAATTTATTTTGGGTTAATGATCACAGAATCTGGGCCCAAGGTTATAGAATATAATTGTAGATTTGGTGATCCAGAATGCCAAACAATAATGCCCTTGATGGATCAAGATTTTGTATTTCTTTTAGAAAAATGCTCAATGGGAAGTTTAACTGGTTACGAAAAAATTACTACTTCTGATAAAGTTAGTGGTTGCGTAATAGCGACCTCCAAAGGCTATCCTCACGAATATAAAACTGGCTATCAGATAAAAATAGGTAAGATTGATTTAAATGATTGTCAAATTTTTGATTCAGGTACTTCTTTTAGTAAAAGTGGGAAATTATTAACTGCTGGAGGAAGAGTCTTAAGTATTGTCTGTCAAGATAAAGACTTCGATACAGCTTTTGAAAAAGCCTACAAAAATTTAAAAGAAATACATTTTGAGGGTATTTACTTTAGAAATGACATAGGTCATCAAGTGAGAAAAAACTTTTCTAAGGAGAATTAAGCTTATGGTGGATACCAATAATCGAGAAAGTAGAAAATATAACATCACCGATGATGAAGATATGAATACTAACTATTGGATTAATGGACTTCTCGCTTGGTGGAGTGGTTTCAGTTTAAGAACGAAGTTATTAGCTATAGCAACTCTTGTCGTAAGCCTCCTTATGACAGGAATAACTTTTTTTGCATTAAATAGTATTCAAAGAGATGCAGGTATGAATGATACTAGATATGCTCGAGATCTTGGCTTATTGTTATCTGGTAATGTTACAGAATTAGTCGCTAATAACCAAAAAAAAGAAATTTCAAATGTAGCTGAAAAGTTTTGGAGATCAAGTCGAAACCTTCGTTATATATTCTTTACTGACGCCGAAGATATTGTTCAACTTGGGATACCGATCAGTGCGACACCAACAAGCTCAGACAGTCAGTTTCAGCTCACTCGAAAATTAAAACTACCTTCAGAATTGAAGAAGAGACCTCAATTCCCATTAGTTAGGCAGCATGCCACACCTCAAGGTCAAGTAACCGATGTATTTGTTCCAATGTTGTGGAAAGGCAAATATCTTGGAACTTTAGCTTTAGGAGTCACACCTAATAAAAAAGCACTAGCCAGTGCTGCCTTAACTAGAGAAGTAACCATTGCAGTTTTTATCTCTATTTGGGTTTTAGTAATACTTGGAGCTGTATTTAATGCACTTACAATTACAAGACCAGTCAGAGAATTAGTAAGAGGTGTTAGAGAAATTTCAAAAGGAAATTTTAAATCCAGAATTTCTCTACCCATGACAGGTGATCTTGGAGAACTCTTAAATGGATTTAACCGAATGGCAACACAGTTAGAAAATTATGATGAAGCTAATATAGAAGAACTAAAAGCGGCGCAAATCAAGCAGCAATCATTGATAGCTACAATGGCTGATGGTGCAATATTATTGGACTCACAAGGCAAGATTGTACTTACCAATCCAACAGCAAAGAGATTATTTCGTTGGGAAGGAAGATTTCTAGAAGGTAAACAATTTTTAAATGAAATCCCCGAAATTTTATCCAACGACTTACATACAAATATAGAATCTATTTTAAACAGGGAAAAGGAGAATGACGATTTAAGATTCAGTTTAGGAGAACCAGCAAGAACCTTAAGAATTGTCTTGCAATCAGTCCTAGATACAAATAAAATTGAATTAAAAGGAATTGCTGTTACAATCCAAGATTTAACTAGAGAAGTTGAACTCAACGCGGCACAAAATAGATTTATTAGTAATGTTTCTCACGAATTAAGGACACCACTTTTTAATATCAAAAGTTATGTAGAGACCTTACATGATTTAAAAGATCAGCTTTCTGATGAAGAACAAATAGAATTTTTGGGCATTGCGAATTCGGAGACTGATAGGTTAACGAGACTTGTAAATGATGTCTTAGATTTATCAAGATTGGAGTCTGGGAAAATTGTTCAGCTTGAGCAAATGGACATAAAACCAGCAATAGAGCAGACTCTTAGGAATTATAGACTTAATGCTACAGAAAAAAATGTTTCATTAGCTCATGATATAGAGGAAACTATTCCTCCAATTCTTGGAAATTTTGATTTACTTTTACAGGTTTTTGATAATTTGCTGGGTAATGGATTGAAATTTAGTCCAAAAAACAGCTCCCTCATCATAAGAGCTTATACTTGGCCAGATTCCTGTCCGGCTTTCCCTCCAAGTATTAAAAATGATGGTGCCCCTCAATGTGAATTAGTTTCACCACTACCAAAAGTAAGAATTGAGATTGCTGATACTGGCTCAGGAATATCACAAGCTAATCAAGAAAAGATATTTGATCGTTTTTATAGAGTAGAGAATTCTGTTCATACTGAGCAAGGGACCGGTTTGGGTTTATCTATAGTTCGGGGAATAATTGAAAAACATGGTGGGGAAATTCGTATGGCAAGTGAATTAGGAGTAGGAACAACTTTCTGGTTTGATTTAGCCTTAGCACAATCTGATAAAGATGAATTATTAACAAAAGCTATTAATAATTCAGATTCTTTTACAGGTTCTGAAATTAAAGAAATTATCTAATTATTATTATCTAAACCTTTAAAAACATTTTGAACATTTTGATCAGGTACAACTCTATGAGGTGCACCACTAAATATTTGTTCAAAATTAGAAAAAGAATCTTTTATTTCTGGGCCACTATTTGTAATGATAAATTCTCTTATTCGTTTATCATGCCATGATCCCCGCATTTTAAATACATTTAAAGCTCTTGCCATCTCACCTTTTATTTCTACATATTGAAGCAATAAAATAGTATCTGTAATTGTTGAGATATGAGAATCAGTTATAGAATGACTCCCCATAAATTCTTCTGCAGTATTAGTAAAAAAGCCTGCTATCTCCTCTTGTTTTGTATAACCAGTGACAGCAATTACAAACTGTCTAAATGCATTTAAACTTACACCTCTTGCTAAGGCAGAGAGAGAATCAATTGCCATTCTTTTTGGCTTAAATTGATTAATTTGCGTTTTTATGATTTGTAAGTGATCTTCTAAACCAGTTGATTCAGGATACGCACAAATAATTTTCAACAACCCATCACTTTCCATTTTTTCAAAATCTATTCCCCAGCTAGTAGCATTCCTAAGCAATTGAGCCCTAGATTCTTCATATGCAAAAAGTATTGCTCTTTCATTATTGTTATAAGCATCTTCAACAAATTTTGATACAAGCATGGTTTTACCTGTACCAGTAGCTCCAGTGGCGAGAATGATGGAATCTTGAAAATAACCTCCACCACACATATCATCAAGATCCTTGACTCCAGAGCTAATTCTAATGTTTGAGGATCTTTGCGTTAATCTCATTGCTCCTAGGGCAAACACACTTATTCCATCATTCCCCATAGTGAATGGATACTCACCTTTCATATGTACAGTACCTCTTAACTTCAAAACTTCTAAAGTTCTTCTTCTCTTCTCTGACTCAAGAACATTTCTTAGTAAGACAACATTATCAGATACAAATTCTTCTACTCCATATCTAGCAATTGGTCCATAATCATCAATCCTTTCTGTAGTCATAACTGTCGTCACACCTATTTCTTTTAATCTTGCAATGAGTCTAAATATTTCTCGTCTCACAACATAAATAGCATCATACTGTTGAAAGACCGCAGTTATTGAATCTATTGCAACTCTTTTAGCTTTATATTTTCTAATTGCATAACTAATTCTCTCAATGAGACCAGACAAATCAAAGTTACCAGCAACATCCTGACCGTCAGGGTCAGGAGAAGCATCCAAAATAAAAAGTTTATTTTGATCGATTAATTCCTGTAAATCCCACCCAAAACTCGCTGCGTTTCTAATAATATCTAAAGGTGATTCCTCAAATGTTACAAAGATTCCTGGCTCATCAAAATTACAAATTCCATGATGTAGATATTGCAGTGAAAAAACAGTTTTACCAGTTCCTGACGTGCCACTAACAAGTGTACTTCGAGATACAGGCAACCCACCCCTACAAACATCATCAAAACCTTCTATTCCAGTTGGTAATTTTTGGACTTGCATTTTATTTGCTTTGCCAAATTTCTTATCATTCATAGTTTTGTGCTAATTAAACAAAAATAAAATAACCTTTGAATTTATTTTAATTTTAAAAGTTTTATATGTATTATTTATCTCCACTATATTCAGTTTCAGTTAATTCATCAAAAAGAAGATCTAAACCAATTAAAACTTTTTCTCTATCTGAAAGATCACCTATTATTTTTCTAACTGGTGGCGGTAAAATTTTAGCTAACGTAGGAGTGGCTAAAATTTTATCTTCTTCTGCAAGTTGTGGTTGCTTAAGTACATCGATAACCTTCAAAGCATAAACTCCCTTGAATTCATTATCTAAAATTTCTCTTAAGGTATTTAGAGCTCTCATCGAATTAGGAGTATTTCCAGCAACATAGAGTTTTAAAATATATGTTTTCCTTGCTGCCATCGTTATAGTTCCTGAATAGATATAAAAGATTTAAAATAACCCTTGACTTATTACACTATAAAATAAGAAAATAGACAAACTATTATGATTGCTTATTGGGCTTAATCAAATTATTAATTTGAGCCTAAAAGCGTCTTTAAGATATGACAAATTCTAAAATCTCCTCAAACAATTCTCCTGAAAGTAATGAATTGTATGCAATAGCAGAAACTTCAGGTCAACAATTTTGGTTCGAAGTTGATAGATACTATGACATAGATAGGTTAAATGCAAAAGAGAAAGACAAGATAACACTAGAAAAAGTTTTACTTCTAAAAGACAAAGACTCTATCACTGTTGGAAAACCTTACGTTAAGGATGCAAAAATTGAATTAGAAGTAGTCTCTCATAAAAGAGATAAGAAGATTCTTGTATACAAGATGCGTCCAAAGAAAAAGACAAGAAGAAAGATGGGGCACAGACAAGAACTTACAAGAGTTATGGTAAAATCTATTAAAATAGGTAAGAGTACTCCTAAGTCTTCTTCTAAAAAGGAAGAAACTGTTAAAAAGGAAACTAAACCAAAATCAGAAAAATCTACAAATTAAACACTTCTAATGGCACATAAAAAAGGAACAGGTTCTACTAGAAACGGAAGAGATTCAAATTCCAAAAGATTGGGTGTTAAAGCTTATGGAGGAGAAAAAGTAACTGCAGGATCAATTTTAATTCGCCAAAGAGGCACATCTTTTTTACCGGGGATCAATGTCGGAAAAGGTAAAGATGACACCCTTTTTGCACTTAAAGAAGGGACAGTAAGTTTCGAAAGCATTAAAAGAAATTTAAGAAATAGAAAAAGAGTTAATATACTTATCTAATTTTCTTATAAGCTCTTGTAGTTATAAGAATTGGATGAAATACTTCTAAAAAATTTGATTGAAGAGTCTCAAAAAACTTTTCAACAATTTGAATGTCATCTATATGAAACGGATACTCATTCTTATCCCCCTTGTAAAAATACCAATTAAATAGAGCAATAGAATTACTATCCATAATTTCACGGAAATTGTTAATTTGAGAAGTTGGATCTGAAAGATGTTCCAAAACATCTAGACAAATTATCGTATCAAATTTCAATATTTGCGTTTCTTCAATTGTCTTACAGAAAGTAAGTTTTTTTTCGACTCCTAATTTCTTAGCCCTGTATTCAACAAAATTTCTATTTGTTTGATTAATATCTACAAAAAAAACATGTTCAACTTTTGAAGACATAGCGTTAGCTAAGGCATGAGTACCAATACCTCCTCCAAAATCCAAAACTAAATTTCTAGAAAATCTCTGCTGAAGTTTTAAAGTATCAGCAATGTAGTCCCTACTTGTGATGTGCCAAGCAGCCAAATCAGCTACATGCCTATCTCCTACAATCTCAGTATAAAAATCTGAAACATCATTTAAAGCATCTCCAGGATGTGAATTTGCCAAATTCATCTTTGCATTTGCAAGGAATTCATCTAAATCACATTCTTTAATAGATAAGTATTCCATTAAATGTGATTTCAAATTAAAAGCATTGTCTAAAAACTCTTTTACAATAAAATTATTGTTTTTCAATTTCTTACTCTAAATTTCCAATACCAAAATCATAGGATGGTTATAAATCTTTCTCAAAGTATTCTTAATATTAAAAATGGAAACTAAAGATGGATTCTTAGTAATTAATAAAGATAAAGGATGTACCTCCCATGATTGTGTTAAACAAATAAGGAAGTTACTCAATACAAAAAAAGTCGGTCACGCAGGAACTCTAGACCCAGAAGTTATAGGAACATTACCAATCGCGATAGGCAGTGCAACAAGATTTATTCAATATCTTCCTCAGGGTAAAACTTACATAGGGCAAATTAAATTAGGGATAAGAACTAACACTGATGATATTCACGGGGAAATAATTAATCAAAAAAGTTGGCCTAAAATCAGTGATGAAAAATTAGATCTCTACTTAAATAGATTTAGAGGAATTATTAAACAAATTCCGCCGAAAGTATCTAGTGTGCACGTTGATGGAGAGAGAGCTTATAAAAAATTTTTAAGGGATGAAAATTTTGAATTACAGGCAAGAAAAGTAAAAATAGAAGAACTTACTTTAATGAAATGGGACCAAATAAACGGAATTGTAGAAATAAAAATCAAATGTTCAGCTGGCACATATATAAGAGCAATTGCAAGAGATTTGGGAGAAATTCTTAATTCTGAAGGTTGCCTTCTACAACTTAAAAGAATTTCAGCTTGTGGCTTTGATGAACAAAACTCGATAAAAATATCTGATATCGAAAAAGAAAAAGGAAAAAAAAGCTCAAAAAATTTTATTGTTCCAACAATTTCTGCTCTTAATCATATTTCAACATTTACCTTAAGTAATGAAGAACAAATCAATTTTTGGCAAACAGGAAGAGCAATTAGAGTTGATATTAATTCCTTAATGAAAAGCAAGTCTTTTGATTGTAAAAAACCCATAAAAGTAATAGATAAAAAGCAAACACTACTCGGGATTGGCTTCTTAAATAAAGATCTATCTAATATAAATCCAAAATTAGTCCTAAATGCTAAATAACTTCTATAGGTAGTCTTTTCTAAAAGGTTTTATCTGAACACCCCTATAAAAATGCTTTAATATTCTTTCAGCTTTTTGGCCTCTAGACGCTAGATATTTAGCACCCCATTGACTCATGCCTACTCCATGACCTGATCCCTGACCAAAAACTATCAAACCTTTTTTTGAAGGTAATTTATTGTTTAATTCTTCCTCAAAAAATTTAAATCTCACAAAATTACTTTTGAGGCCTAATCTTTTTCTTAAAACTACCCCAGATATTTGATCAGAACCATAAACCCCAATAAGTTTTACATTTTTCACCCTCCCGGTACTAGTAATATCTAGAATCTCTATATTTTTTAAACCTCCAATCTTGGGGAATAAATCTATTAATTCATTACTCGAAATTTTTTTTTGCCATCTAAATTTTGGATTATTTTTATCAAAATCTTTCACACTTGATAAATATGGATATTTATTCTTCCATACATCTTGACTATTTTCTGTCATTCCACCTGAGCTACTATGAAATAAAGCGTTAATCAATTTATTTTTATACGTCAAAACTAAAGATCTGGTACTTTTAACGGCTCTAATAGTTTTATAAGTTCTGGACTCCAGCCCATTATAGACTTGGTTTTTCTGGGTTGAATCTATATCAAATAAATTATTTCCCTTTTGCTTTAAAGCATAAGTTCTTGAGGCAATTGCTTGTGCTTTTAATGCTTCAATAGGCCATTTTGCTGGCATCTCTGATCCCACTACACTACTTAAGTATTTTTCTATTCCTAAAACATTCACTACCAATATTTCAGAATCAAGTACGAAGAGATTAAGCTTTCCAGAAAATCTTTTCTGACCTACCCATATACCTCTTCCATCAAAAGATCTAATTTGAAATTGTTGATTATTTTTTAAGTCATATTTTTTTTGTTTATTTTTATCAAAATATAAAATTTTTCTATTTTTCTCATTTTTCAAAGTTAAGCCTTTTATTTTTTTACTTGAAAAAAATCCCCCCTCTATGATTAAAGGAATTGATCTATCTGATCTAATCCTTAAATTATTATTTTTTGATATCAAAACTCTAATTCTTGGCTCTCTAGATGCAAAAACACTTTGACTCTGAAAAACACAAATAAATAAAATGGTAATCAGGCAACATTTACTATAATTATTCTTAAATTTAAGTATCACTTTGTTTAAAAAACAAATGCTCAATTTGCCTAAGTTTGACTAAAAGTCTAGATTTAATCCAGATATAAAAATAAAAATATCATAAATAAGTGAATATCACCTTTTTAGGAACAAGTTCAGGGGTCCCATCCTTAACAAGAAATGTTTCTTCACTAGCACTTAAATTATCACAATCATCAGAAGTTTGGCTTTTTGATTGTGGAGAGGGAACGCAACATCAAATAATGAAAAGCAATATTAAATCTTCACAAATCAAGAAAATATTTATTACACATATGCATGGTGATCATATTTATGGTTTACCTGGACTTTTGGCTACCTTAGGTTTATCAGGCAATAGTGAGGGTATTGAAATTTACGGTCCTTCAGAGTTGAGAAGTTTTATAAATTCAGCACTTAAAAGTAGTTTTTGCAAATTGTCATTCCCATTACATTTTGTGGAAGTTGAAAATTTTGCATCAAAAAATAAAAATTTATTTGAAAACAACAAAATAAAAGTAAATTGCGCCTGCCTTAAACATAAAATACCTGCTTATGGTTATAGGGTTAGTGAAAGAGATAAGCCAGGTATATTTGATATCAAAAAAGCAGAGTCTCTAAAAATAGCACCTGGACCAATTTATTCAGAACTGCAAGAAGGTAAAAAAGTCGTATTAGCTGATGGGAGGGCATTTGATGGGAAAGAATTCTGCGGACCACCTAGAAAGGGAGAAAGTTTTGTTTATTGCACAGATACAGTCTTTAGCGAATCAGCTGTTTCACTATCGAAAAATGCCGATTTACTCGTACATGAATCAACATTTTCTCAGGAGGATGAGAGTATGGCCTATGAAAAATTACATTCCACAACAATCATGGCTGCCAAAACAGCATTATTATCTAATACAAAAAAATTAATTATTACTCATTTAAGTCCAAGATACACTAATAAAAATTCAATTACACCAAGCGATTTGCTTAAAGAGGCGCAAAAAGTTTTCCCAAATACTCACCTTGCCAAAGATTTTCTAACTGCAGAAATAAAATAAACTGCAACAGTTCGTTAGCAGGAGCGTTGTAAATGACCAACCCATGAAATAATAGTCTTAGGTTTTTCTATTTGATGTCGATCGAAATGGTCTCTATTTTTTCATCACTACATAAGTCTTGTAAAAGACTATTTATTTTTCTTCCATTAATTATTGGATTACTTATTAATCCAATATCTGCAAATGCACTCTATCCTAGTGATCCTTCATCAGTTGACGTTCTAAAAGATGATCTTCACGGTGCCGACCTTCATAATACTGAATATGTTAAATATGATTTATCTAATCAAGATTTAGGAGAAGCTAATCTTCAAGGAGCATATATGAGTGTAACTACAGCAAAAAACTCTAGTTTTAAAGGAGCCAATATGACAGACCTCATTGCATATGCAACACGCTTTGATAATGCTGACTTTACTGATGCAAATCTTACCAATGGTGAGCTAATGAAAAGTGTTTTTGATGGAGCAATTATTGATGGGGCAGACTTTACTGATGCAAATCTTGATCTTTCTCAGAGAAAATCATTATGTGAAAGAGCTAGTGGAACTAACTCACAAACTGGAGTTAATACAATTGATAGTCTTGAATGCACTGGCTTAAAAGGTTACATGCCTCCAAAGCCAAAAGCATAATATTTAAAGCTAATCAATTTCAGAAGGGAAGATATTACCAGGCTCTTTTGAGCCTGGTTTTTTGCTATACCACCATTCTTGTATATCAGAAGAAAATTTCTTTGAAAAAAGAGTTATAACTGTCACAACAGGTTTTGATCCAGGCTCCAAAATCTGTACTGAGTAAGATGGGCATTTTCTTGAAGCCATATCAGCAACGAACCTAGACCCTATTCTTCTCCAACTAGGCTCCTTACTTCTCCAAGCAAGCCTTGAGCAGGGCCAAGGTAACTCTTCCCTATCATAAAGTCTGCAACATGGTCCAATTACCTTATAACTGTACTGACCTCCATAACTTGATTGAACACTGCCAGTCTTGAAAAATTCAAATTTATCCATTTACAAAAAAATACCACCTTCATAGAGGGTGGCAGAGAAATAATCAATAATCAACTTAGAAAAGTAAAATTTTTATAATTAGTACAATTCTTCCTCAGCATGAGTTGTAATTGTTACGTCAGATGTTGGATAAGCAACACAAGTAAGTACAAAACCGGCTTCTAGTTGATCGTCATCCAAGAAACTTTGATCTGATTGATCAACACTACCTGAAGTAACTTTTCCAGCACATGTTGAACATGCTCCTGCTCTACAGGAATAAGGAAGGTCGATACCTTGTTCTTCAGCCGCATCGAGGATGTATTGGTCATCAGGAACTTCAATAGTTGAATTGAGGCCTTCACCTTCGCTGATGAGAGTAACTTTGTAAGAAGCCATTTAAATAAAAAATTGTTGGTAATTAATACCTATCACATACATTTTTAACATCGATTAGGTCGATATGTGAGATTTTGAAGTAAAAAATGACACAATAAAATGTATGAAAGAGTATCCATAAGAAAAACTTATACTTGGGCGGGATCGCTGGTTTTTTGCGCAGAAATGCATGCCCAATCTTTTCTAGTTGATACATCCAATAATTTCAAGTCATTTTGAATTAATATTTTTATAATTTCATCCTTTTGTGAATTAAGAATTCCACTGAAAATGACTTCCCCATTGTTTCTCAAGCACTTATAAATATTTGGAATCATTCCTTTTATTACTTCGGCAAGAATATTACATAAAACAAGATCAAATTGTTTGAGTTGATTTTTTAAAATTACCTCATTAAAAGATCCCAAATATGTACTTAAATTGTTTAAATCACCGAAATTTAGTTGGAAATTAGATTTTGTTGAATTTATAGCTAAATAATCATTATCCACTGCATAAACCTCTTTTGCACCAAGCAATCTTGCGGCGACACTCAAAATCCCGCTACCACTCCCAATATCTAATATCTTTTTATCAGAAAAGAAAATATTCTCCATTTTTTCCAAGCAAAGATAAGTCGAAGGGTGACTTCCTGTACCAAAGGCTGCTCCAGGATCAATTTTTATGATTTTTTTATCTTTAAACTTTTCATTTAGATTCATCCAACAAGGCAATATTAAAAGATGATTCCCTACTAATTCAGGTGCCCAATATTTCTTCCAGCTTGTCAACCAATCTTCCTCTTTAATAATACTCCAATCAAAAAATTCATTCTTAGGGGCATTAATATTTAATAGTTTGCTAATTATTTTTTCAAAATCACACCTAGAACTATCCCCCCAATCATCGACTGGAAGCCATATATTCACCTCTTTGTTATTTTCATTTTTAATTAAATATTCAAATGAAAAACTAAATATTCCCAGCTCGTTTAATTTCCAAATAATAATTTCTTCTGAATCACTTTCTATAAGAAAAGTTAGTTTATACCAATCCTTAGTTTCCATTGATTAGGACAAGACTCGTTATAAAGTAACTGGATTAGCATTGGTAATTCCCTCTACCTCAAGAATGGTATCAAGCAACTTATTAGGTATTGGATCATCAATACTTAGAACCATAACAGCTTCCCCTCTAACAATTTTGCGCCCAACTTGCATTGAGGCAATATTTACATTGTTGCTACCTAATAAAGACCCCAGCTTACCAATAATACCTGGCATATCTCTGTGCCTAGTAACTAACATATATCTACTTGGCGATACGTTAACTGGGTATTGATCAATACTAATAATTCTTAATTCCCCATCAGCAAAAATGCTTCCCGCTACGCTGTGGTCGCCATTATCTCCATAAGTAGTCAACTGAAGCGACCCACTAGCAAATTCAGGTCTTGCCTCATCTTTATTCTCGACTACTGAAATACCTCTTGAATCTGCTTCTAGCGAAGCATTCACATAATTAATCCTATCTCCCAAAGCTTTACTTAGAAGACCTTTTAGACTGGCTATTATTAATGGCTGAGAAGGATGTTGAACAAATTCCCCTTGAAGCTTTACTTCTAGTTTCTGTATCTGTCCACCTGAAAGCTGACTTATAAGTAGACCCATTGTTTCTGCCAACTGCAAATGAGGTTTTAGGCTATCCATAATATCAGGGCTCAAACCTGGAATATTTACTGCAGTTCTAGCAGATAAACCAAGCAAGACATCTCTTATTTGTTCTGCAACATCAACAGCTACATTTTCTTGTGCTTCCCGAGTAGATGCTCCTAAGTGTGGGGTAAGGATAAGATTCTTTTCAACCCTCAAAAGTGGTGAATCAGATTCCAGTGGTTCTTTAGAAAAGACATCTATTGCAGCACCTCCAATCATTGATTTATTTAAAGCTTCTGATAGTGCTTCTTCGTCAATCAAGCCTCCTCGAGCACAATTAATTAATTTAGCGCTATTTTTCATGCTTTTAAGCACATCCATATTTACTAAATTCTCTGTTTCTGGTGTGCGAGGCAAATGCAAAGTTACATAATCAGATTGTCGAAATAAATCCTCTAGTTCAGATAATTTAACTTGTATTTGTTGAGCTCTTTCAGTTGAAACGAAGGGATCATATCCGCAAACTTCCATTCCCAATGCATTAGCAACTTTAGCTACATGAGCACCAATTTTTCCTAAACCTACTACACCTAATTTTTTCTTATAAAGCTCATTACCAACAAATTTCTTTCTTTCCCATTTACCTAATAAAGTACTACTATTAGCAATTGGAATATGTCTAGATAAAGCCAACATCATAGCTATAGTATGTTCAGCAGCAGCTATTGTGTTACCCCCAGGAGAATTAACAACAAGAACTCCTTTTTGCGTAGCAGCCTTAACATCTACATTATCAACTCCAACTCCCGCTCTTCCAATAATTCTCAGTTTACTTGAAGAGTTAATGATTTCTTCAGTCACTTGAGTACCAGAGCGAATCATTAAAGCATCATAATCTTTAATAATTGAAGCTAGCTCAGAGTCTGAGATCCCTATCATCTGATCAACCTGAGCAACTTGTGAAAGAATATCTATTCCTGTTTGATCAATTGGATCTGTAATGAGAACTTTTGTCATTTAAGATTGGTTCTTTAATCTTTTACTTTAACTTAATCTATAGTGTATGTATCTTATTTTATTAATTTGAATAAAACACAAACATTTGAGGATTGAAATTTGACTAAAAGTATTGTGATATTTGAAGACATTGATAAATGTATCCAGCTATTTAATGTTTTCGAAGAAAAATCAGTAATGCTCTCTGAAGCTATTTTGATCCCGCCAATAAGCGAGAAAATATCATCAGACGAAACAGAATTGTTAAATTCGAAAGCAAATATCTTTTTCAAATCTCAAAATTTTGAAGATATAAGAATCTTAAATCCTAAACTTGATAGAAAGATCAGACAAAAAGACATGAGTAGATGGCTGATGCCTTTTGGGTTTATAGCTGGAATAGCTTTTTCTAATATGACAAATTTATCTACCTTCAGCTTTCTTGGTTTAAATAACATAGGGGAATCATTAATTGGAGGTCTTTTAGGAATGGGTTCAGGATATTTAGGGAGCATTGTTTCTTCTGCAAGTATCAACATTAATAGAAATAAAGAGTTAAGATCAATCATCAATTTTAATAAAGAGGGTAAATGGCTTGTTCTAATTGAGAATCAAATTGGAACCGAATTACCATGGGCTTTGATAAAACAATCAGAAGCAAAAGATATAATTTTTTTAGAAGGCTAAATGATTGACTTAAAAGAAATCTTAATAAATTCAAACTATAAAAAAGAAACTGAGGAATTAATAAATATTGCTAACTTAGCTTACAAACACTGGGAAACTTATTGGACTGGGTTTAATTCAACTTATGTTTGCGAAGAGATTTTAAAAGATTTTGAAAATTTAAATGATTTCAAATTTTTTATTTATGGAGGATTCTCTTCTTCACAAAGATCTAGGATAGCTTGCTTTAGAGGAGATAACATTCCAGAAGAGGATGCTCTAAAAAGTAATTTTCCAGCGCAAGGAATAAAAATTAATGGAAATTTTTTATTTGATAATGCTACACAAGACGACTTTAGATCACTCTTAATTGAAAATGGGGTTAATCAAATAAAAGTTGGAGACATATGGACTATTGGCGATAGGGGAGCACAAGGGATAATTGATAATTCAGATATTAAGCATCTAGATGAAAAGATTATTTATTTGAGAGACGTAAAAGTAAAAGTTAATGTAGTAGGTATAGATGAATTACAAATACCTTCTGGAAGATCAAAAAAACTTGTCAATACAGTAGAGGCTTCAACAAGATTAGATGCTATAGCTTCAGCTGGCTTTAGGGTATCACGAACCAAAATCATTGAAAGGATAGAAAATGGAATGCTCAGATTAAATGGAAGCAAAGTTAATAAGCCAACTATTAATCTTAAAATTGGAGACAAACTAGAACTTGAAAATAAAGGATTTATCGAAATTCTAAATTTAGAAATGACCAAAAGAGAACGATGGAAAGTTAAATTACTTAGAAAATGAAACGCAACCTGCTATTTTCTTATAAGGGGGATTAAAAATTCTTCAATTTGGGCGATTAGCTCAGTGGTAGAGCACTACCTCGACACGGTAGTGGCCACTGGTTCGAATCCAGTATCGCCCATAAAAACTTTTGAAGACCTAGGTTATATCCACAGAAAATAATTTCATTTTTTAGATTATTTAAAAAGATGAAACTTAATCAAATAATTAACTTACATAAGGGACTCACTGCATTTGTAGTGATAGGTCTTATGATTTTTTTTGATAATTTTACGATCGCTCCCTACGTTTATTTAGCTCTGCATGGTACTTATGGATTACTTTGGCTTCTAAAAGAAAAGATATTCCCAGATCCTTATTTTAAAGAAAAAATCAATTTTTTAACTTCAGTTACTGGTTTTATTTTCCTTGGAAGTTACTGGGTAGCTCCCTACATCCTTATCTCATCTCAGAAATCTGTTCCAAATATCGTAATAGCTGCATCAGTTTCTATAAATATATTTGGTGTGTTTCTACACTTTGCTAGTGATGCCCAAAAATATTTTTCTCTTAAATTAAAAAAAGATCTAATTAGAGAGGGATTTTTCAAAAATATAAGGAATACAAATTATCTAGGAGAAATACTAATTTATCTATCATTCGCCATACTTTCAATGAGTTTCATACCATTAGTAATTCTTGCATTATTTTTCTCTATAGTTTTTCTACCAAGAATGATAAAAAAAGATAAATCACTCTCAAAATATGATTCATTCGACGAATACAAAAAGAAAAGTGGTCTTATATTGCCTAAATTAAATGCCAGATAACAACTTACCCAGTTGGAGGCAAGATTTAAAATCTTCTAGAAAAAAAGAGGGCAAATCACCATCTAATAGATGGATACAGCTTGCAACAGTCAGCGAAAAAAATGAGCCAAGACTAAGAACAGTTGTTTTCAGAGGATGGCATAAAAATAGTTCAATGATTATTTTTACAGATAGAAGAAGTGAAAAAATTGGGCATTTAAAATCCAACCCTAATGCAGAAATATTATGGTTCTTTTTGAAAACCAAATCACAATATAGATTCAAAGGAAAAATATATGAATTAAGTGATAACAAAAATTATTGGGATTTATTATCAGAAAAATCAAAATCTTCTTGGTTTTGGGGATCTCCTGGAGAGAAAATAAAATCAAAAGTCAAATCTCCTTATGAAATATTATCCAATCTTCCCAAGTCAGAAAATTTCGTAGTTCTAAATTTTGAAATCGATTCAGTTGATCTTCTTAAATTAGAACAGCCTGTTCATAAAAGATATCTTTGGGAAAAGAGTAAGAAATGGGAAAAAGTTGAAATAAATCCTTAAATATTTCTAAATTGTATATTTAGGTTGAAAAACATATAGTGATCAGTCAGTTTTAAAAAAGAAGTATTATTCATATGAATTTTTCAGAAATTCCAGAAAACCCTTTTATTTTTTTATCTTGGGTTACTGCTATAGGGCTATTTATAAGTCTTTCTGAAGCAACAATTAAGATAAAACTTGAGAAGAGAAACAGTTATAGAAAAAGGTTAGAACTAATCAATAACCTTTATCCTAAAAAGTTAGCTTGAAGTATCTGAGAGAATGTTCGCCTGCAGAAATTGAAATAAGCCACCTTTGCTTGTTTCTTCTTTAACTTCGACTACCTTAGAATTTTTTGATTTTGTTGAAGGAATAATTTCCTCATCATCTTCTGATTTCAAAATTCTGATAATCACTTCATCTAAGGAGAAATTACCAGGACCTGTTAATGCAATTGAAGTTGCTGAAGCAAAATATAGAAGTAAAAGCTCTAGTAAGAAAATATTAAAACCTGAAGTAACAAGTGCATGGTATATGGCGACAGAAATTGTTCCCACTATTGCCAAAGCCCCGAATCTTGTAGCTAAGCCAATAATTAGTAGCCAACTACCGCCTATTTCAGAGAATGCAGCTATGTATGATAAAAATATTGGGAATGGAAGATGTAAAGGTCTGACGAAAGCATCAGCGAAATTTTCTATATTTGCTAATTTTTCATAACCGTGATGAATGAGAACAGTTCCAGTTATAACTCTCAGAATTAATAAAGCAGTATCTTTGCTAAACGACTTGGTAAGAATTGTTGAAAGCACTATTAAAAAATTATCCTTAAGTAAAAATAACTAGTCACAGTATCCATCGTGGATTAAACCGCAAAAGTCGCATCTAATTAAGTATTTATACTTAGTGCTTCAATGAATTCTTTTTCTGATTAGGAATTCAACTAAGTTAAAAATTATTTTTTGAATAATTTTCTAATATTCTCTGATTGATTTTCGGAATATTTTCTTTAAATTTGAAAAATCCTTTTTTGGCGAATTTCCAAGCAAAAAGATCTTCATCTCTAACAAGGTTAAAAATTTTTTTATGGTGTAAATTTTTAAACTCAGTTATGAAATCATAATTTTCTCCCACTCCAGGATAAATAATGTCTATTGCGTTGGTATTTTTAAAAGTATTTTCCAGTGAGTAAGGATCTATCTGTTCAACATTATCAAAATCCTCTACAAATTCAGAGACCAAATCTTGTTTAAATTTCAATACAGATTCAGACAATTTAATATGTCTTTGTTCATTTTTTAAAAGGATAATAAATACTTTTTTATATCTTGGAAGTAAATTTTTAAGGGTTGCAAGGTGTAGATCATTTTCAAACATAATCAGATTATCTGATTTAGGATCCATATCATTTTTATAAATCTCATCTTCAAATGGTATTTGGTTAGATTCTTCAAGAAAAATTTGTTGATTACTTATTTTTTCTACATTAAATCTATTATTTGAAAACTTTCTGAGGTTTGATGATGAAAAAAGATATTGTTTTCCCTTCGTTTGCAATCCTCCGACCCATCTCCAGCTAAGGAGATTAGATGAAGCATCTCCATCAAAAAGATATTTAAAGAAAAACTTTGCTCCCAATTGCCATGGGAGGCCTAAATTAAATATCCAAGTACTCGCAAACCACATTCTTGTATGGTTATGCAAATAGTTGTACTGCTTTAATTCATTTACCCAAGAATTAAAAAAATCTAATTCTGTATTGCCATTAATTGCACTTTCATATAACTCATAGTCAAAATCGAGATTGTTTTCTGAAATAAAATTCTCCAAACTTTAGGTCTA
>AACY020301589.1_pt1 | contig 27543 bp, 14 predicted proteins | sample 267378 | NCBI WGS metagenome assembly AACY02 (sample SAMN02954345, study PRJNA13694) | marine metagenome | biome: aquatic; feature: ocean; material: water; isolation source: isolated as part of a large dataset composed predominantly from surface... | reverse complement strand
GTTGATCATTTTCTGAAAAGGCTCGGTCCGGTTTATAAAACCGCGATCATAGAGAAAGTGATGCCAAAAACGGCTATACAGCAAGTGCCCTGTGGCGTGTTCACTGCCGCCGATGTACAGGTCTACCCCTTGCCAATAAGCCTGAGCCTGCCGGGAAACAAAGGCTTCATCGTTGTGGGCATCCATATAGCGCAGATCGTACCAGGAGCTACCCGCCCAGCCGGGCATGGTAGTGGTTTCCAGAGGGTAACCTTTGGAAGCCTCGGTAAGCCCAATTTCGGGATGGTAATACCAACTCCTGGCCCGGGCCAGAGGCGGCTCACCATCGACCGTCGGCTTGTAGGCATCCACCGGAGGCAATTCGAGGGGCAGGTGTTCCAGCCTTACCTGCCTGGGAATTCCGTTGACGTAATAGATGGGAATCGGTTCACCCCAATAGCGCTGGCGTCCAAAGATGGCATCGCGCAAGCGGTAATTTACCCTACCGCGGCCCAAGCTTTTTTCTTCCAAAACCTCTATGGCCTTTTGGATGGCTTCTGGCACCGGCAAGCCGTTCAAAAAATCCGAATTGATGACCTTTCCCTCCTTGCTGTCGTAGGCCGCCTCACCAATATTGCCGCCTTCAATTACCGGCCGCTTGGGCAAACCAAAGTGTTTTGCGAACTCCCAATCGCGCTGATCGTGCGCAGGCACGGCCATTACCGCTCCTGTGCCGTAACCGGCCAGCACGTAATCGCCAATCCATATGGGCAGCGGTTCGTCGGTAAAGGGATGCAGGGCGTAGGCGCCTGTAAAACAGCCACTAAGCACTTTGGCCTCGGCCATCCGCTCGCGCTCGCTCTTTCGGGCTGCTTGTTGCTGATAGGCCTGTACTTCTGCCCGCCTTTCGGGAATGGTGATCTTTTCCACCAAAGGATGCTCTGGGGCGAGGGTCATAAAGCTCACCCCGAAGATGGTATCGGGGCGGGTAGTAAAAACCTCGATGCTCTCCTCCGGGAAATCCTGCACGGCAAACCGCAACTGGGCTCCTTCCGATCGCCCGATCCAATTCCGCTGGGCCTCCTTGATCGACTCGGGCCAATCCAGATCATCCAGGCCTTCCAGCAATCGATCGGCGTAGGCGCTGATGCGCAAACTCCATTGCAGCATCTTTTTTTGTTCTACCGGATGTCCCCCTCTTTCGCTTCGGCCGTTAACGACCTCATCGTTGGCCAATACCGTGCCCAGGGCCGGACACCAATTTACGCTGCTCTCGCTGCGGTAGGCGAGGCGAAAATTCTGCAGGATTCTCTCCCGGGCCTCGTCGTTGAAACCCGCCCATTCCGGAGCGGAAAAGTGGAGTTCCTCGCCAGCTGCGGCATGCAGATCCTGGGTTCCCTGGCGGGAGAAATGGGTGATCAGTTCCTCTATGGGCCGGGCTCCGCCCTCCGCCCGATCGTACCAGCTTTGAAAAAACTGCAGGAAAAGGTACTGCGTCCAACGGTAATAGGCGGGATCAGAGGTGCGCACTTCCCGCTGCCAGTCGAAAGAGAAGCCTATCTTATCCAGTTGCCGGCGGTAGCGGGCGATGTTTTCTTTGGTGGTGATGGCCGGATGTTGTCCGGTCTGCAAAGCATATTGTTCTGCCGGCAGGCCAAAAGAATCATAGCCCATGGGGTGTAAAACGTTAAAGCCCTGGTGCCGCTTGTAGCGGGCAATAATATCGGAGGCGATATATCCCAGAGGGTGACCTACGTGCAGCCCTGCCCCTGAGGGATAAGGAAACATATCCAAGACGTAATACTTGGGGCGCTGGTGGTCATCAGTGGCCGCAAAAGTTTTTTGCGAGGCCCAGAAGGCCTGCCACTTGCGTTCGATTTCCTGGGGTTGGTACTCCATAGTTTGCTGCTCTCTGGTTAGCGAAAGTAAAAAGCGGCGCTTATTCGAGAAGTGGCTTCTCGCCCGCAAAGCGCACTTGCCATATTCGGCCTTTGCGAGAGTCTGAAATGTAGAGATAACCCTCCGGGCCAACCGCTAAACCGCAAGGTCGATATTGGGCATCGGAAGGCGCCTCAGGCTCATCCTCACCGGCAAAACCGTCGGCAAAGGTGGAGTAACCTCCCATGGGTTCACCGCCACTGAAGGGTACAAACACCACCTTATAGCCCTGCTGGGGAAAGGGCGCCCGATTCCAACTTCCGTGAAAGGCAATAAAAGCCCCTCCTTTGTAGCTTACGGGAAACTGTTCGGCGTGATAAAACTGCAGCGCATTGGGGGCCCAGTGGCCGGGAAAGGCAACGATGGGTTTCTCGAACTGCCGGCAGCGCCCGATGCTGTCGCCGTTGCCCCCGTACTCGGGATTGAGCAGCTTTTGGTCTTTTTGCCAGTCGTAGTAGCAATAGGGCCAACCGAAGTGATCGCCTGAATCGACCCGAAAGAATTCCTCTGCGGGTAAAGCGGCGCTTTGCCGCAGGTTGTAATATTCGGGCCAGTGTTCGTGCAACTGATCGCGCCCGTGCTGCATGGCATAAAGCCGGGCGTCTTCGTCATTCCAGCTAATGCCCACCGCGTGGCGAATCCCAGAAGCGTAATGCAGGCCATCCTCGAATTGCTGGTTGGGCGTGCTGGCTGAGAAGCGCCAGATGCCTCCCGAATAATCCAGCAAAGGGCAGGGATCCTGGCCCGCAACCCCGCGCTGACGATCGGGTTCCTGGCAGCTGTTCGATGGGGCTCCAATGGTAAGGTAAAGGTGGCCCTCCTGGTCAAAAGCCAGGGGCTTGGCAGCGTGCTGGTCTTGTTCTGGCAGTTCAATCAGCAATTCCGGCTTTCCTTCCGGCAAAAGGCACTGGGCCAATCGTCTTTGCCGGTAAACCCGCGAATCGGTGGAGAAATACAAATAACCAGGTCTTACCGCTATTCCGGTGCCTCCTTCCGAAGGGCCAAAGCGCTCGATGATATCGGCCTTGCCGTCATGGTTGGTATCGCGCAAAGCCACCATAGACTTACCTTGGGTAGACCGCCGCAGCCGCACGTAGACTGTTCCGTCTTCTGCCACCGTCAAATGGCGTGCCTCACCTAACTCATCGGCAAAGACCTCCGCCACAAAGCCCTCGGGCAAAACCAAACCTCCGGTGCCTTCAAGGGAAACCGCAGTTTCACTTTTTTGCGATGGCTTAGGGCCGCAAGAGGCCAGAAACAAGAGAAAAAGAAGGGCGAAGGGGCGCATAGTGAAAAGTTCAAGCATTCTGAGTAGGCGCAAATTTACCCAACAAGGCCTGGAGTGCCTGGGGTTTTATGGGTTTGGCTAAAAAGTCATCCATTCCCGCCTGCAGAGCCTCCTGCCGATCTTCTTCGAAAGCATTGGCCGTTACGGCCACAATGGGTACGGGGCGCTGCTGGTAGGCTTCGGAAGCCTGAATGGCCCGGGTAGCCTCAAAGCCATCCATAACCGGCATTCTCAAGTCCATCAAAACCAGGTCGTAAGGCGCTTCGACAAAGCGCTGCAGTGCTACCTTGCCGTTTTCGGCCAAGTCTACCACCATGCCCTTTTGTTGCAGCGTCAAGGCGAGCACTTTTTGATTCACGGGATTGTCTTCCACCACCAAAATGCGTTGCAGCTGGTGGGGGCGGCCGTTGCCCTCATCCCTTTTGACATCCCAAGCCGATCGGCTGCTGGCTGGCTCCAGCCAAAGCGTAAACCAAAACCGAGAACCCCGGCCTGGCTGACTCTCCACCTCCAATTTGCCGCCCATCAGTTCCACCAATTTTTGGGAGATGCTCAAGCCCAGTCCCGTACCCCCGTGGGTGCGGGTGGTGCTGGTTTCTTGCTGCTCAAAGGCCTGGAACAGCCGGTCTACCTCTTCTGCAACAATGCCAATACCGGTGTCCTTAACGGTGAAGGTGCATTTCACCTGTGATCCTTCCTTTTGGCAATCCAGGCGCAACACAACCTCTCCCGCGTCGGTAAACTTGATGGCGTTGTTGAGCAAGTTGATGAGGACTTGTTGGATGCGCAGTGAATCGCCCAAAACCAAATCGCAGCCGGGTTTCAGGTTCGTTTCCAAGCGCAGGTCGAGGTTTTTCTCTTCCGCTTTAAAGCGGAATACCGGCAATAATTTCTGCAGCTCCTGTTCCAGCGCCAGGGGCAAAGCCTCCACTTTCATTTTTCGGGCGTCAATTTTGGAATAGTCGAGAATCATATCGACCAGTTTGAGCAGATGCTCCGCTGCATGTTGCGCCGTTTCCAGAAAATTCCTCTGCTGGGAAGACAAATCGGTGCTTTGCAAAAGATGCAGCATCCCGGTAACGCCGTTGAGGGGGGTGCGGATCTCGTGGCTCATATTGGCCAAAAAGAGGGCCTTATAAGCAGCATTTTTTTCGGCTTGATCTTTTTGTTGCTGCAAGGCCAACATGTTTTCTGAAAGCCTGGTTTTTAACTCTTGAAAACTGCGGTTGAGCAAACTAAGCTCCCGAGAACGCGGCTGAAAGTCGGGATTATTGGGCTGGGTAAAACCGCTTTCGATATAGCCCATCACCCGCTGGTTGAGGTAGGCCAAATCGCGGGTAAGGCGCTGGGCCAGGAAAATGCTCAGGGCAATGGCCAAAAGCAACAGCAGAAAGGACTGCAGGTAAAACAATAAGCGCAGGCGTTTGAGCGATTGGGCCATAATCGCATCCAAATTGGAACCCAATTGATCGTAAGCGAAATTGATGCTCTCGATAAGCCCAAGAATATGCGCATACAAACCGCTGTTTGCCCGGATTCCCAACTCGTTTTCCTTCTGCACCACGGCCAAAAAATGCGCCCGGTAAGCAATTAGATTTGTCGCCGTTTCTTCCGCCAGGGCAGGCTGGCCCAGCAACTGCCCGATCTTGTTTTCAAACTTCTGCACATACTGCTCTTCTCCCCGCATGAGAAAGTCTTTCTCGTGCCTTCGCAGTTGCAGGATATCGGCCAGAGCCATCGAGGAGCTGTCTTCCAACCAGTGGGCTTTCTCGCGCATTTTCCCGATCAAGCCATAGTCCTTGTAACCTTTTTCGTATTGAAGTTCACGCATCAATCGGACCGAATCGGCCAGGACCGCGTTGGCTTCGATCAGGTTAAGGAAAGCACTATCGAGACCCAAACCACGCCGCAAGGCATCCTGACGGAGATTCTCCAGAGCGTTATAGAGGGAGCGTTGATTGTTGAGAAAGGATTGAATATTGGCCTCGGAACGGTCGAGATAGAACTCGGGTTGACGATAGCCAATCAGGAGGGAATTCTGAAGGCGATAAGACTTCTCGAGGTAGGATTGCTGGCTGGATTGCAGGGCGGCTTTGAAGTCCATCCAGTCGTCGCGACGTTTTTCGTTCCGAAAAAAGAGCGCAATCCAGAAGATGATCACCAGCAAAAAGGCACTGAAGCCAAATAGAATCTGGGTGCGAAAGGGTAATAGTCTCTTGCTCACCGATGTATATCTCATGCAAAGATTGTTAATCAAGGTAAACTACAGGTAAAGTAGCTTGGGTTACCCCCTAACTTCAAGCTTTCCCGAAATTTGCGGCGATGAAAAAGTTTGGTCGTAAATACCTCTGGACCTTCCTGGGCCTTAGCTTAGGCGCTTTCGCGGGATACCTTTACTGGTGGAAGGTGGGCTGTACCCAGGGAAGTTGTGCCATTACCAGCGACCCCTGGCGTTCCGCTGCCTATGGCGCCTTGTTGGGTTACCTGTTCTTCGATGCCCTCAAAGAGCGCTTCAAAACCTCCCAGGATTAAATAAAATCGCCATTGCCCAAGGCTTAATGCCGCGGGAGGGGCAATAGCCCCCGGCCCTTTGCCAGGCCGGGGGAGCTAATGCTGCAAACCTCTAGTTGCGAATGACTTTGAGCACCGGTGAAGTGGTTTACATCCGCCCCCAGCCCCGCCCCGGTGAAAAGCACGAACGCTACAATTGGGATGCGCCCATTTTGGTAAGCCCCCACCGTGCCACTACCATTTACCACGGCTCCTATCGCTTGTGGAAATCCGAAAACCGGGGCGACAGTTGGCAGGTGCTTTCCGGTGCTTTGACCCGCGACGAAGAGCGCATCACTCTGCCCATTATGGGTCGTCAACAACGTTGGGACAATGCCTGGGATTTCTACGCCATGAGGACCTACAACACCATCACCAGCATCTCCGAATCGCCGGTGAAAGAAGGCCTGCTCTACGTTGGTACCGACGATGGGCTGCTGCAAATCAGCGGCAACGGGGGAGAATCCTGGCGCGAAATTCCCGTGGAAAAATTGCCCGGCGCCCCGGAGAGAGCCTACGTAAACGACATCAAAGCCGATCGATTCGACGCCAATACGGTATACGTGGCGCTCGATGCCCACAAACAAGGAGATTTCCGGCCCTTGCTTTACCGGAGCCGCAACAGAGGTAAAAGTTGGGAAAACATCGGCACCGAGCTCCCTGAAAAGCATCTGGTTTGGCGGATTGTTCAAGATCCCCAGCGGGCGGAAATGCTATATCTGGGCACCGAATTTGGGGTTTTCTTTAGCCCCAACGGCGGGGAAAACTGGATCAAACTCAAAGGAGGCATGCCCACCATTGCGGTACGTGACCTGGCCATACAGGAGCGGGACGACGATTTGGTGGCCGCCACTTTTGGTCGGGGTTTTTACCTCTTCGACGACCTCAAGGCCCTCCGCGCAATTGATCAGGAAACCCTTAAGGCCGAAGCGGCCCTGCTTCCCTTGCGGGATGCCTGGTGGTATATCCCCCGGCCCGATCTGAGTTTTGGCCCGGGCAAGGGAAGCCAGGGAGAGGCCCACTTTATTGCCCCTAACCCCCCTTATGGTGCTCAATTTCGCTACCATCTCCTGCGTGGCTTCGCTTCCGCGGAAGCGAAACGAAAAAAGCGGGAGAAAAGCCTGGAAAGCAAAGGTGAAGACAGCCCCTTTGCCGGATGGGATGCGCTGGCCGATGAAATGCAGGACCCCGGGGCCAAACTGTGGCTGGAAGTTCGCAACAGCAAAGGAAAGGTGTTGCGCCGGATAAAAGCGCCCACCCAAGCGGGTTTCCACGAAGTAGTCTGGGATATGCGCAGCACATCCGCCGGTCCGATTGACAGCAAACAGGAAAACATTTCGGAAGGAAGCTATTTGGTGGCACCCGGCCTCTACTCAGCCCAATTGATGCGGGAGGAAAATGGGGCGGTTCGGCCTTTTGGGCAAAGCCCAGGCCTTCCGATTAAAGCCCTTGCGGGAAGGAAGTTTGACCAATCCTCTGGCCGACCAAAGGCAGACCTTTTGGGAAGATGTGGCCCGATTGGAAGCTCGATACCGCTTGCTGAAGAATCGGTGGGAAGAAATAAGCAAACAACGCAAAAGCCTTTATTTGGCCTATCAGCAATGAAACCTGCAAAACGACAACCTCCTGAAAGAACTGGAAGCCTTACGTGTGGAACAGAAAACTGCCCAGCGGAAATGGGAGGGCAACCCCGCCAAGAATACCATAGGCGAAAAAAACGCTCCGAACCCCGGAGATCGCCTCAGTACCCTGCGCATGATGAGCCGCCAAAACACTTATGGGCCCAATGCCAGCGCCCAACAAGTTCAAGAAGATTTGCGCCAGGATCTCACGGCCATGGAGGCCCAGCTCAAGGAATGGAGCAACCGCCAGGAAAAGCTCTACCAGGCCCGGCAAGAGGCCGGTGCGCCTAGCATAGCGCCTTGAAAATCAGGACTAAATTTATGTGAGCGGCAATGGGCAAAAGGCTAACTTTGCCGCCATTTTTAGCCCCTCAATATGAAATTGCGCAACATTGCCATCATTGCTCACGTAGACCACGGCAAAACCACTTTGGTTGATAAAATGCTGCTGGCCGGCAAACTCTTTAGCGAACGCGATCAACCCGGCGAGTTGATCATGGACAGCAACGATCTGGAAAAAGAGCGCGGCATTACGATTTTAGCGAAAAACGTTTCCGTACGCTACAAAGATTACAAGATCAATATTTTGGATACCCCGGGTCACAGCGATTTCGGAGGCGAAGTGGAGCGGGTGCTCAACATGGCGGATGGGGTTTGTTTGCTGGTGGATGCCTTTGAGGGCCCCATGCCCCAAACCCGCTTTGTGCTGGGAAAGGCACTGGAACTCGGTCTGAAACCGGTAGTGGTAATCAACAAAGTAGATAAGCCCAATTGCACCCCTGAAGAAGTGCACGAGATGGTTTTTGACCTGATGTTTAACCTCGACGCCACCGAAGAGCAACTGGAGTTTGAAACCGTTTACGGGTCCGCTAAAAATGGCTGGATGGGCCCCGACCCCCACAAGCCTACGGAAGACATCACCTATCTGCTGGACACCATTCTCAAGGAAGTTCCCGCGCCTCAAGAACGGCAGGGAACACCCCAAATGCTGATCACCAGTTTGGATTATTCGTCTTTTATCGGCCGTATTGCCATTGGCCGGGTACATCGCGGAAGCCTGAAACCCAATATGCCGGTAACGCTGGTTAAAAGAGACGGCACCAAAGTGAAATCCCGCCTTAAAGAAGTTTTTGTTTTCGAAGGCTTCGAAAAGCGCAAGGTAGATGCCGTTAGCAGCGGCGAAATTTGTGCCCTTACGGGATTGGAAGGTTTTGACATCGGCGACACCGTTGCCGATGCCGAGCAACCGGAAGCACTCCCCACCATCAAGATTGACGAGCCCACTATGAGTATGACCTTTACCATCAACGACTCTCCGTTTTTTGGCAAAGAAGGCAAATTTGTTACCTCCCGGCATATAAAGGATCGCCTGCAAAAGGAAACGGAAAAAAACCTGGCCTTGCGGGTGGAAGAAACAGGCTCAGCCGACACCTTTAACGTATTCGGTCGGGGGGTACTGCACCTTTCGGTGCTGATCGAAACCATGCGGCGCGAAGGTTACGAAGTGCAAATCGGTCAGCCGCAGGTAATCATCAAGGAAATTGGCGGCAAAAAACACGAACCGGTAGAGGTCCTCTTTCTTGATTTGCCCGAGGAATACTCGGGCAAGGCCATTGAGGCCATCACCCAACGCAAGGGGGAGATGCTCCAGATGGTGCCCAAGGGCGATCAAATGCATCTTGAATTTGAAATCCCCTCCCGAGGCATTATTGGCCTTCGGAATTACCTGCTTACCGCTACCGCTGGAGAAGCGGTGATGAGCCACCGATTCAAAGAATTTCAACCCTACAAAGGGGAGATTCCCGGGAGGCAAAACGGTTCGCTCATTTCCCTCGAAACCGGCACTTCCATCCCCTACTCGCTCAATAACCTGCAGGACCGGGGTCGGTTTTTTATCCCTCCCAACCAGGACATATACGAGGGCCAGGTAATTGGAGAAAACACCCGTGCGGGCGATTTGACCGTAAACGTAACCAAGACCAAAAAACTCACCAATATGCGCTCTGCCGGGGCAGATGATAAAATGCGCATCGCTCCGCACCAAGAGTTTACTTTGGAAGAAGCTCTGGAATACATTCAAAGCGACGAACTGGTCGAGGTAACCCCGCAATCCATCCGCTTGCGCAAAACCCGGCTAAAAGAAAGCGACCGACGAAGAGATTCGCGCAAGGGATAATCCTGCGCACTCCGTATTGGCCCTTTGCCTAAGGCCTAAGCTGCAGTTTGCGCAGCATTTCCCCTTGACTGGTCTTCAGGTGCAGCCAATATATACCTGGTTGCAGAGGACGCAGGTCAAGACGGGCTTCCTCTCGGGCATCGCTCAGATCCAATTGCCGCAACAGGCGGCCCTGACCATCGTGTAAGCGCAAGGTGTAAACCTGCTCCCCTCGAGGCCAACGCAGGGTGAATTGACCATCATTGGGCACGGGATAAAGGGCAAAACTTTCGGCCAGCCGCTCTGGCAAATCAATGCTGCTCAGCTGAAAGGCCTTCACGCTTCTGTCGCCACAGGGATTGGTGATACGCAAGCGCACAAAATAGAACAGACCCGGCGTTGCGTAGGTGTGGATGGGGTTTACGCCGGTTGCGGTATTGCCATCGCCAAAATCCCAATCATAAGTAACGGCGTTGAGCGAAGCACTGGCATCGAATTGGATGCGCATCCCACTGCCGGTCGGAGGCAAAATGGTGTAGGTCCAATCGGCTACCGGGGCGCCACAAACCGAAATGGTACGGCTAATGCTTGCCGAGTCGCCGCAGTCGTTGTAGACGGTTAAGCTTACTACGAAAGTGCCGGTGGCGCCGAAGGAATGGCGCCCGCTTACCGCCGTATCGCTATTGCCATCGCCAAAATCCCACCGATAGCTCGACGCTCCGGTGCTGCTGCTGGCGTTGAAAATCAAGGTATCAGCCTGGGTGTTCTGGACAAAGCGGGCAATGAGGCTGTCGCAAACCTGAATTTGCTGAAGCGCCGTATCGCTGTTTCCACAGGCATTGGAAGCAATCAATTGCACCGTGTAAAGCCCAGGGACAGCGTAGGAATGCGTTGGGTTTTGGGCATTGGATTGGTTTCCGTCGCCAAAATCCCAGGAAAGAGAATCTGCGTTTGTCGTAGTGCCACTATTAAAACTGATCTGCAGGAGATTGGCATTGGCGGTAAAAGCGGCGGTAACGAGGGGACAGGGAGCCGTGCTGGCGCTGTCCCACACAAAATTGCTTACCTGCGCCACCCCACAACTGTCGTACAAACCGATGACATAAGCGGTATTGCTTTGCAAGCCGCTCAAAGTGTAGGGACTGGCAATACCGCTTAGGGTAATGGCCGCCCCCGGCCCACTGGCCTGGGGATAATAGCGCAAGACCGGAATAGCTCCCGGGTTTTGGGTGTTCCAGCTTATTTGCAAACTACTTGGTGTGGGCGCGCTCACGGTAAAGTTGATGGGATCGCCACATGGCGCGGGCAACTCATCCACGCGCACCTCATCTATGGCCACATCCCCCTGGAAACCACTGCTTACTCCCCGGAAACGAATAACCACCGTGTCTCCGTGATAAGCAGATAGGTCTACTGAGTCCTGCCGCCAGGGCAAATTGGCCGCACTCTGCTGCTGTCCGGCCAGCGCGTATAGATTGTTCCAACTGCCGCCATTGGCCTGCAGCTCAATCCGCAAACTGTCGATATCGGCACCGTACATGTGATAGGAAAAGTACAGGTAGGGGGTTTGCAGATTGGTGTCAAGAAAAATACGGGGCGTATTGATCCAAGCCGGTCCGTTGCCGCGACTGGCCTCGGTGTAGAGATAGTTACCGCTGCCGCTCACGTCCAGATTGGGTCCGGTATTGGCTGAAGGAGTAGTAGCCGTTCCGGTACCCCACAGGTTGCCCGCGCTCAGAGGCCGGGACCAGCAAACGTCGATTAAATCTCCTCCATTGAGGGCTCCGCTTCCGGTTGACCAACTCGCCCCATCAAAATTCTCCGTGAACGGATAAGCCAGGACCGGACAAGTAACTGCCTCGGCAATTTCAAAATCGTCAAGCGCCACATCTCCCTGGAAAACGGAAGCGGTGCTGGGTTTTATGGCAATGAAACGAAAGCGAACCGTTTGACCGCTGTAGGCGCTCAAGTCGCTGACTTGCCGGATCCAGGCGGTACCCTGATCACCTTGCAAGCTATCGAGAACCTGCCAGTTGCCGCCACTCTCTACCTCCCACCGGAGGTTAATATTGGCCGCGGACTGGCTGTAAAGGTGGGCCCAAAAACGCAATTCGGGATTGGTCAAGGCGCTCAGGTCAATATCGGGACTGGTGAGGATGGCCGTATCACCGGACGTACCGACGGACGCTTCGGTATACACGTAACTTCCGGTACCGGTAGTGCGATCGGCGGTGGGGCCAGTGCCCGCGCTGGGCGTGGCTCCGCTATTTCCACCCCAGTGGTAGCCCGTGGCGGTATTGCGATCCCAGCAAAGAGAAATGGTTGAGCCCTGATTGCCTCCTCCCGAACCGGGGTCAAAGCCAAGGTCAAAATTTTCCAGGGTAGGGGCAAATAACTGGCTACAGAGGGTTTGGGCTTGAACCGGACCAACCCAAAGGCTGGTATCGGTAGCACTGCAGCTATCGCGGAGAAAGAACTGGTAAAAACTTCCGGGATTCAAGCCGGTAACTACATAAGGACTGGTTACGCCACTGATGCGCGTACCGGCGCCAGGGTTGAATCCTATCGGTCCGTATTCCAGTTGCCAGTTGCTGCCTGTTCCTTGCCAACTAAGCGCCACTTGATTCAAGCCCGCACTATCTATTTGGAGAGAGTCCGGTGCGGGGCAGTTGGGATCGAGCAGGTTGACCTCGTCGATGGCTATATCGCCTTGAAATCCGTTTACGTAGCCTCTAAAGACCAGGCGCAGCGTATCGCCCAGGTAGTTGCTGCCCAAGGGCACCACGGCCGTAAGGAAGGGATCGCTCTCGAGCGACTGCTGAGCTCCGCTGAGCTGGAAAACGCTCTGCCGGTTTCCTCCCCGCTCGATAGCCAATACCAGGGAATCTATGTCGCCGCCAACCATATGGTAAGCAAAGCGCAACTCAGGGCTTTGGAAGGTGCTGGGAATGTGAATCAGGGGGCTGGTGATTTCACCAAAACTTCCCGGGCCCGTGCCACTGGCCTCAACGTAAAGGAAATTGCCCCCGCCGCTTACGTCCTGATTGGGACCCGTAGCGGCCGATCCCGTCGGCTGATTGTAGGGGCCAAAGTGCAAAGCCGTTTCCGCCGGCCGGCTCCAGCAGGGATCGATGCTGTTTCCAGCGTTGCTGAAAAGAGCTCCCGGAGTCCAACTGGAGCCGTCAAAGTTTTCAGAAAAAGGGGCAGTGAATACCCCACAAGTGGTAGTTAAACTATCGCAGATCCAGGCGGAAGTTAAGCCCGGTCCGCAACTGTCGCGGACACAGACCTCGTAGGTGGTTTGAGCACTCAATCCGGTGATGGTATAAGGGCTACTGCTGGCGCTGAGCAGGAGGTTGAGCCCGCCGCCCCTCACTCTGATCTGAGCCTGGGTCGCTACTCCAAAATTCCAATCGATGGTCATTTGGTCGGTAGAGGCGCTCACCAAAGCAAGAGAATCTGGATCGGGGCAGGCAATGCCCTCCTGAATGCTAAAATCGTCAATGGCTATATCCCCTTGCTGAGCGGTGGGGCCGTTGGACTTGGTTGCTTCAAAACGTATCACCACGTCCTTTCCCGCGAAAGCGCGCAAATCGGTAACCGATTCTTGCCAGGTAAATCCCTGATCCCCGGAAAGGGAATCGAGAACCAGCCACTGGCCATTGCCGGTGTCTATCGACCAAACCAAAGTACCCATAGAGCCATTGGCGGCCCACATATGACGCCAAAAACGCAATTCGGGGTAATTGAGGCTGTCCAGGTTTAGCACCGGACTTTCCAGTCGGGCTACCGTTCCTCCGGGGGCGAAGGACGCCTCCACAAATACGTAACTGCCGGTTCCGGTGGTATTGTCGCCAAAAGGTCCGGTTCCTCCGGTAGCAGTAGTACCTGAGCGCCCGCCCCAGAAATAAAGGCTGTCTCGGTCGCGGCTCCAACAAGGTCCAATAGTGGCGCTATCGTTTTGCGCCGTTGCCCCATCGGTACCCCCAAGAAAACCAAGGTCAAAATTTTCCGTCCAGGGTGCAAGAATGGTATCGCAGGCAGTGCTTGCCAAAAGGGGGCCGACCCAGTTGCTGAGGTCCCCCACCCCGCAACTATCGCGCAGGTAAATGTGGTAATTGCTTGCGGCTTGCAGGCCACTAAGGGTAAAGGGGTTACTAGAGACCGCCACGCGGGTGCCGCTGCCCAAGATAAAACCTACCGGACCGTACTCGATTTGCCATTGGGTAGCCCCACCAGTGGTCCAGGAAAGATCTATGCTGGTGCCGGTATTGCCGGTTGCCTGCAGGTTACTCGGTTCCGGACAGGAAAGGTCGAATACTTCAAAGTCATCGATGGCTATATCGCTCTGAAAGCCTGCGCCATATCCGCGAAAGCGAACTTCAATGGTATCTCCCAGGAAAGGGCTCAGGTCTACCGTTGCGGTCTGCCAAGGGTCGGTATTGGCGCTTTGCTGCTCTCCCACCAGACTAAAAACCAGGCTGTCGCTGACGCCGCGAACAACTTCTACCGTAAGGGAATCGATGGCCGCACCGAAGAGATGATAGGCAAAACTTAAGCTGGGGCTAATGAAAGAACTGGGAATAATTACCGGTGCGCTGGTGATTTCGCCGAAAGCGGCAGTAACGCCACTGAATTCGGTGTAAATGTATTGGTTACTTCCCTGGGCTCCACCAATAGGCCCGGTGCCAAAGGAACCGGTAGCTCCGGTGTTACTGCCAAAATTCGGTGCGTTGGGGTTGGGTCGCTGCCAGCAGGTAGAAATCAAATTGCCCAGATTGGCACCGCCTGTTCCCGGCACCCAGTCTGAACCTTCAAAATCTTCCCGATAGGGAGCGATAACCGCACCGCAGAGGGTAGACCCATTAACCGGGCCCACCCAGCTACTCACCTGACCCGGTCCACAGCTGTCCCGCAGGTAGAAATCGTAAGTGCTGTTGGGCTGCAAACCGGTGATGAGGCCGGGGTTGGAATTGAGCACCACTCGGGTACCGGTGCCGGGAAAAAAGCCCACCGGGCCATATTCTGCCTCCCACTGACTGGCTCCACCGCTGGTCCAGGCCAAGGTGGCACTATTGGACGTAAGGGTAGTGATGTTTAAACCGGTAGGTGGTGGACAGGGCAGGTCTTCAATGCGCACTTCATCCAGAGCGATATCGCCGGTAAAGCCGCTGTTGCTTCCGCGGAAGCGCAACCGAATGGTGTCGCCACTGTAGCTGTTGAGCAAGACCTGGCCCCTCCGCCATGCTTCTCCGCTGCTGGTTTGTTGCTCGCCTACCAGGCTAAATACCGAAGAGTAGCCGCTGCCGTCGTCAATTTCCAGGGTAAGGGAATCTATGGAGGCCCCGTGCATATGGTAGTAGAAGCTCAGGGTTGGCTGGCCCATGCTGGTGGGTATGAAAATCTGGGGGCTTCGAATCTCACCTACGCCTACCGCACCACCGCTGGCTTCGGTATATATATATTGTCCTGTACCGCTAAAGTCCTGATTGGGCCCGGTATTGCCGCTCCCTGTCGGCCCCTGATTGGGACCAAAATTGGGATTGGCCGAGGAAGGTCGACTCCAGCAAGGGCTGATGATGTTGCTGGCATTTAATGCCCCCACACCATTTATCCATTGGCTGCCGTCAAAATTTTCCAGCCAGGGGGCCACCGCCACACCACAAAGAGTGGTAATGCCAACAGGGCCTACCCAATTGCTCACATCGCCAGGGCCACAACTATCGCGCACGTAGATTTCCAAGCTTTGGCTACCGCCCAGACCTGTCAGGGTGAAGGGATTACTGGCGGCATTAACTATGGTGCCGGAAGCGGGGTTAAATCCTGGCGTTCCGTAGCTGAGTTGCCAATTGCTGGCTCCACCACTCAGCCATGATAGGTCGGCGGAGTTGTTGGTTACGTTACCGGCCTGCAGCGAATCGGGTTGTGGACAGCTGGGCCGTTCGTCGATGGAGATGGCGTCAATGGCCATATCGCTGCGGCGTTCATTGCCTTTGGTAGCCCTGAAACGCAATACCACCGAGTCGCCTGCAAAAGCGCTGAGGTCAACAATGGCCAGAGTCCAGGGATCATTTGCAGATTGCTGCTGCTGCCCGGATACCTGGTATACGCCCGGCGTCCAATTCCCGGAAGACGCGGAATACACATCTACCGCCAGACTTCCCATGCTGTTGCCAAAAAGGTGGTGATAAAAGCGAAGTTCCGGTATGGTGAGGGGACTGAGGTCGATAAAGGGGCTTTCCAGATCCGCGGTTTGCCCAACCGAACCGGCAGATGATTCGAGATAGGCGAAGTTCCCGCCGCTTTGGTCGGCCGCAGGACCGGTGTTGGGCGTGGTTCCCGCCTGATCGCGGATGCCCCAAAAAACCGGAAAGACTCCACTCAAGCCGGGGCCTGGTTGACGGTACCAGCAAGGTGCGAGGGAATCTCCATTGTTGTAAGCCCCCAGGCCACTTCGCCAGGGTGCGGCATCAAAATTTTCCTGATAAGGCGCGGCCACCGCCGTACAAAAGGTAGCGGTGCTGATCGGGCCAATCCAGCGCGAGCTGCCACCGGCACCGCAAAGCGAACGCAAGTAAAAATCATAGGCCGTGCCAGCGATCAAGCCCCCCACGCTGCCGGGATTGCTGGTCAGGGTAACTAAAGTACCCCCGCCCTGGCCAAATCCCTGGGGGCCGTACTCAATTTGCCAGGCCGTAGCTGCCGTGGCGTTCCAAGCCAACTGCACGTTGTTTGTGCTGCGGCTCAACACCCTTAGGTTCGAGGGGTCTGGGCAAGCGGGTGCTTCCTTAACAAGTACCTCATCGATGGCCAGGTCGCCCGCAAAGCCAAAAGAGCGAATGCCCCGAAAGCGCAGCAATACGGTGTCGTTGGCAAAGGCATTGAGGGTCACGAATACCGGTAACCAGGGATCGGTGGGAAAGGCTTGATTCTCAGGACCACTTTGCGCCCAAACCGTTTGCCATCCCTGACTGCGGCTCCACACCTCTACTTGCAGGCCACCTACGTCGGTACCGTGCCGGTGGTAATTAAATTCCAGTTCTGGCAGCGTGAGGGAGCTCAGGTCCAGTAAAGGCGAAGTGAGCAGGGCCACGTCCTGGTTGGCTCCTGCCGATGCTTCGGTATATACATAGTTGCCACTACCCGAAACGTCTTGATTGGGGCCCGTACCGCCACTGGGGGTCGCTCCTGTGCCGGTGCCCCAATGAAAATTCGCCGCTCCGCCAGTAGCTGATTCGGGATTGCGGGTCCAGCAGGTACCGATAAGATTGCCCGCGTTGGTTCCTCCCGTGCCTGCACTCCAAGCCGGTCCATCAAAGTCTTCCGTGAACTGGGTGGCGAAGGTGACCGGATTGCAAAGGGTTACAAAGGACAAAGGCCCAACCCAACCACTAAGATCACCTGGCCCACAGCTGTCGCGGACGTATATTTCATAGGCAGTGGTGGCGCTTAAACCGGTAATTTCAAAAGGATTGTTCAGGGCATTTACGCGGGTGCCACTCCCCAAAGCAAAGCCGGGGCTGCCGTATTCCAGTTGCCAAGCGTTGGACCCCCCGGAGGTCCAAGCGATCTGGGCCCGATCGTGCATGGCATAATTTAATATCAGGTTGCTGGGCACAAAACAGGTCGGTGCCGGACCGTGGATAACCGTTACTAGCCAGCTCCCCGCCTGGATTTGCGGCCCATTGGTGTCACAAGCTGCGCCAAAAAAGTCGTTGATGAAAGCGTGCAGCACAAAGGTAACCGGCGTAGCTGCAATCGGGCCATTGGCAAAGGTCAAACCCGTCCTGCTTATTGCTTCGCTGGCCCCGTTTACATTGCTGGTACCCGAAAAGAGCTGGTTCTCCTGGCTGGCTTGGCTGGGCGATTCCAAATAGGTTTCCAAATCGGCGGGACTGGAGCCAAAAAAGCCGGCCGTACCTTGCAAGGTATACTCCACCTCCACCCCATAAATCCAATGGCCAGCAGGTAAATTGAAGCTGAGGGTGTCTGCACAACTTGATTTGTCGCCAACCTGAGGGGCGAAAATTTCCTGCACCCCAACCGCATTGGCAAAAGTGAGCGAGTCTCTTTGTAATTGACTCCAGCTCAGCTGGCTGAACATCAGAACCGCCCCCAGTAGTACTTTTTTCATCCTTCCCTCATTGTATTCGTAAAAAATCTCAATCCCTTTGGATAGAGGCATCAGTCGAGCGGATTGGCCGTTGCTCTTAGCAGATAGGTGATCTGAATGGTGGCACTAACCGGTACTTCACTGATAGTGGCCCCGAGAAAATACTCTATTTCGTGTTCATCACCATTAAGGAGCACGTCGGTGATATAGGCGTAGGTGCCCGCCTCATCTTCAAGATTATAAACCTGGCCCTGCACGAGGTAGTCCTGCAGGTTAAGAGCTTCGATGGTCAGGACTCGACCGGCACCAAAGTCCATAGCCCCCGAAAACTGGGCCGTTTGGGTTCCCTGGTAGCTTAAAACCCGCAGTTCCAGGCGTTCGATTTCTAACTCCCGCAAATTATCGAGGTATTGAGCTGTCTCTCCCTGATTGAGATCGATGCGTCCGCTTTCGCTGAAGTTTGCCGCCCCACTCAGGGTATCGGTTGCTTCCGTAGCGTTAAAAACAAAGGTTTCGGTAAATTCTGTGTCCAATTCAATGTTGGCCGCTTCCTCAATTTCCTCGCAGGAGGAGAGTCCGAAAGAAGCTAAAATGAAGAGGAATAGAGTAAAGCGGTGCATAAGCAAAAAATAACGCACGAATATACGATTTTCCGGTCTGTTTTGCGGACCCGACCTTAGCCATCCCGGCAGGATACGCAAAACTGCCTGCAGAGGGGCGCGGGATTTGAGAAATTTATTTTTCCCATTGGGGCAACTTCTTTATTTTTGCCCTCCCAAATTCAAACGATGCCCCATCGTCTAATTGGCAGGACAGCTGGTTTTGGTCCAGTCAGTCAGGGTTCGAGTCCTTGTGGGGCAACTAAGGCGCAGCGGTACCGCTGCGCCTTTTTTATTTCCCTTCTTCTTCTGGTTTGCGCTCTGGGGCGAAGGCCCAGCTTATTGCCTTTTGGGGAAGTGGCAAGCCTTTAACGCCCCCTTAGCAAAGCAGCGTGAACATATTTGCTATTTTCGCTGGCACCTAAAATGAGAGCTATGCCCGCAAACTTCCGCAACTTAAACAACTTGCTGGGTTGGGCGGTGTTTTTAGTCGCCGCCGTTGTGTATTTGAGTACTGCTGCCCCTACCGCCAGTTTTTGGGATTGTGGGGAATACATTTCCACTGCGGTAAAATTGCAGGTGGGTCACCCGCCCGGGGCTCCGCTTTTTCAGTTGATGGGCAACGTATTTTCTCAGTTGGCTTTTGGTGATGTAACCGAGCAGGCCCGCATGGTCAATTACCTCTCGGCCTTGAGCAGTGCCTTTACCATTCTTTTTCTCTTTTGGACCATCACCATGCTGGGCCGTAAATTTCTCAGTCACTACGGGGAAATGAACCAGGGCCGCACCATTGCGCTCTTTGGGGCTTCATTGGTAGGCGCCCTGACCTACACCTTTACCGACAGCTTTTGGTATTCGGCGGTAGAGGGCGAGGTATACGCCATGTCTTCGCTTTTTACTTCCATTGCCTTTTGGGCCATCCTAAAATGGGAAAACGAAATCGATCACAGCCGCCGGGCCCACCGCTGGCTCATTTTTATCGCCTATATGATCGGCCTCTCCATTGGCGTACACATTCTGGTTTTCCTTACCATCCCCGCCATCGTGATGGTATATTTCTTCAAAACCGACCCCCAGATCAACCGGGCCAAATTTGTGATTTACAACCTGGTGGGCATCGCCATTTTAGGGGCCATTTTTTCCGCCATTATTCCTTTAGTCCTCAAAATGTTCGGTAAGCTAGAGATCTTTATGGTCAACAGCTTGGGCATGCCCTTCAACAGCGGAACCATTTTGACCGTTTTAATTTTGGGTGGATTGGCGGCCTACGGGCTCACCTACACCCGTAAAAAAGAAACGCCCATTTGGAATACCCTCATCCTCAGCGTACTCTTTATCCTGCTGGGCTATTCCACCTTTATTACCCTGGCCATCCGTTCCAACGCCAATACCCCCATCGACGAAAACAACCCCGAAGACGCCATGTCGCTGCTGGCCTACTATAACCGGGAGCAATATGGCGACTTTCCAGTGTTTTACGGGCAGTCCTTCAACGCCCCCCTCGATCAGGATGAGCCTTTTAAAGACGGTAATCCCGTTTACCGCCGCGACGATGAAAGCGGCAAATACGTCATTACCGACGAGCGCAAAGCCAGTGTGCGCAATTTCGCGGATAGCCACGTGGGCCTTTTTCCGCGCATGTGGAATGAAGACCCCGCCTCCATCCGAAATTACAAGCAATACGCAGGCATCAAAAACGAAAAGGATCCCATCAGCCTGGGCCAAAACATCCGCTGGTTCCTCGACTATCAGGTCGGTCATATGTGGTGGCGTTATTTTATGTGGAACTTCGCCGGAAGGCAAAACGACCTCCAGCACCGCTACGAATACACCAAGGGCAACTGGATTTCGGGGATAAAATTCATCGATGAACTGCGCCTCGGCCCCCAGGACAAGCTTCCCTTCCACGAGCGCAACAACCCTGCCCGCAATACCTATTACCTCATCCCCCTCCTCCTCGGTTTAGTGGGCGCTTACTTTCATTACAAAAAGGCCGGCAAAGACGCCTGGGTGGTTACCCTCTTCTTTTTCTTTACCGGCCTGGCCATTGCGGTTTATCTGAACCACAAACCCTTTGAACCCCGGGAACGGGATTACGCCTACGTAGGCTCCTTTTACGCCTATTCCATCTGGATTGGCCTGGGGGTAATTGCCCTGTACGAAACCTTAAAGGAAAAACTCAAAACTCCGGCTGCGGCCGTGGCCATCAGTGTGGTTTGTCTTGTGGCCGTGCCCGGATTGCTGGCCGCGGAAAATTGGGACGATCACGATCGAAGCCGCCGCTACACCGCCCGGGACATTGCCAAGGCATACCTCGATTCCTGCGCCCCCAACGCCATCCTCTTCACCAACGGCGACAACGACACCTTCCCCCTTTGGTACATCCAGGAAATTGAAGGCTACCGCACCGATGTGCGGGTGGTAAACCTTAGCCTGCTCAATACGGATTGGTACATCGACCAACAGCGCCGGGCCGTGTACGACGGCTTACCGGTACCTTTTGACTTTGAGCACGAGCAATACCAACAAGGTACCCGGGATGTACTTTACTACCAGGAGCGCCCCGGTTTGGGTGGACGCTGGAATGCCACAGAATTCATCGAAAAGTGGGTGAAAAGCGAGAACAAGCAAACCCGTTTTACTGCCTTCAATGGCGAAAAGGAGCTGATGTACTATCCCACCAAAAAGTTGCGGGTAAACATCAACAAGAACGACGTGCTCCGCAACGGCGTGGTTGACCTTAAAGACAGTGCCCGGATTGTTGATTACATCGATTGGAACATCAACACCAATGTGCTTTCCAAGCGCGATTTGATGGTTATTGACCTGGTTGCCAAAAACAACTGGGAGCGCCCCATCTACTTCAGCGTTACGGTAGGCAACAGCAGCCAAAGCTATTTTTGGTTAGACGACTACTTCCGCCTGGAGGGGCTGGCCTATCGCTATGTACCCATTCGTTATCCCCGCCAGGGAAACAATCCCGACTTTGGCAAAATTGCCACCGATATCATGTACGAAAACCTTACCGAGAAGTTTGACCTGGGCAATATGGGCGAACCGGGGGTTTATCTGGACGAAACCAACCGCCGGGTTACCTATAACCTGCGGAACATTTATGGGCGGCTGGCCCAGGCCCTCGCCCAAGAAGGTGACAAGGAAAGGGCTCTGGACGTGCTGAATTTGGCAATGGAGAAAATGCCAGAAGAGAAATTCCAGTTCGACTATTTCGTTTTCAATATTCTGGAAGGCTATTACCTGGCCGGAGCGGAGGACCAAGCCCATGACATGCTGATGCTCTTCGCCGATCGTTTGGACGAGGAACTGGCCTTTTACGCCCAATTCAAGGGCAAAGAGCGCAAGATGGTGGAGAATGAAATCAACGCCGCCTCTCAGTACTACGGCCTCTTGTTGCAACTGCAAAGTCAATACGAAGGCGACGGCGGTCGCGGGAGAGAGAGCCTGCAGAACACCGAGCTTTTCCCGCGCTACGTGGAGGCTCTGCGTCCCTTCGGCCGGGCCTAGGCTATTTGCACATGCCCTGGTTTGCCTCCTTTTTTCCCCGGCGTATTTGGCGGCTTTCGCCGGATGGGGTGCGGCGTTTGTACCTCACTTTTGATGACGGCCCCACACCGGGCATCACCGATTGGGTGCTGGATCAACTGGCCCGGCACAACGCCAAGGGCACTTTCTTCTTCTTGGGCAAAAATGCGGTGGCGCATCCTCAGCTGGTAGATCGGGCCCGCCGGGAGGGCCATACCCTGGGCCACCACACCTACCACCACGCGAATGGCTGGAAAACCCGGTTTGCGCAATATCTCGAAGAGGTGGAGGCCGGCCAGAAGGCCATCGGCGGACCTTGGTTTCGTCCTCCCTATGGCAAAATTAGCGCTGCGCAAGCCCGGGCGGTTCGGCAAAAGGGTCTGCACCTGGTTATGTGGGATGTGCTCAGCAAGGACTACCAAAACAGCCTGTCTCCCGAAAAATCCTGGCAAAGGGTAAAAAAAGGGGTGCGACCGGGCTCAATTGTGGTTTTTCACGACAGCCGCAAGGCCGAAGAACGGTTGCGCTACGCCCTACCCCGTACCCTGGACTATTTTGGCCAAGAGCAGTTTCATTTCTGCGGCCTGAACGAAGCCGCTCCTAAAGCAAGCCTCGCCCCTTTAGCTCCAGATAACGGTTGATCAATCGGGCATTGAGTTCCTGCGGCCGGGTAAGTAGGCACTGTATGCCTTGCTGCTGCAGCTCTACCTGCATTTGCTCCTTTTCCAGGCTCAGGTTCTCGGCCAGGGCTTTTACGTAGATATCTTCTGGCTTTTGGGCCTTTTGGCGCTGCACCGCCTCCAATTCGGTATTGATAAAAATAACTACCAGCAAAAGGTGTTGTTTGCCGATGAGCCGCAACGCGCGTTGCTGCCTACGCATAGAAACCAAACTTTCAAAATTGGTGTAGAGCAAAACCAAACTGCGTTGGTTGACCCGGGTTCTCAGCCAGCGGTAAAGGCTTTGTAGGTCGCTTTCGCGGAAGCTGGTTTTTTCGCGGTAGAGTTGTTCCATTATGCGCAGCAACTGTCCGCTTCGGGCTTCGGGTAAAACTTCCCCCTCCACCCTGTCCTGAAAGGTGCACAAACCGGCCCGGTCGCCTTTTCGCAAGGCGATGTTCGACAAGACCAGGCTGGCATTTATGGCGTAATCCAGCAGGGTCATTTGGGCAAAGGGCATTTTCATGGCCCGCCCCTTATCGATGGCGGAAATTAGGTTTTGGCTGCGCTCGTCCTGGTAGTGGTTAACCATCAGAGAATTCTTGCGGGCGGTGGCCTTCCAGTTGATACGGCGGTAATCATCGCCCGAAACGTAGCGCTCAATCTGCTCAAACTCCCGGCTCAGCCCACTGGGCCGGACTTTCTTCAAGCCGCGCACCTGAAGCTGCTGGCTGATGGCCAGGAGTTCGTACTGCCGCATTTGAACGAAGGAGGGGTAAACCGCAACTTCCTGCCCTTCGGGATGGAAAGAGAGGCGCCGGGAACACATTCCCGCGAAAGCGGAAACGAAAACCTGCAGTGCCCCAAAGCGATAAGGCCCCCTTTTGCGGGGTTTAAGCTGATACCGCAGCATTTTTTCAGCGTAGGGTGGCAGCGCCAAAAATTCCTGAAAATCGCGCCTTTGAAACTGGGGAGGAAGCTCATCGATGATCCGCAACTCTAAATTTTGCGGGCGAAGGTTTTCCAGGTAGAGGTCCACGGGGTTGTCGTCGCCATTGGAAAATCGATCCCGACACTGCCGCCGTGCAAAGAGCAAGGGCCCGCGGCCAAATAGCCAAAAGGCCTCACCGGCAGTGATGCCCAGGCTTAGGCTACCGGCAGCCAAGCCCAGCCAGTAGGCGGGAGGCCACCAGAATCCATTGACCAACAGAGCAATGGCCACCAGAAAAACCCAGTAAAAACGGGGGGTAAGATAAAACTGCTGCCAAAGCTTCACTAGCGGGGAACTTCGATGCGGGTGAGCAACTGGGCTACTACCTCGCCAAGGCTGAGGCCTTCTATTTCCCTTTCGGGAGAAAGAATTACCCGATGGGCCAGGACCGGTTCAGCGAGGTATTTAACATCGTCAGGGGTAACGTAATCGCGGCCCTGCAAGGCCGCATAGGCCCGGCCGCCTTGCATCAAAGCAATAGAAGCGCGCGGCGAAGCCCCCAGATAAAGAGCCGGATCGTGGCGGGTGGCCTCCACCAGGGCCGCAATGTAGTGGAGCAAGCTCTTTTCCACCCGAATCTGAGGCAGTTGGGCCTGGAGCTGACGGATGCTTTGCTCGTCTAAAACCGCCTCCACCGCAGCCAGGGGTTTGCCACGCCAATGAGCATGGCGCTGCAAAATTTCCACTTCTTCTTCCAGTTGAGGGTAGTCTACCCGCACTTTTAGAAAAAAGCGATCCAATTGGGCCTCAGGCAGGCGATAAGTGCCTTCCTGTTCGATGGGATTTTGGGTAGCCAGCACCAAATAGGGTTCCCGCATCTGGTGGGTATGACCGTCGATAGTGACCTGACCTTCCTCCATCACTTCAAAGAGGGCCGCCTGGGTTTTGGCGGGGGCGCGGTTGATCTCATCCACCAATACCACCTGACTAAAAACCGGTCCGGGCTTAAATACAAAACGAGCCTCCTGCATATTGTATACCGAGGTGCCCAAAACATCGGACGGCATCAAATCGGGGGTAAACTGCAAGCGGTTAAAGTCCAATTGCAGTGAACGGGCCAACACTTTAGCGCTTAAGGTTTTAGCCACACCGGGTACGCCCTCCAACAGCACGTGCCCTCGCGCCAAGAGGGCCACCAGCATTAGGTCAACGGTGTTTTGCTGCCCCACCAATACCTGGGCCATATTGGCCCGCAATTGCTCAACTTTTTGACTGAATTGGCTTAAATCGGGGCGCTCATCAGCGTTATTTTCTTCCATAGTTTAGGTGTTTTGATAAAATGAATCGAGGGCCTGGTCCAGTCGTTTGAGGTTCTCCAGGTCTACCGTTTTTCCGCGCAGAAACCAGGCTTTTTTTAAGGTTTCAATGCTGTCCGCCGGGGCCCTGCTCAACTGCCGGAGGTCCTGCCAGCACTTTTCATCGGCGGTTATCCGCAGGCGGAAGCGCCGAAAAACGTAATCCTGCCAATAGGCCATCCGTTTGGACAAAATACTGCTTTGATCGCCATTCTGCCAGTGCAGAGCGCCCAGGGTGCGCACAAAAGCCAGGCTTTGGTTACTGGGTGGGGCCAAAACGGGGATGGGGCGCTGCTCCCGGCGTACCCCCAGCACCATGTAGAGCAAGAGCAACAACAGCCCGAAGGCCAGGCCCAGGCGAAGGCTGGGTTGACTCAGCACAAAGCGCAATTGACTTTGGGCCTCCATACGTCCCAACTGGTAATAAGCGTAGTGCTCCACTTTTTGCCCCGCGGGCAGCAAAGAAAGTAGGCCCAATGCCAGGGGCGCAGCGTTAGAATCGACTAAAAAGTAATTGCTGAACAGCAAAGGGGTGGTGGAAAGGTACAATTGGCCTTCGCCGATGGTGTAGCGGCGCAGGAAATCAAAACCCTCCGCACTGCCTGCCAGGCTTTGATAGGGGAATAATGTATCGCTTTCGCGATTGTCAGCCAGGTAATAGGCCAGCGCGGGTTGCGGCAGGGCAAAGGTATCGGTAGGAAAGCCTGCAGGCCCTTGAAAAGCCATATTCCGGGTCTCACTCAACCACTCTTGCCAGGTTTCGGGGTCTTGGTTAAAGCTGAATTTTTTGATTTGAAAACCCAGTTCCTCCTGTGGTGCTCCGGCAATGGCGTGGGCGGAAATAATGGCCGTATGCCCTGCTTTCACGCGCCGTTTGAGCTTATGCCAATCGAGGGAATCGAGAGCAAGAGCGTCGGCGATAAGCAAATAGCTGCTCTGAGAAGCGCTAAGGCTATCGGACAGATGGCGGTAGAGACTCTCAAAAACCGCCTCCGCCTCCGTCTCTGTGTAAGCAGGTAAAAGCCGGTGCAAAACATAACCCCCGAAGGCCTGCTTGTCGTCGGGATGCCAGGTGGCACTCTCTATTTGCCGGGGCTCAGCCCAAAACATCAACAAGAGCAGGAGGCCAAGAGCCAGGCCAAAGATGATTTGATTTTTGTAGCGCTTCACCGGAGTTGTTTTTCCAAAGCCGCCAAATCGTCCTCGCAGCTGCGCACCTCTTCTGCCCGGGCAGGAAAACCACCGTACCAGGTGCGCTCAAAACTTTGACAGATGCGGCCAAAGAGATGCAGCAAGTGGGCGTCTTTGATTTCCCGGGCATATTCACGATTGGTTTTACCGGCCTGCGCAACGATCCTTTCCGTACGCGCCAGGAGACGCAATGCGCGTAAATAGTGGAGCCGTAGTTGCAAGGCCCAATCCTGCACTTCACGGGCCCGGGCCAGTTCGGCATCCAAATCCAGTTTTTCCAGGTTGAGCACTTCGGCACTTAAGTCTGTGCTCCTGCCTTCAACCGCGATTTCCTGGCCCGCCCGATCCATACCACTGAGGCGAAAGAGGGCATAGAGCAAAAGCACTACCGCCAGGAAAATAAGGAGGTAGCGCAAAGCCTGGCCCGATGGCGCAAGGCCCCACAATTGATTGAACCAGTTGTTTACAAACTGATAAAGGTCCTTTAGGGGATTGATTTGCCGCTTGGTTTTCAGCTCATAATTCAGTTTGTCATCCGCCTGCAGCTCTTCCCAGGTATCCGCTGGGGGCAAGCGATAGTTCTCCCCCTCGGCCTGGACCCTTCCGGCGAAAGCCAGCAGTAAAAACAACAAAGCGCACAGTAAGCGGCGATCAATAGGCACCTTCGTCCTTTTTATCCTGGTTTTCGAGGGATTCTATTTCCTGGAGCAAGCCCTCCGCATCGCTTTCCTCCACCAAACTGAAATATTGAAACGCCATACCCAAATAGAGAAACACATTGCCCAAGTAGGCCCCTACCACGGTGGCCAACACCACTACCACGTACTTCCAACCCCCAAAAACCGCAGGGTCAAAACCTTCATCGGTAAGCTGGAACATGGCGTCTACTCCAAACAAAATGCCTGCCGGCAGCTCCAAGACCAGCCGGATGAGATAGCTAAGTATAGAGATGACCAACAAGTAGCCAAAAACGGGAAACCATTGGCCTTTTATCAACTGGTGGCTGCGGCCAAAAACGCTGATGGGGTCACTTTTTTCAAATATCAGGGCCGGCAGGGTCATGGACCAACGAATGGCGAGGTAGATGCCGGGGATGATAAGCAAGACAAAACCCAGGGCAACCCCCAGGGAATAGAGCAGGGTTAAAACAAAAGCGCTGGCCAGAGCTGGCCAGGCCAAGCGGCTTACAGCCGGGAAGTCCATTTGGCCGGCTTGTGAATGGTATACTTTGAGATAGGCAAAGCATACGATACCCAAGCTGAGGGTAAAAAGCAGGTTGAATACATTGGTGATGACGTTCCACAGCAGTTGGCCGGATTCGAGAGACTCCGCCCCCAGCCAGTCGCCGCTGCTGGCGTAGCGATTGCCGAGATAAATGCTGCTGACCACCATGAGCAGGGCAAACAGGCCGCTTACCCGCAATTGAACCATGAGTAGGGGTCGGAAGTGTAGCCGAAAAAAGGTTACCGTGGCGTTGATCTTCTCGTTGAAATCGCGGTGGCGGTAGAGGTTAATGGTATCGGAGTTTTGCATAGTCCTTTAGTTGACGGGGTAAGAAATAAAAGTAAAAGAGGATAAAACCGGCAGAAGTGAGGATGATAAACAACTTCAAAAAGGCATTCC
>AACY020557399.1_pt1 | contig 27581 bp, 22 predicted proteins | sample 267378 | NCBI WGS metagenome assembly AACY02 (sample SAMN02954345, study PRJNA13694) | marine metagenome | biome: aquatic; feature: ocean; material: water; isolation source: isolated as part of a large dataset composed predominantly from surface... | reverse complement strand
CCGAGGGTAAGGCCGCGCGCTGGGCGTAGGTGAAGTGAAATTTACCGGACAAGTGTTACCTGGGCGCGAAAAAAGTGACTTACAAGCTAAATATCAAGCGTACTATTCATCGCAAGTTAGTAATGGGTATTGCCGATGCCATCCTTGAAGTGGATGGTCGTCAAATCTATAGCGCGACCGATTTAAAAGTTGGCGTGTTTAGCGATACATCGACCTTCTAATCACTGCTGTACCCTACACGACTCGATACAAAAATGCCCTCATCTGAGGGCAATTATGCTGCATTACTCTGTCTGTTCTGGGCTATTTAATCCACGAGAAACACTCGTTATTTATTAAATAGCCCATTAACTCGGCCATCCACACCTTCACGCCAGCCACCTAACCACTGTGACCGCGAATCAAGATTTGCATAAGGACAAAGCTCTTTAGAGCGGCCCCCAATACCAGCCTGGAATCCTTTGGAAAAAGCTCTGTCTAAACGATCTCGTTTTTGTCTTTTCATGCAAGCGTCCTCTGTTCTACGTGAAATAGAAGCAACAGCTTCATCCATAGAGATAGTGCTTTTCAGCCTCGAGATCAATCAAAAAATCGTCCATTTTATCGACTATTTATTAAACTATTGAGATCATGATTAAAAAAAATCGAGGCATTTTGCCTCGATTTTTTGAGTCTGAATTCAAGCTGAAAAATTAGCGAGTGCGGCGACGTAACCAGACTAAAGGTAAGGCGAGTAACCAAGCAAGAGAAGCGGCGCCTTTACGTTCGTAATTGCCTGTGTCAGTGCTGTCATCCACAGTACAAGCTTCACCATTAGTAGATGGCTTTAGCACCACCATACGCGGGATATAGGCTGTTACTGGGTCACCGTTACCGCTAAGTTCAAACAGGGGAAGACCATTCTCACCTACGATAATATTGCCATCTGAGTCAAACTGGTAGGAAGGTTTCCGAATAAAGGCAGTACCTACGATAGTGCCATCTTCATTAATGCTTGCGGCTTCAACAACGAGAATGTCACTGTTATAGCTCAGAACCTTACCTGTACCGTCCTGCACTTCGACCTGATGGCGAGTCCAATTACCATCAGAGCCCTTTTCAAAACCCTTAGACTCACAGGTCAGCAAGTTATTGAGGTTACTGAACTCCCCAGTAGATTTCTCATACAGGAAGCCCGCCTTAGGGCGTGGTTTTTCCTTATCGTAGGTGGTTTCAATATAACCAACAACTTGACCTTTATTATTGATATCTTTAGGTTTGCTAGATAGGTCCGTGGTAGTTGATGCAAAGTCATTTGGCGTAACATAAGCCACTTCAGGTGTATTGGTATCAAAGTAGAAGAATTTATCTCGCTGATAACCTTGAATATAACTGCGATAACTACCAACAAGAATACCGCTATCGTTCACATCATAGGCGATAGAGCTTATGATGGAATCGCTCATCGGGATCCAATGGTATTGATAGTTACCCTCAGCATCTTTGCTCCAATAAGCCGCATCTTGGCGTAATCTATCGGTATTGCCGTTACGGTACACGTGCGAGCGTCCGGCCACCACACCTTCATTATTTACACCCAACGCTTGGGCGGTAAATGTCAGCGTATTGTCACTGGCAGGGGTTAACCCTAAAGGTAAAGCGGTACCCGTTGCAACACCATTGTCCAGTTGCCATACATAAGCACGGGTTTGGTACTGAATATTGCGCGTACCTTGAGTATTAGGGTATTGCTCGCGTTGAATACACACATCTAACGGTAACGTATTATCTGTGCCTAAACAGTAGGCTACGCGATCGCCACCGTATTTGCTGATATCGGTACTGGCATAACCAACAACCAAATTATTGTTGTTAACCGCCGTCGCCGCCGACCAGCCGCCTAACTCAACAGTTTGCTCATCCTTCACGTACTGAGTGTAAGGTGGCAGTAACGGGATTTCACTATCGCCTACTTTGGCTACACCGCGATACTCATAATCTCGGTAATACCAGTAATCGGTCGTATCATCTGTAGTCGTATTTTCCGTCTTCTTTTCAGGGGCAGTCATGCTGCCCACTTTCACGCCGGAATCGTTGATGCCGTAGTAAAAGGTATCAACAGAGTTCACCACAGAGGTATCGCTGGGTGGCGTAGTACCATTGACACTGTCAAAGGTCGGTAACCATGCACCAGCGGCAGCATTTTGCGCAGCAACAAAAGCAAAGTTGTTGGCAACAATAGCTTCTGTAATGGAGTAAGTAATGGTTTCCTCAGGGGCAATACCATCTTCAACGTCGATAACCCCACCTTCCACATCAGAAGTACTGAGTTTTTTCTTACCTTTAGCGATACCGACTAACTCATCGTTGGCATTCACGCCCAAGGCATAACCGTTTCGAGTGCCTTCGAGCGTACCTTGTAGATCATAATTATCAAGATTAACAATTTCATATACGGGTGCGGCATGGGCACTGTGTAATACGCCAAGGACACCTAAGGCAACCAAGGAGAGGGCTTTATCCAACTTTGACTTCATTAATTCTATTCCCATTTTATTATTGGTTTACTTCAGTGACTCAAGCTCTTCCCATCGCTCGAAGCAAACTTCCAATTGCTTTTCTTTATCCGCCAACAGGTTCAATACCGAATTGATTTTATCCTGTGTTTGACTATAAAAATCTGGGCTTGCCACTGTGGTTTGCAATTCGAGGATTTCTGCCTCTAATGTTTCCATCAACTCAGGCATGGCCTCTAATTCACGCTGTAACTTATAGGACAGTTTTTTCGCGGCTTTGACGGGCTCGGCCACTTTCACCTCAGCGGTTTTTACTGTCGCAGGAGCTTCGACCGTGTTTGGCTGACTAGGTTCCTCTGAATAAAACTTTGCCCCTTGGTCAATTGCGTCTTGATAACCACCAACATACTCGCTCCAATGCCCATTACCCGCATACCACCAGCTGCTGGTGACCGTGTTATCGATAAAGGCCCTATCATGGCTCACAAGTAACAGTGTGCCTTGATATTCAGTCAGCAGCGACTCTAGCAATTCTAGGGTCTCAATATCAAGATCGTTTGTCGGTTCGTCGAGGATAATCAGGTTAGCCGGACGAATAAGTAACTTAGCCAGCAGTAATCGATTTTTCTCACCACCCGATAATGCCTTTACTGGCGTACGGGCGCGCATCGGCGAAAATAGGAAATCCTGCAGATAACTTAAGATATGACGGTCTTGACCATTAATGGTGATGGTCTTTTTACCCTCACCCACGTTGTCTTCAACGGTTTGCTCAGGATCCAGCGCCTCACGGTATTGGTCAAAATAGGCAATCTCTAACTTAGTACCGACTTTCACCTCACCCGATTGGGGTTGTAACTTCTCAATCAACAGCTTAATGAGGGTTGATTTGCCACAACCGTTCGGGCCGATAAGCGCAATACGATCGCCTCGAAGTACTGTGGTATTAAAGTTTTTAACCAGATTTTTATCGGGCAGATTGTAGTTTAAGTCCTTCACATCGAAGACTAACTTACCCGAACGCTCGGTATCGGCCACCGCCATCTTGGCATTGCCCTGACGATTCAAGCGCTCACTGCGTTCTTGACGCAGCGCCTTGAGTGCACGCACGCGGCCTTCGTTACGGGTACGACGGGCTTTAACGCCTTGGCGGATCCAAACTTCTTCTTCTGCTAATCGCTTATCGAATAAGGCGTTTTTCTCGGCTTCAACCCTTAACCATTCCTGCTTACCATCAAGATAAGCTTGGTAATTACCAGGCCATGAGGTCACCACGCCGCGGTCTAAATCGACGATGCGGGTCGCCATGCGGGCAATAAAGCCCCTATCGTGGCTGATAAACACGATAGCGCCTTGGAAATCCAGCAGGAATTTCTCCAGCCATTCGATGGTATCGATATCTAAATGGTTAGTCGGTTCATCGAGCAGCAATAAATCCGGCTCACTGACGAGGGCACGGGCAAGCGCTACTTTACGCTGCCAACCACCGGATAACTCACTTAAAGATTTATCGGGATCGAGGCCTAATAACTCACAGTTTTGTTTGATGCGCGAGTCAAGCTGCCAACCGTTGTGATGATCTAAGGTTTCCTGCAGCTTTTGCATTTGATTAAGCATGCGCTCCATCAGTTCAGGCTCGGCAAAGGCCACATCGTGGGACAGTTGGTGGTATTGCTCTAACGCTTCACCGACTTCCTTTAAGCCCGCAGCGATATAAGAGTAGACTGAGCCTTGCTCCGCCTTTGGTGGATCTTGCTGCAAACGGCTGACTGTGACGCTGCCATCGATATTGAATTCCCCTTCATCGAGTAGCACATCGCCGGATAAAATCTTCAATAGACTCGACTTGCCCGCACCGTTGCGGCCAACAATACACACTCGCTCGCCGCGCTCGATAGTGAAATCGGCATTTTGCAGCAGCGGAGTATAACCATAGGCTAACGAGCCATTATTGATACGAACCAGACTCAAACTAAGCTCCTAAAAATTCTTGTAATTGGGTAGCGTCAAAGGGCCAAAAGAGGCAACGCTCATCCGCGGACTTCACCACGGGAATACACACGCCATAACGTTCAGCTAAGGCTTCATCCTCGCAAATATCGATGGCCGTAAAAGGCACCTCGGCGGCATTAAGTAATGCCGCAGCCTGTTCACATAAGTGACAGCCTTCGGTGTGGTACAGCACGTAACCCGCTTGCGGTACATTATGCATGGGTGATTAACCAAGTATTATGGATATGGGGATTGCGCTTGTAATCCATAGGTAAAGTCACATCATCGATGTTTTCTACCTTGATTTTCATCTTGGCTAAGGTTTCGGTGTCCATCTTAAACTTGCGTTTGTTGTTGGAGAACACTATCTCCCCATTTGGACTTAACAGCTTGATAAGCATGCCCAGTAAATTCACATGGTCACGTTGCACATCGAAGGAATCTTCCATCCGCTTGGAGTTAGAGAAGGTCGGCGGATCGATAAAAATCAAATCGTATTGCGCGGATTTATCGAGCGCACTATCGCGGAGCCACTGCAAACAATCGGCCTGCACAAACTCATACTGCTTGCCACTGAGATCATTAAGCGCAAAGTTTTCCTTTGCCCACGCAAGATAAGTGTTGGACATATCAACCGTCGTGACCGACTTAGCGCCACCTAATGCGGCATGCACAGAGGCAGAACCCGTGTAAGAGAACAGGTTCAATACCCGGCGGCCTTTTGATTTTTGTCCCACTAAACGGCGGGTTAATCTGTGGTCGAGGAACAAACCAGTATCCAAATAACCCGTCAGGTTTAACTTAAACTTAGCGCCATATTCGGTGGTGATAAGCTCAAGCTTACGCTCATCGAGCTTTTGATATTGATTGGTGCCCTTTTGACGCTCACGGGTCTTCATGGTGATCTTGTGCGGATCGACACCAATCGCGGCAGGCAGCGCCAAGAGCACATCGCTTAAACGACGTTTTGTCACGGCCTCAGGAATACTGGCAGGTGCCATATATTCCTGCACCACGATATGATCTAAGTAGCGGTCGACCGCCACGTTATATTCGGGAATGTCGGCATCATATAAACGGTAGCTATCGATACCTTCTTTTTTCGCCCACTTTTCTAATTGCTTGGCGTTTTTCTTAATACGGTTAGCAAATGCTGGCGCGATATCGGCAATGTCCACCCCTTCCGGCAATACGGGCGTATCACGGCGAGTGCTTTGTGCGTGCAAGGTATACAGGTTAAAGGCACACTCTAGCGCGCCGTTAAACATCTTCATCTGCTTATCGGCTTTGAGTTTCAGTGCCGAAATCAGCTCGATATCGCTACAGAGCATGGCCACTTTCCAGCCGCCAAACTCCTTTTTAAACTTGTCGCCTAATTGGTAATACAGCTGCAATAGCTCAGAAACACTGCCTAAACGCTCACCGTAGGGAGGGTTAGTAATCAGGTAACCTTCACCAGCGGGCGGCTCGACATTCAGCGCATTAGCGACTTTAAAGTCAATCAGTTCAATTACACCGGCGTTTTGCGCATTACGTTTTGCCAGCGCCACTAAGCGCGAATCGATATCCGAGCCGTAGAACTTCACGTCACAACGCTTTACTCCTAAAGAGGCGCGCGCCTTGGCCTCTTCTAAAATCTCATGCCATGTCGCTTTATCATGACGGCGCCAATGCTCAAAACCAAAACGACTGCGCTGCAACCCTGGAGCAATATCGGCAGCCATTAATGCAGCCTCAATCAGTACAGTACCACTGCCGCAGAAAGGATCGAGTAAGGTGGTTGGCGCGGCTTTCCAGCCACTGCGTACCAACATGTTGGCGGCGAGGTTTTCTTTTAACGGGGCTTCACCCGTCGTAGAGCGATAACCGCGTTGATGCAAAGAAGGTCCCGAGAAATTCATCGCAATGGTGATCACCCCATTACGGAAATGGGCATCGATTTTAATGTCGGCATCGATACGGGCGACGTTTGGACGGGCATCACCGTCATCACGGAAACGGTCAACAATCGCATCTTTAATCTTTAACGCACCAAACTGGGTGTTGTTGATAAAACCGCCAGTGCCGTGAAAATCGATACTAAAGGTGTTGCGATTGGAGAAATGAGCTGACCAATCAATACAATAAGCTGCGTTATATAATTGCTCCGCCGACTCACAGGGGCCCTTATAGATCACCAGCACGATACGGCTGGCCAAACGCGTCCACAGGGTAATACGGTAGGCTAAGGCAAGCGGCGCGGTAAAATAGACACCGGCAACACTCTCTTTAATCTCAGTCGCACCAAATTCTGTCAGTTCTTGGGCTAAGCTATATTCAAAGCCCTTAGGGGCGGCAGCAAAAAAATTAAGCATGGGATAATCAATACGCAGTCAAAATCAAAGCGACATTATACCTGTGAAGCGACATAAAAGATAAACAGTTATTAGCCGAAACTCGATTTAGTCAGGCAGTTACCACTCTCTTTACGACAGATAAGCGGGCCACATTGCCCAGATTGTCCGAAATTCCCCCATTACGATTCATAATTAAGCACTCGTTCATTTTTTTGAAATTCCTCCTTGCAATGCCACAGCACTGCCGTTATAGTTCGCCCCGCTTTAGAGACGGACGCGGGATGGAGCAGCTTGGTAGCTCGTCGGGCTCATAACCCGAAGGTCGTTGGTTCAAATCCAGCTCCCGCAACCAATTTAAAGCCAAGGTGATGATATTCAAAAGGATATCCAATCTTGTAAATCCTCAATATCGGACGCGGGATGGAGCAGCTTGGTAGCTCGTCGGGCTCATAACCCGAAGGTCGTTGGTTCAAATCCAGCTCCCGCAACCAATTGATGGATAACAAATAGAAGTAATAATCGGACGCGGGATGGAGCAGCTTGGTAGCTCGTCGGGCTCATAACCCGAAGGTCGTTGGTTCAAATCCAGCTCCCGCAACCAATTATCAACTTAATATCATTAGGCCAGCATTAAGCTGGTTTTTTTTGTGCCTAAAATTCACTTCTTGTGCTCCATATTTGTTTCAATCAGTTGTAACTACTCGCCCGTCGGGCTCAGCCCCTTATAAACAACAGGCGAAGGTCGTTGGCTCACATCCAGCTCCCGCAACCAATTATCGACTTACAATCACTAGGCCAGCATTAAGCTGGTTTTTTTATGCCTAAAATTCACTTCTTGTGTATCTGATTCGTTTCAGCCAATGGTAACGACTCGCTCGTCGGGCTCTACTATCTATAAGCAACAGACGAAGTGGCTGGTTTAAATCCAGCACAAGTTGCTAGCCATCAACTCACTCAGTTTACTTATCTTTTCCCCCGCCCCTGTTTGGCTTTATATACCTTATCTCCAAAAGCGCCGGCGATTTTTATCAAGCCTAATAAATGCCACGATTTCAGTCATAAATGCCAACAGAGTCGTTTGCCGCCTAATGCGCATTTCTGCTATGATCCATCGCTGACTAATCATAATTCCACAAATTGACAGATAATCAGCACTTAGCTTTTATCTTGCGATACCAACCCATCGCCTGCAGGTACAAATATGATTAACCACTTTAGTGTGCTCGGTATCAAACCTAGCGCCAAAGAAGACGACATTAAAAAAGCCTATCGCCGGCTCTCAAACAAATACCATCCCGATAAGTTGTTAGGTGCTTCTGATGAAGAAAAAGAGCAAGCATCACAACAACTTGAGCGCGTTAAAAAAGCTTATGAAGTGCTCTCAGATCCCAAGCTTAGAAATGCGTTTATCCGAGACTTCAATAATGTGATCGTGACCGATCCCAATGGCGCAATGCGCGAATTGTGGGATCAATTTTACCCTTAAGCGGGTTATTTCCAGTGCAACACTGGGAGTGCCAAATTAATGAGCTTAGTTTGACAAGCCCCTTAATTTGGACCTTTTATTGCAACACGATTTATTTAAGAAGCTGTTTGCTTGATAGCTTTTATTTCGAGACATGCCCATGGCCAAAAAACTGAATATCTCACGCATTAATGAGCTTAAGACCAATGCCTACGACAATATCGAGTCCTATGATGACCCGGATACGCCCAAGGCACTGGAACAATTTACCAGTCAAATCAAAAAAGTATTACAGGCTGACCCTAAAATGCTCGAGTCGGTACCCGAGTATCTGCCTGTGGCACTCTATGGCCGAGTCAAATTTCCAAGTGACGCCAAGCTCAAGTGGGCTCACTGGATTAATACCGCAACGCAACCCGAGTGGGACGAGTTCAAGGTCACTATCGGCTTTAACAATGCCGATGTCCCCTTAGTGCAGGCGGTGCGCGCCTATTCAGAAGATTTATTGATTGAAAGCTGCGCCGTACTCTATTTACTGGAAAACCAAGGCAAAAGTGCACCTGCGCCTACACGCAGCGCTGACGATGATTTTGAAGACGAAGACAGTGATTACGCCGACTATTCCGATGACGACGATGATGACGGCGAAGAGGAAGATGGCTACTACGATCACTACGATGATGAGGACCGCTAATGAACACTAGTCTCATTGAAATAACCGTTGCCGAGATTAAAGAGCTCGCCGATGTCGAGCCAAAACAGGCCAGTAAACGTTTCGAACTCATCGCCACCACAATGAACGATGAGCAATTAGTCGAAGTCATTGAAAAAATGGATATTGTGACCCTGACGCAAATCAACAGTCACCACGATATCTCCTGCCCGTCAATTATGTCGGAGCTGATGACCCCTGAACAAATTCGCGACATCGTCTGTCAGCAACCTTTGTATTGGGAAGAAAAAATCAAAAACAATGCCGAAGAACTCATTCAGCATACCTTTGATTTTTTAACTTATTTAATTCGCATCCAAGACAGCGAAGAAAAACAAACCGCTATTTTAGAGTGCATTGCCGAAGATCCCGCCGGCCTCTTCTATCTGTCTATCCCCTTTATCGAGATGATGCTGGGCGAACGCCACGACGATGAAGACCACTTCAACGATTATTACGACGATGAAGAAGATACCGACACCGTCGGCTATGACAGTCGTGTCGACAGTGAAGAAGCCCATAGCTTAAGCCTAGATGACCCACGTAGTCTGATGGCGTTAATCCATGAGCTGGCACCCGATGTAGAAAAAGCCATTAAAAACTTGCTGCGTAACGAAAGCTCTGGCTGGGAGATGATCATTAACAAGTTCGTCAATGAACTGGTTATCCAAGCGAAAGAGAAAAACCAAGTCACGGACGAATACGCAGAAGTGGATGATATGTTTAGCTTTTTAGATTAAGGACCCCTAGATGCAACTGGTACTGCGTGATTTAGACCAAGGCCCATACCTGAGCAAGGTGCTGGCTAAAGGCCAAGCAGACGACACCCTTAGCGGTGAGCAGCTCGCACAAATCAAATCTAAAGCCATTTTGATGAGCCTCAAATTGGCGGATAAGTTCTACAACAAGTACAAGATGCACTTACTGGAACAGGCTGCGCACGATGTGATTGGCGTCGTCAGTCTCGGATTAATGGAACTGTCTGATCAGGACCAACAGCAAGCGGTGCGTTTATTGCTCACCGCCGATGGCGTGGTCAAATGCTTCCAAAAGGGTTGGAGCATGCTCAGCGTCGTCAGCAAACATAAGCTGGTGAATGGTAAGTCGCTCTATGGTGATGTGGATAAATTCCTGCTGGAACAAGTCTCTACACCGCCAGATGCCGAAGAGTGGCTGGGCTATGAGGCCTACCAAGATGCATTGGCCGAGCACCAACGTCAGCAATCGATTGCAGCGCTAATGGCGCAGTTTTATGCCCAAACTAGCTATGATCCTTTGGATTTCTTAAATCTGGAGAGCGTATTGGCCGAAGCCGTGCTGTATCGGATGTTGTTTGATAATGCCAAAGTCAGACAAGATCTGAAAAAGCGCATTGCCAAAATCAGCTTGCAGGATGAATGGTTTAGCCTTGAGTATATCGAGCAGCAAACCCAAAAAGCCTTGGCGGAACTCCCCGCGGAGCTGGCCGAGACCATCGGTAAAGATTTAGGTAAAAACTTTGCGCCAGCATTGCTGCGTACATTGAATTTCGCTAAAAGCTACCGCGAACTGCTGCTTAGCGACGCCTCCCCTGAGCGTTTAGAAAGATTCGAGCATAAAGAAGGACTCGTCGGTCTACTCGGCTGGCCACTTTATATCGTGCTTTAATCCTTAGCGGGGCGCTAATCAATTAGCGCCCCGATTTTTATCTACCATCTGAAGTTGCTTACGCTTCCTTTATCGTCTCGCCACCAGCTGCAATACAAAATACCGGCATAGCCGCATCGGGGCGAAGATAGCCCCAAATCCTGATCCCTTGAGCTTCTTTACTGTAGGGGAGCCGATACTTGTGCAGTTGCGCCTCGATATAATCAGTGAAATCCGTGGTTTTTTCCGGCAGTAATCTGCCGCGGTGTTCTCTTTTGAGCGGATCAATCTCAAGCCATTCAATCCTCTCGCAAATTGCGAGTAACTCGTCCCACCACACTGGCGTAAAACCAGGGTTTGGCCCTTCATCTTCCAGCAGTTTATAACGCACATGGGGCACAAAATCCGGTTTTTCATGGAGCGCCTGCTCAAGCTGACGCCATTTAGTCAGATTCATCACCGAGGTTAATTGGTGCTGATTGAGGTACGCCAAGGTGTCTGCATTCATTGCGATGCGCCTGCTCCCTGTGAGTAAAAATCCATAAGTAGCGTCATCTTAGCTTAAGCGAGGATGTACTTACAGCGACTTAGCTTGAATTTCAAGCACGCGATTGTGAATTAAAGTAAGCGAATAAACGTAAAAAAGCCTGCAATGCAGGCTTTTGATATTTAAAGAAAGAGGCTAAGGCTTAACGGAAGGTCAGTGACGTGGTATCCGTTAATTTATCATTGTCTTTCACGGTTAACTCGACCGTATGCAGCCCGCGGCGTGCTTGGCGAAACACAACAGGACCACTTGCACGGCTACCGTTATCAAACTTCCATTTATGCTGTTTGATCACACCGTCAGTGTCATAGCTGGTCGAAATAAACATATCGACTAACCATAAATTGATGTGCTGAATTTGCGCCACGGGTGGCTTTTTCACGTTCTCAACCACCACAGACACCATTTGTGAGCTGCTATGGCTTAAACCGTCATCATCGGTCACAGTTAACGTCACTAGATAATCACCAGTTTGCGCATAGGTGTGGGATACCGACTCGCCCATGGCTTGGCTATTATCGCCAAAGTCCCACTCAGTAGAGACGATTTGGCCGTCGCTATCAATGGAGGTTGAAGTCAATTGCACACTCGCACCATTCACAAGCTGAGTGAAGCTAGCTTCAGGAGCCACGTTTTCCGCTTCGAGCAGGAGTGAAATCACCACAGGATCATGATCCGATGAGCGATAAGCATCATTGGCGTAAAGGTCTTGCAGCTGCGCAGCCGTCTTAAACTCTTCGTTGTAATCTAACACGCGTGGCTCGTCGGTATTGATATGCCACTCGGTCACATCTAGGACTTTATCCACTAACGCGGCATTGGCCAGCGCATGGTCTAACTGCCCTGATTCACCCGAGAATACATAGGAATAAGGATTGGCTTTTTCAAGTTTTGCAAACAACTCGCTAAAGCCAGCGTTAGCCAATGCACTTAGCGGATCTTCTTTAGCATAGGAGTTTAAGTCGCCAATCAGCAGCACGCCTTGCTCTGGATATTGCTCTGCAATCCACTGCCCCGCCGCCGTTGCTGCGCGGGTACGGGTAATATTGCAGTTACCTTGACCATCGTTCATATCTGGATCGCCAGCACACTCACTGCCCTTAGACTTCAAGTGATTAACCGCAACGACCACGCTTTCCTCACTGCCGTTTAGCACGAAGGCTTGAGTCAACATAGGGCGGTTTTTGCTGTCGTCGAACAGTGGCTGCGTGGCGTCATCTAAGGGTGAATTAGCGCTGGATAAAATACGCGCATCACCCTGAGGGCTCACTTTGTCACTGCGATAGATGAGACCCACGGTAATCGCATCCGTACCGATCGCGCTTAAGTTGCTACCATTGACCTTTGGAATAACATAGGCATAGCGATTTTCACCCACGGCGGCATTGAGGCCCGCCACGAGATCGGCAATCGCCGAATTAGCGCCAAAGCCATCGTTCTCGATTTCCATCAGACCAAACACATCGGCACTGATCCCCACCATAGCGCTGACAATCTTCGCTTTTTGACGCTCAAACTCACTCAGGGTATTGGCACCGCGCGCGGTAGGGAAACCGCCGCCCTGTCCATCGCCATTAAAGTAGTTCAGTACGTTAAAGCTGGCGACTTTCAGATTGCCGCCTTCGGCAAGCACTGGCGATTGTGGACGAGGATTTTCTGCCACAAAATTAACTGGCTCAGTCGGCATAATGCGATAAAGATTAAAGCCATAGTGCATAACGCCCGTCAGGCTCGTGGCTTTGTCACCCACACGCACAGTGTTCGATGCGCTTAAACCAGGCGCCGGGAAAATCACAGGATCAGGGTTCTGCGCCGTTAAGCCATCGTCGAGTAAAATACTGTCTTTGAGATTGGCAGCAGTGACGGCTAAGGCATCGGTGCCTGGCGCGGCGACTTGCGTCCCAATAAAGTGACGGCTGCTACCGAGTGAAATTTCACCATAGCGGCCCAAGTTGTAGACTTCGTTCACCACCAGATCTTGGCTAAAGCGGACGCGCATGCCTTCAAATGGCTCAAAGTCATCGCTCGAATTTACAGGTAAGGTCACCACGGCCGCTGTCGGTAGGGTCTGCCCTGCGGCGCACAGTTTATGATCGGCAACGGTAGTCAGTTCCGTTAAGCCTTGATATTCAGTGACTTTAGCCTTTAAGCGTACACGGTCGCCCGCCACATAACCCGTTGGCGCATTACCGGTATAAACAAACACCCCTTCCGAGGTTTGTGGATCGTTATCGGCTTCGTTATCGGCCATTTGCACGAAGATGCCCTTGAGGCCAGCTTCTTGGTTACTCACCACAATGGCTTCTACCACTAAGGTTTGTCCGTTTAACGGACTGACATTGGTCGAACCTTGCAGAGCATGGATAGGCGTTGAGGCTTCACCACAGGCTAATGAACTCGGTGGCGGCTCAACAGGATCGGTTGGTGTACCCGCGCTGAACTTACCCAGGTCCGAGATATCGTCTTTGGCAAAACCTAACCATGTATTAAAGGTGACTGCATCATCAATAATGGGATCGGCGATTAGCAGTTCGGGATTGCGGCGCAGGGTATTGTCCTGCGTCGATAAATCACCACTGCCCCACTCACTGCCGGGATCGACGCCCACTTGGCCTAAGCTATCAATCACTTGGTCTTGATAGGTCAACACAATGGCATCGTCACCATTGAAAAAACTCGCGCTGCTTTGTTGATTTGTCACCGCCAGAATATCGGCCGATGCATCATTATCAGCAACCACATGAGTCGCACCTGCCGCTAAGGTGCCGGTCAGGGCGATAGTCGTGCCCACCGTTGTGCTGCCATTAAAATAGAAGCGTAATTGATACTGGCTTAAATCGATGCTGCTGGCGGTTGGGTTGTATAACTCAATGGCTTTGTTGTTGCTGCTGCCTTCAACATATTCAGTAATAATCAGATTATCGGCAGCATGGGCAAACCCACACACGCCACTGATGGCTAACGCCAACAGCGTTTTGTTATTAAACATAATGACCCCTAATAAGTATCTTTTTTATATTGGTATTGAAGTTAAAGAGTTACGATTTCACGAAGCACTTAGCCTCGAAAACTGACGATACTATAGGGAATCAAGGTTACAAATTGGTTGCACGCAAGTTGCAACTTAAGATGGATATTTAGGCGGCGATTTAGCGGATTGGACTAGGAAAAATAGCGAAGATGGCGAGCCTGGCTCACCATCTTGTTAAAGATCATCAGAGTAGCCCGTTATAGCGGCTGCAACTGCTCATCGAGTAGGCTGACTAACAACAATTCTCCCCGAGCGTTCACTCTAAACTCACCATACTTTGCTTGGCTGAAGTGATCGGCTTGGCCCTCTTCGAAGAAAAAACTATTTGAGGCGAGCTTTACTCTATGATTGCGCAGGCGAAAATCTACCGTGAGTAGCTCGGCAGCTTTGGGCTGGTCACGATAAATACCCACAAAGTGCGCCACCTTTTGCGAGTCGAGTGTCAACAGCAGTTGTCCCTGCGTCATCCCCTCGGGCAACGCGGCGCGCACCTCCTGCGCAATAGCATACTCCAAGGCCATATAATCCCCCTGCATAATCGAGCGAGGATCCACTGGCGCTAAGGCAAAACGTACCACTTGGCCATCCTGTAATAACTGCTCAAACTGAGCGATTCGCCAGTTGATGCTTATCAGCAGTGCCGCAGCGGTAAACACCACTAAGACTATGGCGCGCTTATGAAAACGGCTTAATGCTAAGGTCGCTTGATTCATCATGCTTGCTCCTTTGCTGCGACCAGCACTTGTTTGATGGGAAAATAGCGCCACATCAGCAATCTCGCGATAATAAGCACTCCTCCTAATCCCATCAAATACAGAGATTTAAGCATCAAGGTCGTCTCTAGGGAATAATAATAGCCCGCCGAAAACACCAGCCCAGAGGCAATCCCCATCCCCTTAAGCCACGCCTCGTGCCCGTAGTGCCCTAACAATATCAGTAGCACAGCCGTTGATAAGCCCTGCATTGGCAAAGACAGTGCACTAATAAGCACTAACCCTAAAAGCGCGAACAATATGGCAGGATGGGTGAATGGGATCTGCCATTGCTTACACAGACTCAGGAGCAAAAAGCTGCAGATGGCAAACACGACCAGTAAATGAATCGCGGTTATCCCCGACTGCCACCCCACGGCATACAACTGCGAAAACTCCCTATCCAGACTAAACACATGCATAAGTTGAATGGTGAGCAGATTTGCACTCGTGGCAAAAATCCACATTCTCGCCCTTTGATAGTGATGCCCAGTGCGGTGAAGATTAAGTAGCACAATACTCGATAGCAATAGCCACAGCGTCGGCGTTAACGATAAGAGATGCCACTCGGCCAACAGGCCGGTGACACAGACACTACAGCCAAATGCAAATACCCACTGGGCCACAGTGTGCTTGATAATCCCCAAAAGCAGTAAAAACAATGCAGCCATGCTCAGATACCAAGCCAGATTGAAGGCTCCGCCGAGTAAATCAAACAGCCCCCAAGCCAAGGCAAGCGTGCCGCTTAAGCAGGAGGCAAAGGCAAACTGCAGCAAAAAGTGCTGTTGGCGCCCGCCCCAATATAAAGCAAGCCCTAAGCCTAGATAGCTGCCACCGATAAAGAGTGCCGCGCCCCCTTCGAATCGCCCCAATAGGCTATCGAAAAGTGACACCATAAAACCTAATAAAAACCAAGCGGCTATCCAGGCTGCACTGGCTTGCATCAGAGCGATATACCAGGGCATGTCTTGGGATTCAGGCAACTCAGGGGTATTCACTGCGCCCTTAGCATACAAACTCTCCCACAGAGATTGCGCCGCAGATATCTCGCTTGTTTGCATCGACTCATTTTGAAGCTCATTCGGGTGCCTATTCATGGCTTAGCTCCTCATTCTCGCTGGGTGTCTGCGTAGGCGAGATATCCGCTTTAGCTTGCCGATGCAGTCGCCTTAACACCGCACTTAAGCCTGTGCTCGCTAAAATGATGTAAAGCCCAATCAATAAAAAGCCGCCAATGGGATCGCTATCGCGAAACAGCAGTTCGGTGAATAGCGCCGCGCCAACGCTGATCAAGCTAAAACCACCCAACGCCAAGGGATAAACCTGCAATCGCTTGTGCCTGAACCACCAAAATCCAAACAATAGATGGCCAACGTACCCAACCCACACACCGACAAGCAGCGGCTTAGTGTCGCTCGGCTCAAAAATCATCCAACAGACCAGTAAGGTAAAGCACCCCATGGCCGTCAGCGAACTCGCATACTCTACAAATGGCGCATGCCAACGTCTGCTGCTACTGCCGAGAAACACAAAACCGTAGTAGATAGTCAGATTAAGGACCACAAAGAGGCATAACCACAATTGTTCATCTAGCCAGAGCGAAGTCGTATCGGCATACAGCCCAAGGCTTAAATTGACTAGCCCCACCAGCAATAACCATAGGCCGTCAAAGCCTGCCACCCACGCGAAGGGCAGAATCGCAAGCGCCCAAATGGCGAATAACTGCCAAGGATCTGCGCCAGTTTGATAGGTTTGCCCGACCAGGGCTAACAATCCTCCCACCAACAGGCTCACCACCAGCAGCGCAGCATTGGCAAGAGTTGCTCCAAATAAACTATGAGAAGGGTCAACGAGCCGCTTCGCTGCGCTGCGATAATACAACCAGACAAAGCTGACAAGGCTAATCAATAGTGCCGCTTCAATTAGCGCAAACTTGCTCATTCGCTCGAGGGACTGCCAGTTATAGGCAAAAAAGAAAATCACTCCGCAGGCAAAGCTTAACGCCCCCGACCATTGTAAAAGCTGCGCCAATAAACTGCGCCAACTGGCGGCGTTGGGTGACACGGATAACTGCCGATACAGTTCGTTTGCCTCGGTTGGCGTGATATGTCCCTGTTCCAGCCATTCATAGACGTGCGAGGTAAGATGGCGCAATCTGAAATCTCCCTATTATTACCTGACTTGACAGCGCAACTATCACTAAGAGCTACCACTAAGTGCTATCACTAGGTGCGCAACAAGCCAGCTAAGTAAATTGCCAAAGATAGTCCCTATTGTATTGATCAATAGAGCAAATAGATAAGTTAATCTTCAGCCTTATCCATAAATCAACCAAAGGGATAAAGCACTGTCTTTTGAAGGGTAAAATGGTTAATCGAACTAAAGTGCTTGTAACTGCAGTGGACTCAGCACAGCAAGCAAGGCAATCAATAGAAATACTAAGGATTGCAAACGTAGTCGCAGGCTAGCTTGGGGTGGGGATAATAAGGCCACGTAAAACAGCCAAATCGCATACATACCGTAATTAAGCCCCAAAAACAGCAATAAGCTGTAGCCATACATTTCAGGAAGGAGTTTGAGGGCGCATACCAAAAACACGGCGGTAGTGGATAAATAGAATACGGATTGGCAATAAAATAGCGCGCTAAACCACTGTTTATCTGGCTCAGACAAAGGCGCATTCATCAGCTTCGGCAGCCGCTTTTGTTTCCCCTCCACTAAGTGGTAAACGCACACGCCAGCGCTCAGGATTGTTGCTATTACCAGACTGATCATTGCTTATCTCTCGCCCTTATTCGCGGCCATCGGGCCCTTGCATATCTAGGGAGTAAGACCCGCCAAAGCTCAACTCTATTGCAGGTGCTTAACGCTAATTCAAAAAATCATTCTTTAGATAATAAAACAAAGGAGCCTCAGGCTCCTTTGTTTATCACACACAATACTTACATGGTGGCCATGGTCCAGTAATCGAGGCGCTTTTGCGGATCGGCTAACAGGTTTTTACATTCTTCTTTGTATTTGCCCATCAGCGCACCTAAGTTACTTGAGCCGCCTAAGCTCTGGATCTGGCGCGCCTTAGCGTCGGCCACCGCTTGGGTGACTTCGGCTTCTGACTGATACTTCTTCGCCAGATTTTCAGCCTCGACCTTAGAGGTTTTTAAACGCTCACCCACAGCCTGCATTTGCGGAGCATTCATGGCGCCAATGGCCTCGGAACTGATTTGATAATAAGCAGCACATTCAATGGCTTCTTTACTAAAGGCCTTTTCTGCCTCATCGGCAACTACGCTATGGCTCACAGTTAACATTAAGCCGGCAACGGCAAACGCTTTAAACATCTTGTTGTCCTTTTTATTCGCAATTAAGCATAAACTACTTAAGCAATGAGTGGATCTCAAGCTCGTAAGTTAAAAATTTCTGATCCCGCACAAAGCCTAAGGCCTCATACAATCCCTGCGCGCGGACATTATCCTTTTGAGTCTCGAGCACTAAGGCGCGAGCGCCCTGGGCTTTGGCATACTCAGTCGCCTGTTGCACCAACCCCCGACCTATACCGACACAACGCGCATGCTGGGTGACAAACACATCGTTTAGGATAAAAATCGGCGCCAAACGCAGCGACGAATAACTGGGATACAACTGCACAAAACCCAATCCCATCCCCTCGGGTGAGCGAGCGATAAACACCACGGACGAGGCATCCTGCAAACGCGCACGAATAAACTGCTCCGCCGCTGGTACATCATCCTTACAGCCGTAAAACTGCCGATACTCATTAAATAACAGGGCAACCTCATGACTATGGGATACGTCAGCGCGAGAAATAATGTTTGCCATCGGCCTTTCCTACCTCAAATCTACGTGCGTGTTGCGACTCCAAATAGCGAATGAATGCCGCCATTTGAAGCCTCAATTCGCCTTACTCTACCGGTCGTTGCTGTAAGCGAAATGCTAAGTTGTGTTTCACTGTGGCCCATTCAGAATCGATTATGGAATACACCACGGTATCGCGGATCGTGCCATCCTTGAGGATCTTATTGTTGCGCAGCACGCCATCTTGCTTAGCGCCGAGGCGGGCAATGGCTTGGCGAGATGCTTGATTATGCCAATGGGTACGAAACTCGACGGCAATGGCATCGAGCGTGTCGAAGGCAAAGGTCAGCAGTAATAACTTGGATTCGGTATTAATCCCCGTGCGCTGGGCGCGCTTGGCGTACCAAGTGTAACCAATCTCTAAATGGCGATGCTCGCTCTCCCAGTGGCAGATACGGGTGCAGCCGACAATCTCACCGGAGAGACGGTCACGCACCGCAAACGGGAAACTCTCGCCGCGCGCTTTCTCATCCAAGGCTTTAGTCACATAGGCTTTCATCTCGCTTGGCTCTGGCACGCTGGTGAACCATAAACGCCACAACTCACCATCCGCCACTGCTAAACTCAAGGCGGCAACATGGGATAAAGAGAGGGGTTCCAGCACGACATGTTCGCCCGTTAAACAACCTAAAAGATCGCGTTCGCCCACAGTATCGCCTCCATTAGCTGACTAAAAAGTGTGTCCTTGCGCACATTTTTACTAGCCTAACATTAATCTAAAATAAAAAAACCTATATTTTCAATGTGATTTGATAATTTCATTCTAGGTGCAGGCGCTAAGATTTTCTTAAGCTTCGCCGTCGAAAATGACATGTTGATGAATTGGATTAGGCAGATGTTGTAGTCGTTCTGATGCAGCCAAATAACGCAGGGATCTAAAGAGTTCGGATAGTGATGACTCCCCTTTTGGCCTAGCGTTAGCGCAAACTAGCAAAGCGCACGACTTAGACATCGATTTGGCGGTAGTGGATAAAACACCCCCATTAAGATCAAAAAAGCGCAGTGTTTACTTAGAAACACTGCGCTTTTACGTCGCAATCAGCCTTTGGCAACTCAAGTCAGAACTGCCTGAGATTAAAACCCATGCACGCTATTACTCACCCTAAACCAACCAGCAATACTGTTGCGCTGGGCTAAGGTTTTACTCACCTCATGGGGGAAGCGCTCGCTTAAGAAAATCACAAAATGCCCCATTTTAGGCGCGATGCGTTCAATCTCATTATCGGCTTCATCGTAAATAATCAGCTCGCCGCAATCTGCTGGCATCCAATCGGGATTTAAGAAAAATACTGTGGTTAAGATACGGTTTTGACTACCTTTTAACGCATCCACATGCTTCTTATAAAAGGCGCCGGGCTGATACACAGCATAATGGCTTTCGTAGTCGAATAATCCCATAAATAATCGACGATTTAGGCCATCCTTTAACTGCGTCATCAAGTCTAAATAGAGGCTATCTGGCTCACTCTGCTCCTCGAGCCACTGGATCCTATCGCGGCGAATATCGGGGTTGAGTTGCTGCTCTGCACCACGTCCAATCGAAGCCGCTTTGAGCTCATGTATTTCTGTTGCTTGGATTTTTTCCAATAATACTTGGCTAATGGGGTGAGGGATTAACTCGGGTAAAAAGATATAGCCTTTGTCTACCAAGGCGTCAGCGATCACATCCAGCACTGCTTCACTTAATTGCGAAACCATTAATGCTACATCCAATAATAAGAGGCTACGCTTTAGCTGTACTCAAGGGCTCAAAGGAGGGAAAACTGAGCCTGATTTTCGAGGGGCGTCGATACGGGATAAAGAAGCTATCCCACAGTCAAATTTGGCGGGATTTTAGAGTAAAGATTATCGAAAAACAATAGCGTAAAAAAAGGCTTGATAGGTTGCCCTACCAAGCCTTTGGCCCTTTTTACAATGAATCGTTTAATCGACTAAACCACGACGCTTTAATAAGGCATCGGTCGTGGGTTTTTGACCAGTAAAGTGGATGTAATCCTGCATCAGATCTTCGCTGTTGCCTTTAGACAATACCGCATCACGGAACTTATCGCCGTTTTCGGCTTTTAAACCACCATGTTGACCCATATAGGCAAAGGCATCGGCGGCAAACACTTCCGTCCACAGATAAGCGTAATAGCCGGCAGAATAGCCACCCGAGAAGGCATGGCTAAAATAGCTCGACTTATAACGCGGTGGAATTGGCGCGAAATCGAGGCCGTGTTTGGCTAACACTTGATGCTCAAACTGTTCCACATCTTTGATTTGGGTGTCGGCACCAATCGAGTGCCATTCCATATCCAGTAATGCCGCCGCTAAATACTCAACAGTATCAAAACCTTGACCAAATTTATTCGATGCTAAGATTTTATCGAGTAAGGCTTTAGGAATAGGCTCACCGGTTTGGTAGTGCTTGGCGTAATTGGCAATGACCGCAGGGTCAATGTTCCAGTCTTCGTTAACTTGAGACGGAAACTCCACAAAGTCACGCGCCGTAGAGGTGCCCGCCACACTCGGGTATTTCACCTTGGAGAATAAACCATGCACCGCATGACCAAATTCATGGAACATAGTGGTCACTTCATCGAAGGTCATTAAGGTTGGACCGTCGGCAGGTTTCGGGATATTCAGTGCGTTATACACCACAGGCTTAGTGTCTAGCAGGCCGCTTTGAGTGACAAACTCATCCATCCAAGCGCCGCCACCCTTACCTTCACGGGCATAAGGGTCAAGATAAAACAGACCAATAGAGCTGTTATCTTTATCGAAAACCTCAAAGGCGAGGACATCGCTATTCCATACTGGTAAATCGGTGCGCGGTTTAACGCTGATGCCATAGAGTTTGTGCATCGCGAAGAACAAGCCATCCTTCAGCACAGAGTTAAATTCAAAGTAGGGTTTGATGCTGCTTTCATCGAGGGCGTACTTTTGCTGACGCACTTTCTCGGCGTAATAAGCCCAATCCCAAGGTTGTAATTCAAAATTGCCGCCGGCCTTTTTGATTTCAGCTTGGATATCCGCCGCATCGGCCTTAGCGTGAGCCAACGCCTTAGGCGCCAAGTCATCTAAAATTTCATACACGGCGCTTGGCGTTTTAGCCATTTGGTCGGCCACCGCATATGCCGCCCAAGTATCAAAGCCGAGTAGATTGGCTTTCTTGGCGCGCAGCTGCGCCATCTTTACGATTAAAGGGCCATTGCTGGCAACGGCGCGGTGAGCCGAGGTTTCCCAGACTTTTTGGCGCAGTTCACGGTTATTTAAACTGGCTAAAATAGGCTGACGCGTCGTATTCACTAAGGTGATCAGGTAACCCGTTTTACCCGCCGCCTGTGCTGCGGCCGCTAAGGTGGCGATTTCGCTGTCAGATAAACCGTCCAGTTGTGCCTTATCGGTCACAACAATCACATCATCTTTAAATGACTTTAAGCTGTTTTGGGAAAACTCAGTCGCAAGGGTCGCTAACTCAGCGTTAAAGTCGCGCATTTTGGCTTTATCGGCATCGGATAACTTAGCCCCAGCACGTACAAACTGCTCGTAATAAAACTCGACTAGGCGCTTATCTTCGGCATTTAACCCAGCACGTTGTTGATACACGGTTTCGACACGGGCAAATAAACTTGGATCTAAGTAAATATTATCGCGGTGAGCCGATAACTTAGGCGCTAAATCCGCCTCAGTTTTTTGAAAATCATCGTCGGAGATTAACCCCGCCAGATTGAAGAAGGTGCGTGACACTCGAGTTAACAACTCACCCGAGGTTTCCATGGCTAAAATCGTATTCTCGAAGGTTGGCGCCTGTTTATTGGCAATAATCGCGGCGATTTCAGCCTCATGTTCTTTTATGCCCTGCGCAAACGCGGGGGCATAATCCGAACTCTTGATCAGATTAAACTGCGGCGCTTGATCCTGCAGTGGACTCTTACTCAATAACACGTTGGTCGCATCAGCTTGAGTCGATGCAGCGGCTTGTGTCGCAACCGCATTGGCGGCCTCAGTATTTGCTGCCGGTTTGTCTGAGCAAGCGCCCAATAACAATGCCGCGGCCACGGCAGTAGTAATAACAGACTTACGCATAGGAACTCCCTAGAGTGTTACTGCCCTGTCTTTATATTTTTTAAGTGAAAGGTGCGAGTAACGGATTTTGGCTTCTCTTCCAACTGACGCATAGTTTGGGCGCCCGTTTTCGACGCACAACCTTAGCAAGTTAAGCGAGCTTCGGCCAAGTTTTCAAAGCCAAGGATCGAGGGGAATTTGTATCTCTTTATGTGTGACGGCCATCAAACTACGGCTTCAAGAGGTTTTTGTCTGCGATTTAATGACGAGCGGCCATAGGTAAGGCGTACAAACAATCAAGGTTTTAACCGATAGAATTTATTTTATAAATAAAAGCTTAGGTGAAAACACTTCATAAAAATCGGCAACATTATCTCAAAGACTCATCGAATATAAGCACAGGCGAAATTCAACCAGCTAACAAATATTAATTATTCTTAATAAATAGCTGGCAACATCAAATATAGCTGTCGATGGATAAAAATACCGCAGCCGTGGTGCACAAATTAATCAATCAAGAGTCTAGTCACAATTTGAAACAGCTTTTATCCAATTAATGTCACATTCAGATCATCAAATCTCTTTATAATCCCCGTTCGTTAACTCAATGACGCGATGACCTAACAGTTCTTTCGTCATGAATTAACAGGATGATGGGCATGTTCTCAAAAGAACATGTATTAGGGTCAAATAAATATAAATAGAGAAAACGATGTTAAATAAAAAACTACTCGCAGTGATGATCACTGCCGCCCTAGGCGTAAGCGCCTGTGGCTCGGATGATGAGCAAATCGTTCAAGCGGATTTACGTGTATTAGAAACCACGGATCTGCACACAAATATCATGGATTTCAACTACTACAGCGGTAAAGAAGATCCGACAATCGGTCTGGCTCGTACCGCTAGCCTTATCCATGCCGCCCGTAAAGAGGCCAAAAACAGTGTACTCGTAGATAACGGCGACCTGCTTCAAGGTAGTCCTATGGGTGACTATATGGCTAAAGTCGGCCTACAAATGGGCGATGTTCACCCCGCCTATAAAGCAATGAACCTATTAGATTACGAAGTAGGGAATATCGGTAACCACGAATTTAACTATGGTTTAGATTTTTTAAATAAATCACTTCATGGTGCAGAATTCCCTTATATTAACGCCAACGTCTATTGTGCCGACGATAATGGTTGCTGGAATGATGTGAAAAAAGGTGAGCATTTATTCACCCCTTATGTCATTAAAGAAAAACAAATCGTCGATAGCGAAGGAAATAACCAAACCATTAAGATTGGTTATATTGGTTTTGTGCCACCACAAATCTTATTATGGGATAAACAAAATCTTACTGGCAAAGTAACGGTTGAAGATATTGTTGCGACTGCCAAGAAATATGTGCCTGAAATGAAAGCGAAAGGCGCTGATTTGATTATCGCAATCCCCCACTCTGGTATTGGTTCGACCGAAAATCCTGGCGATCCTATGGCAGAGAACGCAACCTATGCCTTGACCTATGTTGACGGTATTAATGCCATCCTCTTTGGTCACAGCCACTCTATTTTCCCCGATGCCAAATATGCCGACTTACCTAATACAGACGTGACTAAGGGTCTGTTAAATGGTGTGCCAGCTGTCATGCCTGGACGCTGGGGTGACAACTTAGGTGTGGTCGACTTTAAACTCGAGCGTAAAGACGGTAAGTGGTCAGTACTCAGTGCCACCACTAAGGCACGTCCTATCTATGATGGCGCGACCAAAACACCATTAGTCGAAGCCGACGCCGCCATCCATGATGCTGTCGCCGCCGAGCACCAAGGAACACTCGCCTTCGTGGACGAGCCGATTGGGGTTGCTGCCGCCGATATGTATAGCTTCTTGACCTTAGTACAGGACGATCCAACCGTACAAATCGTTTCTGACGCGCAAATTGCCAACGTCAAAGCCAAACTCCCTGAGGCATTAAAAGATCTGCCAGTTTTATCGGCCTCTGCGCCATTCAAAGCCGGTGGTCGCCACGGTACAACCAGCGATGCAGACCAATATGTACAAGTCGATAAAGGCGCATTGACCTTTAAAAACGCCGCCGATCTTTACCTCTACCCCAACACTATGGTGGCGGTCAAAGCAACGGGGGCTGAACTGAAAGATTGGCTGGAGTGTTCGGCTAACCAATTCAATCAAATCGATCCAACCAAGACCACGCCGCAGGAGTTAATCAACTGGGATGGTCACCCAACCTATAACTTCGACGTGCTCGATGGCTTGACCTACCAAATTGATGTGACTCAACCAAGCAAGTTCGACCGCGACTGCGCCGTCGTCAATGCCAATGCTAACCGTATTGTCGATTTAAGCTACACAGATGCCAACGGTAAAGTCTTCACTGGCGAAGAATTTGCGGCCAAAGAATTTATCGTGGCCTCAAATAACTACCGCGCCTTTGGTGGCAAGTTTGCCGGTACCGGCAGTGATCATGTGGTACTCGAACTGCCAGATACGAACCGTGAAGCCTTAGCGGCCTATATCACGGCGCAATCTCAGTACAACGAAACCACAGGCAAGTATGAAGGCATGGTCAACCCAAGTGCTGACTACAACTGGGATTTCAAAACCATCAGCACCAATGTTGCGTTAGATATTCGCTTCCAGACCCAAGATAGCGATAAAGCCGCTACCTTTATCGAAGCAAATAAACAACGCGAAATGACCAAGATTAGTAAAGATGAACTCGGTTTTGCCGTGTACCGCATCAACCTAAGCCAAGATAAAGCGAAGTAATTTGCGTTATTGCGCTTAGGTTAAGCCAAGATCAGGCATAACGTTGTCTCGTACTTAGGCAAGAAAAGGCTCCCAGTGAGCCTTTTCTTTATTCTATATCACAGCCAAATATCGATGAATGTATCGCGCTTTGGGCGCGCCTTTTGATGATAAACTTAGCTCTCCACTTTGTGTTAATGGTTATCTCACTTATCATTAGTGCGTGATATCAACCAAGAGAAAGCCTATGAAATCCCCCTCTATCCTGTGCGCATCCGCCATACTGCTTGCCAGCCTGCAACCCGTTTATGCCGAAGTTCTCCTGCAGCTGCCAAGTGATGTCGAGCTGTTAACCGTGAATGGACAAAAGCCATTAAGCACCTCGCCAGTCACGCTGAGTGATGGATTGAACCAAATTGCGTTTCGCTACAATGCCCAGTACCGCAAACAGGCTAATTCGGTACGCTACCAATCGGACGTACTGATCATCCGCTTTAATCAAACCGACCAAGCATTACAACTCAAACTGCCTAGTATCGACTCGGCCAAAGCCGCAAAGCAATTCGATGAGTCACCGTCACTCACGCTGTTAGATAAGTACAATCAAGCGATTAGCTTTGACCAAGACAGATTAGTGAAAAACGGGCTTCAGATAGGCCGAAACTTCGAACAGGAAATTTTTCAATACAATCAAGGCCAACATCCCGCCTCGATAACACTTGCCGCAGTGCAAAGCCAGTCTCAAGTATCAGCAACAACGAGTGCACCAACTCTGCCAGCCGCCACTTCAGCGTCATCAACAGCCGTAACCATCAGTACTGCCGCATCAACAGCTGCAGTAACACAAGACGCAGCGCCAGACTCGCCGACCCAAGCTGAAATCAGTCATATGCTGGATTATTGGTATCACCTCGCCGATGACGCCACCAAGGCAAAATTCAAGGCCAAAATTAACGGGCAATAAGCGTATTCGTTAGGTTTTGGCAGTAACAAGCGAGCAAGACACCTATCCAATACAGCAAGAGCAGCCTAGGTTGCTCTTTTTATTGGCCTGATATTATTTGGCTAAATTTTTAGGGGTAAACCAAGCTGAATTGTGAGTTAAGTGGGAATATATAAAGGGAGTAAAGAGGTAAAAATTGCAAACGCCAAAAACAAAAAAGCCAGCTTATTCAGCTGGCTTCGTTGTTTATTTAGGCGCTTGGCGATGACCTACTCTCACATGGGGAGACCCCACACTACCATCGGCGCGATTGCGTTTCACTTCTGAGTTCGGGATGGGATCAGGTGGGACCACAATGCTATTGTCACCAAGCAAATTTGTTTTTACTTACCTGTCTTATCTTTATGCAGGCAGTAAATGAATTCGGAAAGCTGGTTTGAGTTGCACTTCTTAAGTGTTTGTATTCTATCTAAGTACTTGTAAAACCCATCTGGGTTGTATGGTTAAGCCTCTCGAGTCATTAGTATCAGTTAGCTCAACGCCTCACAACGCTTACACACCTGACCTATCAACGTCCTAGTCTCGAACGGCTCTTTAGTGGACTTAAAGTCCAAGGGATGACTCATCTTGGGGCTCGCTTCCCGCTTAGATGCTTTCAGCGGTTATCGATTCCGAACATAGCTACCGGGCAATGCCATTGGCATGACAACCCGAACACCAGCGGTTCGTTCACTCCGGTCCTCTCGTACTAGGAGCAACTCCCCTCAATCATCCAACGCCCACGGCAGATAGGGACCGAACTGTCTCACGACGTTCTGAACCCAGCTCGCGTACCACTTTAAATGGCGAACAGCCATACCCTTGGGACCGACTTCAGCCCCAGGATGTGATGAGCCGACATCGAGGTGCCAAACACCGCCGTCGATATGAACTCTTGGGCGGTATCAGCCTGTTATCCCCGGAGTACCTTTTATCCGTTGAGCGATGGCCCTTCCATTCAGAACCACCGG
>AACY020557327.1_pt1 | contig 27597 bp, 26 predicted proteins | sample 267378 | NCBI WGS metagenome assembly AACY02 (sample SAMN02954345, study PRJNA13694) | marine metagenome | biome: aquatic; feature: ocean; material: water; isolation source: isolated as part of a large dataset composed predominantly from surface... | reverse complement strand
CTCAATATACTGTGGTATCGGCCCCATTTAGCGGGATTGTTACCGAGCGTTTAGTCGAATTAGGTGAAACAGTGATTATCGGTCAGCCGCTACTCTCTGGATTTTCACCAAGCCAAATGCGCGCCATCACCCAAGTGCCACAACGCTATATTCAACAGCTAAAAAGCGCCCCAGAATTTTTAGTACGCTTAAATGATGGTCGTGAAATCCTCTCTAAGGACCTCACCATCTTTAGCTTTGCCGATCCCGTGAGCCATAGCTATCAAGTGCGGATTAACCTGCCAAAGGATGAACCGAACCTGCAACCCGGAACTTGGGCCAAGGCGCTGTTTAAAAATGGCGAGCGAGAAAAAATCCAGCTACCGACCTCGGCGCTAATCACTATGAATGAACTCAGTAGCGTTTACCTGAAAAAAGGCGAGCAATTTGTGCTCACTCAGGTACGAGTATCAGAACCTGTCAATGGTGAAGTGGAAATACTCGCAGGACTTAAATCCGGAGATATTGTCGCCATGGATGCTTACCAAGTGTTGCTTGAGCAAAAGCAATAAATTCCCTAGCGATATCAATTTGATGAGGTTGTTGAATGAAACACGCTAATGAATCTCCGATGACACTTGGTATTTCGGGTCGGATTGCGGCCGCCTTCCAAAACAGTGCCATCACACCGCTGCTGGCACTTTTAGGCTTATTGCTCGGCTTATTTGCGATTTTAGTGACCCCAAAGGAAGAAGAACCACAGATTGACGTTACCTTTGCCGATGTCTTTATCCCCTTTCCTGGCGCCACTCCGGCCGAAGTTGAAAACTTAGTCACCCTGCCCGCCGAGCAAGTGATATCTGAAATCAAAGGGATAGACACGCTCTATTCTTTCTCCCAACCCGATGGCGCCATGATCATTGTGATCTTTAAAGTCGGCGTAACCCGCAATGATGCCATAGTGAGTCTCTACAACCAGATTTATTCCAATATGGATAAACTGCCGCAGGGCGCGGGTGTTGGCGAGCCATTGATTAAACCACGCGGTATCGATGATGTGCCTATTGTCAGCCTAACACTCTGGTCCAAGGACAAACAGGTCTCGGCCGAACAATTGACCCATGTTGCGCAAGGGTTAGAAACCGAAATCAAGCGTATCTCTGGCACGCGGGAGATATACACCGTCGGCCAACATGAGATAGTGGCCAATGTACGCATCGATCCCGCCAAAATGAATAGCTTTAATCTCACCTACGACAAGTTGAGACAAAGCCTAAATGACAATAATCACATCTCGATGCCTGCGTCTTTAGTACAAGGTAATCAAGAGATTAAGGTTCAGGCTGGGCAATTTTTACAAACAATAGACGATGTAAAACAGCTCGTTGTGAGTATTTCGCAGGATAAAAACGGCAAGCCTACCCCGGTTTATTTGGCCGATATCGCCGACATCAGTTTAAAGAGTGATATTCCCACTCAAAGCGTTTGGCACAGTGACAAGACAGATATTTACCCTGCGGTGACGATTGCCATAGGTAAGCAACCGGGGCAAAACGCTGTCGATATCGCCGATGCAACGATTGATCGCATTGCTAAGGTCAAGAATGTATTGATCCCCAGCAATGTCGAAGTGACTGTTTCGCGCAACTATGGTGAGACGGCGGCAGATAAATCTAACACCCTTATTCTTAAGCTGATTTTTGCCACCAGCGCCGTTGTCGTATTGGTATTTTTAACCATGGGCGCACGCGAGTCCTTAGTGGTCGGTGTCGCCATTATTATCACCTTGGCGATCACTCTATTCGCCTCATGGGCGTGGGGATTTACCCTCAACCGAGTGTCACTCTTCGCGCTGATTTTCTCCATCGGGATCTTGGTCGACGATGCCATTGTGGTAGTGGAAAACATTCACAGGCATATGGCGCTGGGTAAAAAATCCTTTAGTGAACTCATCCCCGTTGCGGTGGATGAAGTCGGCGGCCCGACGATTCTCGCCACCTTTACGGTTATCGCCGCTTTGCTGCCCATGGCATTTGTGTCAGGATTAATGGGCCCATACATGAGCCCGATTCCCATCAACGCCAGTATGGGCATGCTGATCTCCCTTGTGGTTGCCTTTGTGGTCACGCCCTGGCTAAGCCGTAAGCTGCTCAAACACCATAGTGGCCCAGCGACCGAAACTGTCCACAGCGACGATGCCGTGATAAATGAAAGTAAAATGGTGCGCCTGTTTACCCGTCTAATTGGCCCCTTCCTATTAGGTAAAGGCGCCCGTAAAGCACGGATTGGACTCGCTGCGGGTGTATTTGTCTTGATCGGTATCGCCGTGGCCTTGCCCATAGGTCAGCTCGTGGTGTTAAAGATGCTGCCCTTCGATAATAAGTCAGAGTTCCAAGTGATGGTGGACATGCCAGAAGGCACACCAGTGGAACAAACCCAGCGCGTACTTCAGGATTTAAGTCGTTACCTTGCCACTGTGCCTGAGGTGGAACATTTGCAGCTGTATGCTGGCACCAATGCGCCAATGAACTTTAACGGCTTAGTGCGTCACTATTTCCTGCGTAATAGCCAAGAACTAGGCGATATTCAGGTCAATTTAGTCGATAAAAAGCATCGCAAACGCGATAGCCATAGCATTGCACTCTCAGTGAGAGAGGAACTACAGCAAATAGGTGCGCCATATCAAGCCAATATAAAAGTGGTTGAAGTGCCACCAGGCCCACCAGTCTGGTCGCCGATTGTAGCCGAAGTCTATGGCCCAAGCCCTGCTATTCGTGAACAAGCAGCTTATGATCTGCAGTCACTGTTCCGTGAGACTCAAGATGTGGTCGATATTGATATCTTCCTGCCCGCAGCACAGCAAAAATGGCAGGTGATGATCGACCGCTCGAAAGCTAGCCTGATGGCAGTACCCTATAGCAATATCGTTGATTTAATTGCGACCTCAGTGGGCGGTAAGGATGTAAGCTACTTGCATATTGCTCAGCAAAAACACCCCGTGCCTATCCGCCTGCAACTGCAAGAAGGGGCGAAAATCGATTTAGAGCAAGTGCTAAACATGAAGTTACAAAGCCAAACTGGGCAATCCGTGCCCGTGTCTGAGCTGGTGACCATCAAGCGCGGTAAAATCGATGCCCCTATTATCCATAAGAATATGATCCCTATGGTGATGGTGGTTGCCGATATGGCAGGCCCGCTCGACAGTCCGCTCTATGGCATGTTCGACATGGCGGGCAAAATCGACGGCGACGGTGGCTTAGGTTTCGATCAGCATTATATCCACCAACCAACAGGCTTAGACTCAGTGGCCGTACTTTGGGACGGGGAATGGAAGATCACCTATGAAACTTTTAGAGATATGGGTATCGCCTATGCCGTGGGCATGATTGCAATTTACTTATTGGTCGTCGCCCAATTTAGATCCTATCTCGTGCCGCTTATCATTATGGCGCCCATCCCACTGACGGTGATTGGAGTGATGCCGGGTCATGCCCTGCTTGGTGCGCAATTTACCGCCACCTCGATGATTGGCATGATTGCCTTGGCGGGGATTATTGTCCGTAACTCGATATTATTAGTGGATTTTATCAATCAGGAAACCGCCTCAGGTGTGCCCTTTGAGCGCGCAGTGATCCACTCGGGTGCGGTGCGAGCCAAACCGATTATGCTGACCGCTTTGGCGGCCATGATTGGCGCCCTGTTTATTTTAGATGATCCGATTTTCAATGGACTTGCGATCAGTCTGATTTTCGGGATTTTTATCTCGACCTTACTGACCCTAATCGTGATCCCTGTGCTTTACTACGCGGCGATGAAAAATCGCATAAACTTAACTCAAACAGCTGATTAACCCACAATAGGCAGCCATCGCGCTGCCTCTAGGAGCAAGCTATGTCACTCGAACGCAGCATTATGGCCTTTGCCGGATTTATGGTGTTACTGTCTTTGGTATTAACCGCTTTTGTTCACCATAACTTTTTATGGTTAACCGCCTTCGTAGGCGCTAACCTATTCCAAAGCGCTTTCACGGGTTTTTGCCCAGCGGCAATGATTTTACGCAAACTCGGCGTCAAATCCGAAGCTGAAATCGCTAAACAACGTTAATGCAGATTTGCAAAGGAGAAAGTCAGTGTTTAACAAGTTACTGTTTGGCAGTAAAAAATTACTTGGAGTAGCCCTATTGAGTCTTTTGTCACTCTCCATAGTACCTCATGCAGCAAATGCGGCAGATCAACAGCCTCAAGTAGCATGGGAGAAAATCGCTGCTGGGGCCATGGTGCTTGATGTTCGCACCCCTGAGGAATTTGCCGCGGGCCATTTAGCCAATGCGGTTAATATTCCCTTTGAGCAAGTCGCCGCAGAATTCGCTAAACGCGGTATCGCCAAAGATGCGCCAGTGGTGTTGTATTGCCGCAGCGGTCGACGCAGCAGTATCGCGACCGAAGCCTTAGTCGCGGCGGGTTACACTCAAACCTATAACGGTGGCGGTTATCAGACCTTAGCCGACGCTCAGCCTAAAACAGAGTAACTTGCTGTTTCGATTCACGATGGAAAAGCGCCTGTTGGCGCTTTTTTATATTTCTGCCGAGATTCATGTATCTCACCCACCACTCACTAGTCGATTATCCTGTTGCGCTCATGCATAAAAGCCAATAAATTGGCAAATGCCAAACCACCGACGCATCAAATCAATAAAATTGCATAATCAATCATTTGAATTAAACTCAACATCAAACGCTTAAAAATACTATAGATTTCTCATCTTTTAATTCCAAAAAATTATAAATTTAAATTTCAACCACTTAAACAATCATCTTGACTCATTATTCGCTGTTAAAGCCGCTAGAATTCACTTTTACTTATTCACCTTTTCCACATAAATAAACATAAATAGCACCAACACATTCGTTACAAGTTGTAACAATTGATTATTTATTCAATAAATTCGCTTATTACCTCAGGCAGTTTTACCAACCGCCATACCATTAACATTTAATTTACAAATACTTACACGAAAGATAAATTCACTAACCGAGTAGCATCTGAGTCGTAGTTATTCTTTAAAAGCACAAAATAATAATGATTAACTCTAAATTGAACATGGAAGAAAAACATGACAATCAACCGAACCACTAAAATAGCCCTGAGTTTATCCAGCTTAGCTATTGCAATTTCAGCAAGTGTTCATGCTGCCCCCGACGTACCGGGTTTCAACGCGGCGATGCAAGCACAGACCTCTCCTTTACCTAAGCGCTATATCGTTAAATTTAAAAATGCCGATGCTCCCGCTCTGATGTCTGTCGATAGTGCTCAAGTCAGCGACCAATTACCCACCACCATGAACTACCAGCCTAAAGTGGCTGAAATTAGCGCCCAGCACAGTGTGCTGAACAAGGCGCAAGCCAAAGAAATGAAGCGTATTGGCCGCAGTAACAGCTACTCAGTTAAGCTGGATAACAATGGCATTAAGGCATTAAGAGCCCGCGCCGATGTGGAATATGTGGAAGAAGACATGCCACGTAGACTCTTAAGCGAAACAACGCCTTGGGGACAAACCTTTGTGGGTGCGACCCAATTAAGCGATAGCCAAGCGGGTAACCGCACCATCTGTATTATCGACTCAGGTTATGACCGTGGTCACAGCGACTTAAGCGGTAACAATGTCACAGGCACCAATAACTCCGGCACCGGTAATTGGTTTGAACCTGGCAATAACAATGCCCATGGTACCCACGTTGCTGGTACTATCGCGGCGATCGCCAACAACGACGGCGTGATTGGCGTGATGCCAAATCAAAATGCCAATATCCATGTGATTAAAGTATTTAATGAAGCTGGCTGGGGTTACTCATCTTCACTCGTATCTGCGGTCGATACCTGCGTGAATAATGGCGCCAATGTGGTCACCATGAGTTTAGGTGGCGCAGGCTCAAGTACAACCGAGCGCAATGCCTTAGCTGCCCACTACAATAACGGCGTACTCTTGATTGCAGCCGCGGGTAACGATGGTAACAATACCCATAGCTACCCCGCTTCGTACGATGCGGTAATGTCAGTAGCGTCTGTTGATAATCACAAAGACCACTCAGCCTTCTCGCAATACACCAACCAAGTCGAGATCTCGGGTCCTGGTGAAGCAATTCTCTCTACCGTTACACGCGGTGAAGGACGTTTAGCCGATATTACTATCGGTGGTCAGTCATACTTTAACTCCGGCGTTGTGCCACACAATCGCTTTACGCCATCAGGCACTAACTATGCGCCCAATCCATACAATGGCACGGCAACCGCAACCTTAGCCGAATGTACGGTTAGCGGCTCAACCTTCAACTGCGGCAATATGACCAACAAAGTCTGTCTAGTTGAGCGTGTGGGTAACCAAGGCACTTCTTATCCAGAAATCAATGCGGTAAAAGCCTGTAAGAATGCGGGCGCTAGCGCTGTTATCGTGTACAGTAACACCGCCTTACCTGGACTACAAAACCCCTTCTTGATCGATGCTAACAGCGAAATCAACATGGTGTCAGTGTCTGTTGACCGTGCAACCGGTCTAGCACTGCGTAACCAGTTAGGCGCAACCGTTACCGTAAGCAACCAAGGTAATAAAGACTACGAGTACTACAACGGTACATCGATGGCGACTCCACATGTGTCAGGCGTGGCAACCTTAGTGTGGAGCTATCACCCAGAATGTAGCGCTGCTCAGGTGCGTAACGCACTCAAGCAAACGGCTGAAGACTTAGGCACAGCTGGCCGTGATGATTACTATGGTTATGGTCTGGTCAATGCCGTTGCAGCGAAAACCTTCTTAGATGCGTCCTGTAATGGTCCTACGGATCCGGTTGACCCTACACCAACTGACAGCGTGTTAGTGAACGGTGTGCCAAAAACTGGTCTAAGCGGCGCCGCCAGTGAAGAACTGCATTTCTCTTTTGAAGTACCACAAGGTGCAACTAACTTAGGCTTTGTGATGAACGGTGGCACGGGTGATGCGGATCTGTACGTACAGTACGGCGCAGCGCCAACGACCTCAAACTACGATTGCCGTCCATACAAAGGTGGTAACAGTGAATCTTGCCCAATCAGCAACGTTCAATCAGGTACTTACTACGCGATGGTGAAAGGCTATTCAGCCTTTAGCGGTGTATCGTTAACCGCAAGCTACACAGCCCAAAGCGGTGGTGGTACTCCTACCACGCCAGCAAGCTACACCAACACCGATAACTACAATATTCCTGATAACAAGACCACAGGTATCACGAGCCCAATCACAGTTACTCGCACGGGTAACTCAGGCACAGTGACTGCCGTGGTGAATATTGTTCACCCTTATATTGGTGACTTAAAAGTGCAGCTTATCAGCCCTACAGGCCAAACGGCAACACTGCATAGCAACACTGGCGCAGGCGCAGACAATATCAATAAGAGCTACACAGTGGATATGACTGGCGTTGAGTCAAGCGGTGTGTGGAAACTTAAAGCAGTAGATAGCGGCCGTGGTGACGTAGGCTATATCGATAGCTGGGAATTGAAATTCCAATAATCACAGCGAATTAACACAAGAGCCTGCAATCGCAGGCTCTTTTATTATTGATAATCCTTAAGCATCTCTGGTTCGATAAGCAGACTATGCTCATTGTCAGATAGCCAGACTTGCCCTTCACTGATAGACGCTTGCAGCGACATAGTGCGGCTCACTAACGCCTCCATCGCCGTCACTGACTCTTCGGCAATATTCCATACTTTTAAATTTTTATAGCGCTCTAATGCTGCTTGATTCTGTTTCCACCAAATAGGAACACTACGTCCGCCGTAGGTAAACAGCTGCACCGCTTTCGCGCGGCCGCTCGCCTTACGCAGCCACTTCTCATCGGCTTGGCCAAACTCAATCCACAGGTTGACTTCCCCTGAGAGACTCTTATCCCACAGTTCGGGTTCGTCATCCACACACAATCCCTTAGTAAAGCTTAAGGTCTCGGAAGAATTGAGGATAAAAGCCAGCAAACGCACCATCATGCGACCATCGGTTTCCGAAGGATGCTGAGCTAACGTCAGTTGATGATCTTGATAATATCCCCGGTCCATATCAGCAATCTGAAGATTGACCTTAAACACGGTCGCTTTAAGCGCCATAGTACATCCTAAGCTTAATGATAAAAAATAACGGCGAGTCTACCTAAGACTCGCCGTCAGCTCAAACAAACTGCGATAAAGAAGACTAAATCGCCCCGGGGCGTAAATGCTTCGCGACAGGAAAGTGGGCCTTTAGCTGATTAATTTTCTGAGTATCGGCAACAATCAGCATTCTTGTGCCCTGCTCATATTCGTGAGTTATTTCGCTCAGAGCGAGTAATCCGCCGCGGTTAGCATCACGGCGAACGAATTCTGATAATTCATCCGTTAAGGTCTCTTGGCTATAAATCCAGTCAAGGCGTTGCAGTAACGGCATGGCCGCCAGCGGCAATAACTCGACGGGGGCGGCCTCATCCAATAACAGGATTTCTCCACGGCTGACGATATGGTTAAAAGCATTTTGGTAATGCTCTAGCGTACGTGCATCAAACCTATCACCATTGGTATCGAAAAAACGTTCCCAAAATAATCGACGCGTCGCGGTTTTGGTGAGGCGTTGTTGTACTTCGATACGTTTGTCGGCCACAAAGTCAAATAGCGGTTTCAAGGATTGCGGTAGACTAGTTTCTAATCTCGCTCGGATGGTACGGGCAAATACAGGCGCGGCCCCTGCGGTACTGATCGCCACAACAAGGCGCCCTCTATCCACGATGGACGGCGTAATAAAACGGCAAAAAGCGGGATTGTCCACGGCATTGACCCATATGCCACGCTCAGTGGCTAAGGTCGCTAATTCACTATTGAGTTTATCGTTGGCCGTTGCGAGATAAATAAGATCGTAATTTTGAATATCAGCCTGCACGACTGATCGTTGTGACAATAATATCCGTCCCTTATCAGCATAGGCTTGCACCTCAGAATTTACCTCTGGCGCAATAACATGGATATTCGCTTCGGTACGCGTCAGCAAGGCAAGTTTACGACTCGCTACATCCCCTGCCCCAACAAGCAGCACATTCAGATTAACGGTATCAATAAATAACGGGAAATATTGCATCGTATAAGCCTAATAAATATTGAGTAAAAACAAACTTCAATTATTTTCATGCACAGGGTTAACATCTGTTTTGGCCTATATAAAAATCAGGGCTCTGATTATAAACAGCGTTAACTCAACATTATGAATAAGCGTATTATCTGACAGAATAATGCAGGCATATCTTATCGTACTAACTAAATGATAAGTCAGCGTAGATTAACACGATACTCAACAATAAATACTTAATAATATGAATAAGTTAGAAAATTTTTATCTAAATAAAAATATGCAATGATGGTCGGGAATATGGATCCCGACGATAGATGGATTGATGAGTAAATTAATTATGGCTCTCGCTACGCTCAGCACTACAATGCCAACACAATTCGAAGCTGCCCTCATTCATCTCATGGCACTGTACACATTGCCATTGGGGACTAACCACATCCAAGCCGCTTAATTGCGCTTGTGCGTTAGCCAACTGCGACTCTCGAACCCAAAGCTCAACATTGTGAAGATTGGCAGGTAACTCACCGACGCCACCCAACAAGGCCTCTCCACGCAACTCCACATGAATACCACAGGCTTCTAATAATCCCTTCCATGTATGGGCCTGTAATAGGTTTCCACCAGCAATTAATGTTTTACGTTCTTCCATGCGACTTCCTACTGCATTTATCTTTTAAAAATAGCGGCAGCCGACATCCTACAGTGAAATAACTGAGCCTGTCGAGTGCTGTTTTTTACGCCAGTTGTTAATCAATTTAACATTTACGTTTTACAGCATTAGTCACTATAAAGTTGTGAGTTTGATAGCAGATTATCGAAAGTGAGTAATCATGGCGAAAAAAATGCCACTTTAAAAGTGGCATTTTTATTAACAATATTGGTATCTAAAATAGATTAATTTAAGACCCATTTACGGCATCATCGGTGGTTGATCTGCACCTTCTTTCTCTATCTCAACTGGCATCATATGCTCACGGCAAATGCCGAGTTTGATCGCTAAGAAACTCGCCACATAGATAGAAGAGTAAGTACCAACGAAAATACCCAGTAACAGTGCGGTCGCAAAGCCATGGATCATGGTGCCGCCCTTAAGGAACAGCGCCACAACTGTCACCAGCGTCGTACCCGTCGTGATAATGGTTCGGCTCATGGTTTGGGTAATTGAAACGTTCACGACTTCTTCAGGATCGCTCTTACGCATCTTGAGGAAGTTTTCACGGATACGGTCAAATACCACAATGGTATCGTTCAGTGAGTAACCCACAACGGTTAACAGACCGGCTAATACTGTTAGGTCAAACTCCAGTTGAAATACTGAAAACACCCCTAAGGTCACAATCACGTCATGGGCCAATGCCGCGACTGAACCCGCAGCTAAACGCCATTCGAAACGAAACGACACATAGATCATGATACAGATTAGTGCAACTAACACGGCTAAACCGCCCTGTTCAGCCAGTTCTTTACCCACCTGAGGACCGACGAATTCAACCCGTTTTTGTTGAACGCCTGCATCCACTTGCTGAGCAGCTGTCATCACAGATTTAACCTGAGCATCGCTGCTCACGCCTTCTTTCACCGACAGACGAACTAACACGTCGCGACTTGAACCAAAGTTTTGCACAATCGCGCCATCTAATTCAGGCGATGACAGTTTTGTACGCAACACATTCAAATCAACAGGTTGAGTGAACTCCATCTCAACCACAGTACCGCCAGTAAAGTCTAAGCCCCAGTTGATACCCTTAGTCGCCAGAGAAACAAGCGAACCAAATACCAAAATGGCCGACATAATACTGATAGGCAGCGCATGACGGAGGAAGTTAACCGTACGTTTTAAAGATAAAATTTCTAACATTATCGCTTCCCCTTAGATAGACAGCGTCTTCACGCGCTTACCGCCCCACATCGCGTTAACGATTGCGCGGGTTCCCACGATAGCGGTAAACATTGATGTCGCAATACCGATCATCAGGGTCACAGCGAAGCCTTTGATCGCGCCCGTACCTACGGCGAACAGGATCAATGCTGTTATGAAGGTAGTAATGTTAGCGTCGGCGATAGTAGAGAATGCGTTGCCGTAACCTTCGTGAATGGCCTGCTGCACACTGCGACCTGCACGTAACTCCTCACGAATACGCTCGTAAATCAGTACGTTACCGTCAACCGCCATACCCACAGTTAACACCATACCCGCAATACCTGGCAGGGTTAACACGGCGCCAGGGATCATAGACATCACCCCAACCACCATCACTAGGTTTGCCGTTAGGGCCAAGTTGGCGATAAAGCCAAAACTGCGGTAGTAAACCAACATGAAGATAAGCACGACTGCCATACCCCAGATCATGGCTTGCACACCGCTTTCGATGTTTTCCGCACCTAGGCTTGGACCAATGGTACGCTCTTCCACAATCGATACTGGCGCGATCAAAGCACCTGCACGTAGCAATAACGCGAGGTTTTGTGCTTCACCGTGGCTTAACCCAGTGATCACAAAGTTGCGGCCTAAACGTGCTTGAATCGTCGCTACTGAAATCACTTCTTCGATTTTCAGCATTTTGACGCTGCCATCGGCGTTACGTTCACCACTGTCTTTATATTCAATGAATAAGGTCGCCATCGGCTTACCGATATTGTCCTTAGTCACGTTAGAAAAAATGGTACCGCCTTTAGCGTCGAGGTTAATACTTACCTGTGGACGGCTATATTGGTCAAAGCTAGGTTGTGCGCCAGTGATATGATCACCCGTTAGCATCACTTCCTTCTTCAGCACCACTTGACCGCCTTCACGGCGTTGATACACCTCAGAACCCGCGGGTACACGGCCAGATTGCGCCGCATTAGGGTCAGCCTTATCGTCCACCATATGGAATTCAATCGATGCGGTTGCACCTAAAATTTCCTTGGCGCGAGCAGTATCTTGTACACCTGGTAACTCAACGATAATACGCTCAGCACCTTGGCGTTGTACCACAGGCTCTGATACCCCTAACTCGTTTACACGGTTACGGATAGTGGTAATGTTTTGCTGCAGTGCTTCTTCTTTAATCTGCTTGAGATAGATTTCGCTCATCACAGCTTGCAGGGCAAAATCTTCACCCTTGCTCACATCGGTGAACACCATATCGTTGCTGCGAGATTTTAAGAAACGTTCTGCACTGGCTAAACTTTCAGCATCACGGAATTTAATCTCGATACCTTGGGCATTTATACGAATGCCCGCGTAACGGATTTTTTCTTCACGTAATTGCGAACGGAAATCAGCCACTTTGGCTTCTTCCATCTTACGAATGGCTTCGCCCATGTCCACTTCCATCAGGAAGTGCACACCACCACGAAGGTCCAAACCGAGTTTCATTGGGCTACCACCCATAGACTCGAGCCATTTAGGTGTTGCAGGGGCAAGGTTAAGTGCTACGGTAAACTTATCACCTAAGTCTTCGGCGATAGTTTCCTTGGCCAACAACTGTTGATCCGCGTTTTGTACGCGAACCAACAATTGGCCTTTTTCAAGCTCAGAACGCTTTACCGCAATGCCCTTACTGGCTAACAGCTCGTTCACTCTGGCTTGGGTAGATGCCGTGACTTCAGCACCTCGAGTCGCCACTACTTGCACCGCATGATCTTCACCGAACAGGTTAGGTACGGCATAGAAACAACCTATGGCGATGATAAGCACCACCATAATGTTCTTCCACATTGGGTATTTATTTAACACGCCTGAGCCCTCTTGGCTTACAACGACTGGATAGAGCCCTTAGGCAATACAGCTGCAATGTAATCTTTTTTAATTGTAATTTGAGTCGTGTCGTTCAAGCTCAGTAACACGTAGTCATTGTCATCGCTGATCTTCGCAATCTTGCCTAAAATGCCGCCGCTGGTCAGCACTTCATCACCTTTTCCAAGTGATGACATCAGGTTTTTGTGCTCTTTAACACGCTTCGATTGCGGACGGAAAATCATGAAATAGAAAATCAGGCCGAAAATCACCAGCATGAAAATCAATTCCATAGTGCCACCACTCTGTGGAGCGCCACCAGCATTTGCATATGCATTTGAAATGAACATAGTTTTCTCTTCTTATTAGCAAAAAATCAATCGACTAACTCTGGTACTTCGCGACCTTGGCTGGTATAGAAGTCCTTCACAAAGGCGTCTAATGTACCCGTCTCAATCGCACCGCGCAAACCTTCCATTAACATTTGATAGTATCTCAAGTTGTGAATGGTGTTTAAACGCGCACCCAGAATCTCATTACAACGATCTAAATGGTAAAGGTATGCCCGTGAATAGTTTTTACAGGTATAACAATCACACTTAGGATCGAGCGGTGAAGTGTCATCACGATGACGCGCGTTGCGGATCTTGATGACACCTTCACTGGTAAACAGATGGCCGTTGCGGGCGTTACGGGTTGGCATCACACAGTCAAACATGTCGATACCACGACGCACACCTTCAACTAAATCCTCTGGCTTACCGACCCCCATCAGATAGCGCGGCTTGTCAGCAGGAATTTGTGGACAGACATGCTCAAGAATGCGGTGCATGTCTTCCTTAGGCTCACCTACGGCCAAACCACCGACGGCATAACCGTCGAAACCAATTTCGACTAAGCCTTTTAAGCTCTCGTCGCGTAAATCTTCATAAACACTGCCTTGGATAATCCCAAATAATGAATTGGGGTTTTCCAGGCGGTCAAACTCGTCGCGTGAACGCTTAGCCCAACGCAGTGACATCTGCATAGACTTGCGCGCTTCATCTTCGGTTGCTGGATACGGAGTACATTCGTCAAAAATCATTACCACATCACTGCCCAATGCATGTTGAATTTGCATTGATTTTTCAGGATCTAAGAAGATTTTCTCGCCGTTGATTGGCGAGCGAAAATGCACACCTTCTTCGGTAATTTTACGAATGTCACCCAAACTGAACACTTGGAAACCGCCCGAATCGGTCAGAATAGGACGCTGCCAATTCATAAAATCGTGAAGGTCACCATGCTTACGCATGATTTCTTCGCCAGGGCGTAACCACAGGTGGAAAGTGTTACCGAGCAGAATATCGGCGCCAGTAGCACGCACTTCTTCTGGCGTCATCCCTTTTACCGTACCGTAAGTCCCTACAGGCATAAATGCTGGGGTTTCCACTGTACCACGTTCAAAAATCAAGCGACCACGGCGCGCACGGCCGTCGGTAGTGTCAAGTTCAAATTTCATCATTCACCTCGCCAGATAAACAGTCTGACTACATTTTTAATGGCAAGCGCCATTTTGATTAACAATAGAGATAGGGACAGTTCAAAAAGGTTCAACCTTTGGCTGAAAAAATACCCGCCCAAACTCAATGTGGGCGGCTATTTTAAAACAAAATCTTGGTCTAGTGAGCTTTTTTCGTCACAAACATGGCATCGCCATAGCTAAAGAAGCGATATTTTTGCGTGATTGCGTGTTGATACGCCGCCATAACATGATCAAAACCCGCAAAGGCACTAACCAACATGATGAGCGTCGATTCAGGGAGGTGAAAGTTAGTGATCATGACATCGACGATTTGGAACTGATACCCAGGGTAGATAAAGATATCGGTATCACCGCTAAAGGCTTTAAGTTCGCCTTCACTTGCACGGGCCGCACTCTCCAGTGAACGTACAGACGTCGTGCCCACAGCAACCACACGCTTGCCTGCCGCTTTCGTTTGGGCAATTAAATCCACCACATCCTGCGGCACATTGGCCCACTCGGAATGCATTTTGTGCTCGAGCACATTATCGACGCGCACAGGTTGGAAGGTGCCTGCACCGACATGCAGAGTCACAAAGGCGATATTTACGCCCTTGGCTTTTAATGCCTCAAGCATGACATCATCAAAGTGTAGACCCGCCGTAGGCGCGGCAACCGCACCGGGGTTCTGGTTATACACGGTTTGATAGCGCTCTTTATCGGCATCCTCATCGGGACGGTCGATATAAGGAGGCAATGGCATATGCCCTACTGCTTCGAGCACTTCTAAAATTGTGAGATCGGATAAGAGTTCGAGTTCAAATAAGGCGTCATGGCGCGCAGCCATCTTCATCTCATAACCGCCGTCGAGATGAATAATGCTATCTACTTTCGGGGATTTAGAGCTGCGCACATGGGCGAGGATACGCTTATCGTCGAGCATACGCTCAACTAAAATCTCGAGTTTGCCACCACTGGCCTTTTGGCCAAATAAGCGTGCGGGGATCACCCGGGTATTGTTAAATACCATTAAATCGCCGGGATTAATCATCTCCAGCAGATCGGTAAACTGTTTATCGGCGAGCGTGCCAGTATTGCCATCTAAGGTTAACAGACGTGACGCCGTACGTTGCGCCATGGGATAACGAGCGATAAGTTCGTCGGGAAGATCGAAAGAAAAGTCTGTTACGCGCATGCAAAGGCCTCTAGATAGCTTAGAACGGCGGCTAGTCTATGGTTAGAGGCCAATAAGATCAAGATTACTTGTTCACGATATCCATATCGGTCACTGCATCCTGCTCATTGAGCGTATTTGAGCTCAATGCGTCATCCACATCATATTTAGCCCGAGTGCGAGCAAAATGATCGATGCTGAAACTATGTTGCTCATAGGGAATATCAACCTGCATTTTTTTACGTTTGGGACGCTCGTCTTTACCAAGCATTTTGATGAACCAGTTCCACATCGTCCATGATCCTTAACAGGTTAGTTGATTGGCGCATTTTCTGTCTTTAGCATCAGCATTTACACTCCTGTTAGAAATGCTGAATCTAGCACTACCTTACAAAAGCACACGATTTTTGCCTATTTGCACTTTCCTCAGTGCGCCTGCCCATGATAACGTGAACCAACGCGATTAACCAAGCACAAAAAATGAACATTCTTACACACTTACATCTGGCTGATATCAGTAAAACCCACCTTGGTGCCAATCTAGCAGGCAATTTTATTACCGCGTCGATAGACTATGCCCCACAAGCACTACGCCAAGGACTGTGGTTAAACCATGAAATCAATCAGCTCTGCGCGACCCATGAGTTGACTCAAGAACTCATCGCATTGTTTCCTAAACAGTTAACAAGCATAGCAGCAGATTTGATGTTCATCAGTTTCGATTATTATTTAGCCTTCTACTGGGAAGAATATCATCATCTGTCACTGCCTGATTTTAGCCAAAAAGCCTATAGTGAACTGGCAGAATTTGCCGCGCAAAGCGATGTGTATCACCCTCAGCCATGCCTAGACATTATCGCCGATATGCGCCGTCAAGATTGGTTAAACGGCTACGCCACACCTAAGGGCATTCAACAGGCATTAACCCAAAGGGCCAAAGGTCATCCCCACAGTGCCTTATTTAACGGCGCGGATAAAATTTTAGCCCAAATGCAGATTGAGACAGAAACCGCCTTTCGCACCTTCTACCCCCAGTTGATGGCCTATACCCGTATTTGGAGCCGTAAAACTCCGAGTGACTATTTACCCAGTGGCTCAGCCGACTAAGCTCTAAGTCGAACGCCTGCATTCTGGTATCAAGCCTTGTTTAAGCCTAAGCGTTTACCCTAACGACTTTGCGATAACTCCAATTCAGTGAGGTTCCCGTCACAATGACGTCAGCAAACTCAAGCGCTAAACCAGCTCAACCACTCAGTTGGCGCCAAAAACTGCAAAGCCCTCGATTTTGGCTAAAGCAGCTTAGGGATTTAACCATTATGGCGCTACTGCTCTATGGGGTAAGCCTCTATTTACAACGGGATATGGTCACAGGCCAAGCGCCAGTATTAAGCGGTATTACCATTGATGGCAGCAAGTTTGCACTTAATACAACCCAAACTGAGCCAACATTAGTCTATTTCTGGGGAACCTGGTGCCCAGTATGCCGCGTAACATCGCCGATGGTTGAGACCATCAGCCAAAATCATCGGGTGATTTCAGTCGCCGTTGCTTCAGGTAGTGATAGCGAGATTCAAACCTTTATGGATGAACATCAATATCACTTTCCGGTACTTAATGATGATAGTGGAACGCAAAGTGCTTTCTGGGGCGCGATGGCATTTCCAGCCATTTATGTTATCGATACGCAAGGAAATATTCGTTACGTTACCTCAGGAATAACGTCTACCTGGGGGATGAAGTTTAGATTATGGTTAGCGCAGTTTTAATGCCCCATGACATTGTTGAGAATATACTGCTTAGTAACTGATATTTTGCTAGTATGGCCGCGCAAAAGATGAGGATACGATGCAGATATTTGATTACCAGCCCCCTTCAGTCCCTTGGTTAGATCTTCGCTATCAAGATAGAGATGTGATCGTTATTAATAAACCTTCGGGCTTATTGTCCAACCCCGGCAGAGCCGCACATACCTTCGATTGTGCCCTCACTCGGCTGCAACGTCTTTATCCTGAAACGATTCTGGTGCACAGACTCGACTGCGCCACCTCAGGAATTATGGTTTTTGCGCGCAATAAAAAAGCCGAATCCCACTTAAAAACCCAGTTTCAAGATCGACAAAGTGAGAAAGTGTATATTGCCGAGGTCATGGGACTGGTCGAGCTGGATGCAGGTATGATTGATTTAGCTATCGCCCCCGATCCCGAGCACCCACCCTATCAAAAGACGCAAGCGGCGGGGACGGCTGGCGCGAAAAGTGCTCTTACCCATTACCGAGTGCTCGAAAGACGCGAAAACAGCACCTTAGTGGAATTAACCCCAGAAACGGGCCGAACCCACCAGCTTAGGGTACATATGCTCGCCCTTGGGCATCCCATTTTAGGGGATGAATTTTATGGTAATGCTGAGGTGATCAAGGCCAGACCGAGACTGTGTCTCCATGCCCAAAGCTTGAGCTTTACCCATCCGTATTCGGGTAAAAGGATGCATTTTTTCAGTCAGCATCCTTTCAATGAATAATCGGCAAAAATACAAGAGGTCGCATTAAGCGACCTCTGTTTTAACCAAACCTGACCATTCCGCTACACAGGGATAAGCTTGAGAGGGAATATTATTCGCCCAACTCAGTTGCCATTAAAAAATCACAACCGTTTTAAGCAACACGCTGATTAAAATCAATATCCGCAACTAATTTATCTACTTGAAAATAACTGCCCTGTTCGTTGCAAAATTGCAGTTGCATATTAGGCGTTACCATAAAATACTCACCGAAGAAATTACCGCCTACATCTTCTACTTTTTTGCCCTGTGGCGTATCAGTTAAATTGACTTCATCTAAGCTATGGCAGCCATCACTGAACCAAGTTTCTAAATAATATTTATCTGCTTCTTTATAGAGGGTAATTTTGTCACCTAGCAGTGGACGCTCATCTAACCAACGACCAATAATTTCACGATTTTGCATATCTGTCTCCCGCCAATGTAGGCGACGGCGTTTTTCAATCCCAGACATCCTGATATCCTTATGCAATACCCACTCACCTAAAGTGAACGTCAGTTGTGGTAGTACATTAAGCATAGAACCCATTTACCGCTTTACTCCCCCGAGTCGCAAATTACATCAAACTCATCAAAAAATGTAATTTTTTGGTTAAATTTAATTTGCTAAACATTTAAAAACTAAAAGATAATTTAGCTTGATTAATTAATGGGCAGTGTAGCTTAATTAGAAAATAAAAACGCGATCTTTATCACTATTTATCTATCGCTAAAGTAAAGATAAATAACCTGTTGCAATACGGTTTATTTAATTACGTATGAATGAGCTTGTTACATCTTTTAATGTCAACTTACAGTGAGATTCTGATATAACAAGATGGATTAAAATCGCCCTACAAATAAACAATAATAAAGCAGGAAGCCTATGCACAATATTCATCGCCGCCATTTTCTGAAAGCCGCAGGCGCGGTCACTGCCGGCCTTGTTACGGCCAATATTGCCCTCGATGCTACCGCCAGTAACGTTGCCCCAAAACCCAGTCGCGGGAAATCAGTTATTGGACTCATTGCCCCTAAAATGGAGGTGGTTAGAGTTGGTTTTATCGGTGTGGGAGAGCGTGGATTTAGCCATGTCGAACAGTTTTGTCACTTAGACGGCGTGGAGCTAAAAGCCATTTGCGATACGCACCAAGCGGTTATTGATAGAGCGGTTGAGCATATCGTTAAACAAAAACGGCCAAAACCTGCGATCTATACTGGCAATGATCTGAGCTATCGCGAGCTATTAAACCGTGATGACATTGATATTGTGATTATTTCCACTCCGTGGGAATGGCATGCTCCGATGGCTATCGACACTATGGAAAGTGGTAAACACGCCTTTGTTGAAGTTCCACTCGCCCTCACCGTCGAAGAGTGCTGGCAAATCATCGATACCGCCGAGCGTACCCAGAAAAACTGCATGATGATGGAAAACGTCAATTACGGCCGTGAAGAACTGATGGTGCTTAACATGGTGCGCCAAGGCTTATTTGGCGAATTACTCCACGGCGAAGCCGCTTATATCCATGAACTGCGCTGGCAAATGAAAGAAATTGATCATAAAACCGGCTCATGGCGCACTTATTGGCATACTAAACGCAATGGTAATTTATATCCCACTCACGGTTTAGGGCCTATTTCCCAGTATATGAATATCAACCGTGGTGACAGATTCGATTACCTGACTTCCATGAGTTCGCCAGCTTTAGGTCGTGCTTTATATGCTAAGCGAGAATTTCCCGCCGATCATGAACGTAATCAGCTCAAATACATTAATGGCGATATGAGCACTAGCCTGATTAAAACCGTGAAAGGCAGAACCATTATGGTTCAACACGATACCACCACCCCAAGACCCTACAGTCGCCATAATCTAATCCAAGGCACTAACGGTGTGTTTGCTGGCTTCCCTAATCGTATCGCAATCGAAAATGGGGGTTTTGGTCAGAGTTACCACGAGTGGGATATGGACATGCAAAAGTGGTATGACAAATACGATCACCCACTGTGGCAACGTATTGGTAAAGAAGCCGAAATCAACGGCGGTCACGGCGGCATGGATTTTGTGATGCTTTGGCGAATGGTCTATTGCCTACGTAACGGCGAGGCACTCGATCAGGATGTCTATGATGGTGCGGCTTGGTCTGTGGTCAATATTTTAAGTGAACAATCACTCAATAACCGCAGTAACTCAGTAAACTTCCCCGACTTTACCCGCGGCGCATGGGAACATGCTAAGCCCCTAGGGATAGTGGGAGCCTAAATCGCGCTGAGTTGAGCGTGTAGCAGTAGATTAAGGGGACAAGCATTAGCTTATCCCCTTATGACTCAATAACAGCCTATTGATTTAATTTTTAATGCAAAATCACCACTTTGCTGCGCACCAATCACTAGCCCAATACTTGTGAGACGGCTCAAATCAATCTCAGCACGCTCAATCGGCTTGCCACGGCACTGGGGATGAAACGCTGTAAAGGGGATTTCAATACGTTGCCAGTGAATAATACTGCCACCATTAACGCCAAAAGACTGATGCTTAGCATCGGGCATCGGTGCTTGATAAACCGTACTCTGCGGCGTGTCGGCATCTTTGAGATTCACTTTGTAGTGCTTGCTTCTATCACGGTCGAGTTCGAGATAAATCCCAGTGAATTCACTCACATTTTTGGGTTCAAACTCACAGCGCACCGAGGCAAACCCGCCACCATTGGCGAGTGACACATGGCCGCTAAACACCCCATAGCCTAACGGAGAGATGGTGAGCTTACTGCGTGACAAACCGCCCATCACAGTATCATTAACGCCATACCAAGACTTTGCCGCATTTAACTCTTTAAAATCGAAAAGGATCATAACTACTCCCTTGACATCCTCCCCCCCTAAAGGAGGTGGATTCCTACCGCTAGACGGCCATGCCCGGCCGCAAGAATGTTCTTCGCTGCATTGATATCTCTATCATGCGCAGTGCCACAACCACTGCAAGTCCATTCTCTTATTCGCAAACCTGTCCTACCTTTCGGACTGCTGGCGGGGATCTCCCCGCAGCACCAACACGTTTGGGTTGTGTAACTTTCATTGACTTCTTCAAAAACAACGCCTGCGTGAGCGCATTTATATTCCAGCATTGTTTTTAACATTCCCCAACCAGCATCTAAAACGGACTTAGCCATTTTGGTTTTTGCCAAACCTAGGGAATTGACGTTACCAACAAAAATCGCCGCGTTTTCATTGACCAACTGGCGACTGTATTTGTGCAAATCATCCTTGCGGCGATTGCGAATTTTGGCGTGGATCGCCTTAGCTCGTTGTTGTTTGTGTGCTCGCTGAGCTAATCCTAATAGCCGCTCTAGCTTACGGTATTGCCGACCAGTGACACCGTTGCCATTGCTGTCCGTGGCGGCCTCTTTACACCCCAGATCAACACCGACACTGGCCGCACCTGAGCTTGGTCGTGTTTCTATTTCCACCACAACATTGAAGTACCAGCGACCGCGAGCGTCCTCATTGAACGTGGCCGTTTTGAACTGATATTGACTCAGACCGTAACTATCCCACACGCTGTAATAGTGCCCGTTGAAAAACACTTGGCAGTTCTTCCACTTAGCCGCGCCCGTATTAATCGGTATCCAACCGAGTGAGCGCCTAGCTCCGCCAGACTTGCGCCAGTTAAGGCGAACCTTTTTAAATTGGACTCGGCGTGTAACGTACTCTTTAGCAATACATTGGAGCGTCTGACTGTGAAGCCCTAACTCCTTGTTTGCGCCTTTGGTGTAAGGATGAATATCAAATGCAGACAAAAAACGCCCACGCTCTTTGATAGCGCATGAGCTTAATTCGTTAATGTAGTTCCAGACAAAGTTAACCGCTTTAGCTTGCTGAATGAGTAAGCTTCGGTGTTTGTCTTTGACTCGGACTTTAAGTGTTTTCGTCGGCATTTTCGTATATTTATACAGTCACCGATAGAATGCAATGGGCGCTTACATCCCCGCACTAAAAGTACGGGGTTTTATACCAATTATATTAATTATGTGATCTAATTGGTCATCAGTTTTTAATCATACAAAATATGAATAATCCCCACATCGCAGCCTTAGTAAAATCGGAGAAAAGTGCACGCAAACGTATGCGCTATCTTGCCTTACTCCATTTCACTGAAGGTCATTCTCGTACCGCCATCGCAAGCATGCTTAAGGTCAGTAGAACCAGTGTCAATCGCTGGGTCACCGCCTATTTAACCCATGGGCTGACTGGCCTTGACGATGCGCCCAATCCGGGCCGTCCTGCGACACTGTCCATCGCACAACAAGCTAAGCTTAAAGCGTTCGTACAGCACAGAAGTCTATCTGAACAAGGTGGCAGGTTGATGGCCAAGGATGTCGGCCTATTTATTCAGTCTGAATTTGGTGTGACGTTCAAGCAAGCAAATATCTACCGCTTGCTGCATCAACTTGGCTTCTCATGGATTACCACTCGCTCTCGACACCCGAAACAATCTGAGGCTATACAAGAGGCTTTTAAAAAACTTCCGGATGGCAACGATCCTTAACACACCTGGGCACGTTGCACTCGATCGCATTGACGTTTGGTTTCAAGATGAAGCCCGCTTTGGCCAACAGAATACACCACCCGTATTTGGGCTGAGAAAGGGACCCGTCCACGGGCCGTCAAGCAGCAACAATTTGAATCAGCGTATCTATATGGCGCCGTGTGTCCGGCAACGGGGGCGACACAAGCGATTATTGCCCCGCATGCCAATAGCGAATATATGAACGAGCATTTAAAACTGATTTCAGCCGCCACCGCATTTGGGCGCCATGCGCTGGTCATCATGGACGGCGCAGGCTGGCATCAACAGGATTTGGCCGATGACTTTGATAATCTGACGCTTCTCAAGTTGCCACCTTATTCACCGGAGTTGAATCCAATAGAGCAGGTATGGCAATGGCTGCGTCAAAATGTGTTGGCCAATCGTTGTTTTAGTGGTTATGACGATATTGTCGAACAGTGCTCTATCGCATGGAATACCTTCATTGAGAAGAAAGCAAGAGTGATAGAATTGTGTACTAGACCATGGACAATTTTGACCAGTTAGTTAATGGAATTGGTATTACGCTTAATTAGATAAAAAAGCAGCCACCGAAGTGACTGCTCCTATGATACTTTCTTCTACACTAACAACAGCACACTTTATCCAAGTTTAGCTTTGTTTTCAGCGGCTTCACAAGCAGCCGCGGTAAAAATCACGTCCGTAGAGCTATTCAGTGCCGTTTCGGCAGCATCTTGGATCACGCCGATAATAAAACCAACAGCAACCACTTGCATCGCCACATCGTTAGAAATGCCAAACAAGCTACAAGCAAGCGGAATAAGTAGTAACGAACCACCCGCCACACCGGATGCGCCACAGGCAGAAATAGCAGCTACCACGCTAAGCAGCAAGGCAGTCAGCAGATCAACTTGAATCCCCAAAGTATGTGCCGCAGCTAAAGTCAGTACGGTAATCGTAATCGCAGCGCCGCCCATATTGATGGTTGCCCCTAACGGAATAGAGACTGAATAAGTATCTTCGTGCAGATTTAACTTTTCACACAATGCCATATTCACTGGAATATTGGCCGCACTTGAGCGGGTGAAAAATGCCGTCACACCACTCTCACGCAGACAGCGGATCACAAGTGGATAGGGATTACGTTTGATTTTAACGTAAACAATCAGCGGGTTAATAATTAAGGCGATAATAGCCATTGCACCGAGCAATACAGCTAATAACTGAGCGTAGCCCGCAATTGCCGCAAAACCGGTTTCAGCAAATGTGGCAGCAACTAGACCGAAAATACCAATAGGCGCTAACCGAATGATAAAATGCACCATTTGCGAAATACCATGGCTCACATCCGCAAACACTTGTTTGGTTGAATCACTCGAATGATGTAAGGCTAAGCCAAGACCCACGCCCCAAGCCAAAATACCAATATAGTTCCCCGTCATCAGGGCATTCACGGGATTATCAACCAGTTTAAACAACAGGGTGTTAATCACCTCACCAATTCCCTGTGGCGGACTGGTGCCTTCAACACCCGCAACTAACACCAGATTAGTCGGGAACATCATACTTAAAATCACTGCGGTTAATGCCGCAGCAAAGGTACCCAATAAGTACAACACCACGATTGGGCGCATATTCGTTTGAGTATTTTTCTTTTGATTCGCAATGGAGGATGCCACGAGAATAAAGACTAGAATAGGCGCTATCGCTTTTAATGCACCAACAAATAAACTACCTAAAAAAGCGACTTGCTTGGCCCATTCATGTGAAAAACTGGCTAAAGCGACACCAGCGATAATCCCGACGAGAATTTGCAGCACCAAACTGCTATTAGCCAACTTGGCTAAAAAAGATGATTCTTGTTTCATTACTTAACCTATCGTTATTATATTTCGGCTGAGTTTCCCCATCCCACACCTTCAAAATTGAGGCCAATAAGGTTTTATAGGATGTGATGGAACTTGTCTAGCTTTGCAGGGAAATAAGCGAATTAAATTACCCAGTCCCTGCAAAACCCTTACAAAAATCCAACACGCTCTAATTTGACCACTTAGCCGCTAAATCAGCCCCCCGTAGCATAGCTTCCACAAGCTCATGGGCATCAAACTTAGTCAGCGCCTCATTTGCTCCAACTTGATGGGCTTGGCTGACGCTGATTTCGCTCGACAACGAGGTATGGAGAATAATATAAGCATTAGCCAACAGTGGATTATCTCGGACTTCAAATGCCAGCTCATAGCCATCGAGCCCCGGCATTTCGATGTCACTAACTAAAATATCAATCGGGTGACGCTCGGCAGCCGCCTGCTCCATAATAGAGAGCGCTTCTCTTCCATCAGGGGTCACAAAATAGGGAATATTAATACTATCGAGCGCATCGGAAAGTTGCTTACGGGCCACCTTAGAATCATCGACCAACAGAATCCGCATGGGTTTTAACTTCTCCCGCTGCACATCCGTTAGGATTGCTCGATTGGCCTCGGGTGCATCGGGGAACACCTTAGACAGTAACAGCTCCACGTCAAGTAACTGCACTAACTGGTTATCGTAGCGCGTCACCCCAGTTAAAAAGGCATTTCTCCCTAAATTTGCCGATGGCGCTTCAATATCACGCCAATTGCACTCAATAATCTTATCAATGGCGCGCACTAAAAAGCCGATAATCATGCGCTGGCAATCAGTAATGATGATATAGCAATGTTTACGTTCTTCATCACTGATTGGCCGATAACCAATGGCAGCCGCCATATCCACCACAGGGATGGTATGACCACGAATGGTCGCGGCCCCCATGATTGTCGGATGAGATTTAGGGATCTTACTCAGCGGCGTGTAAGGCACTAATTCACGAATTTTGAGCGTGCCTAAAGCAAATACCTGATGTTGAGATAACCGAAAAAGGAGTAGCCCTTGTGACTGATTTGCCTTACTTTTCATGATAAAACTAAGCGCTCACTCAAATTAAACTGCCAGTATATTAACCTTAACATGCCTTAAAAGTGATGACTAAGGTCAAATGTGATCAAATCAGCCAATTACTTTATCTTTGGAACAATCTTCCCTTCCCAAGGGCTAATCCTGCAAAGCATAGAGCACATCGAAGGCAAACTGATCCCACCCCTCAGCGCTAAAAGCGATGTCGCGAATACTACGAACTTGGCTAACGGCATGCAACGGCGCAGCACCATTAACCATGAGGTAATAAGCCATAATGAGCCCAGTACGATCTTTTCCCGAACGGCAATGGATTAACACGGGTAAATCATCGGCTTCACATTGTTGAATAAAGGCTAACGCTCTGGGTAGTTGGGCGACACAAATGGCGATATCCCCTTCCTGTGGCGGCACGTTTCTGGAAAACGGGATACATTCATAACGCAAACCATGGTGCTGAAAACTACCGGGCTCGCAGCCTTCTCCGCCATTAACGGATAACACGGCGCGGATCCCCGATGTTTTAAGCTCTGCTAAATCCCAAGGGTCCTTATTAGGGCCACTGCGGCCCGCGATTTTACCTTCAACTAACCAAAATAAATGCTGCATACTGCCTCTACCAAACCGATTCGAAACAACCTGAAGATATGCTAAGCATAACTCACACCAGAGGAATTAAGACTTTTTACCCCAAAACTCAACATTCGCCACGGGTAACTGTTTACGCTTTTTCTTGCCAGAGCCTTCGGGCTTGGCCTGAGGTTTTTCCTGCGCTAACACATCCAGCGGTATTTCAGCATTGGCTTCAAATCCGGGGATTTGTTCACGCACCAGTTTGATTTTGTTTTTCTTTTCAATCACACCAAAGTGGTGATATTCCTCATGGGAAATTAAAGTCACCGCGAGGCCCGCCTCGCCCGCACGACCGCTACGACCAATACGGTGCATATAATCGGCTGGACTTCTTGGTAAATCAAAGTTAATCACGACGGGGAGTTTATCAATATCAATACCACGGGCTGCGATATCAGTCGCAATTAGCACACTAATGTCACCATTTTTAAACCCATCAAGGACGCGAGTCCGCGCACCTTGAGCTTTATCGCTATGGAAGACTTCGGCGCTAATTCCCCGTTTTGACAACTTTTGCGCGAGGTGGTTACAGGTATTTTTAGCACTGACAAAAATTAACGCCTGTGACCATTGATGCTGTTTAATCAAATGGACCAATAACGCTGTTTTTTGCTCGCGGTTAACGGTTATCACACGCTGAACAATGGTGCTTTCTTGCTCACTTTGCAGATGAAATTCAAGCGGTTGGTGGAGTAATTGGGTCGTTAGCGCGCACACTTCTTCGGGGAATGTCGCCGAAAACAGTAAGGTTTGTTTTTTGGCAGGGAGCGCCTCAAGCACTTGATTTAATTCATCAGTAAACCCAAGGCTTAACATGCGGTCCGCTTCATCCAGCACTAAGGCCGAGACGCGATTTAACTTAAGCGCATTGCTGGCTAATAAATCCAGTAAACGCCCTGGGGTTGCGACCAACACATCGGCGCCAGCGCGTAAGCTTTGCATTTGCAAATTGACAGACACACCACCAAAGACCGCGACTATCTTAAGCTTACCATTGAAGTGGGATGCATAGGATAAAAAGCTGTCGGCGACTTGTTGCGCCAATTCACGCGTAGGCACGAGTACCAAACACCGCACTTGGCCTGCCGACTTATCAGCACTTTTTGCTTCACTCAATCGCTGCAATAACGGCACTGCAAAAGCAGCGGTTTTTCCAGAACCGGTATTCGCCCCTGCTAACACGTCCTGTCCACTAAGTACGGCAGGAATGGTAGCCGCCTGTATCGGTGTGGGAAAAACATAACCCAGCTCAGAGAGTCGATTACATAAGGGGGCAATAATGCCAAGTTCGGCAAAGCTGGCAACGGCGGAAGAAGCTTGGGTCATAAAAAATTACATGGCTCATCAATAACAAATATGACCGCTATTCTAACGTAAAATGCGCGCCCTTGCTTGTCGATTCCAGCATTAACAGTTGTTGTTTCATCGTAAGTCCATAGGCATAACC
>AACY020560157.1_pt1 | contig 27607 bp, 25 predicted proteins | sample 267378 | NCBI WGS metagenome assembly AACY02 (sample SAMN02954345, study PRJNA13694) | marine metagenome | biome: aquatic; feature: ocean; material: water; isolation source: isolated as part of a large dataset composed predominantly from surface... | reverse complement strand
AACACTTGAAGCAGCTCCGGTACCAGATGCAATCATACGGCGACCGTTAACAAGCACTAAAGTACGGTTAGTACCTAAACCCCTTAAGTTAATACGAGTGTTACCACCCGAACCGTTGTTGATACCAGCGTTGGTCATCGCACCACCCGCTGATGTCATTTTTTGTAAAACTTCATCCACTGAAATTGCGCCAGATGAAATAATAGCTGAAGCATCGATGACGCTCACAGGGCTAGCAGTTTCCATATCGGCACGTTTAATACGAGAGCCCGTTACTGCAATACGTTCAACTTTCGCTCCATCTTCCTCTGCAGCAAAAGTGAAAGGCGCATTTAATACCGTAGCAGTCATCCCACCAATTAGTGCTAAACGCACTGATTTGGTTAGTAAGTTATTCTTATGCATTGTCTATCTCCCGATACATATTGTTTCTTATTATTTATGTTCTGCTCTTATGAGCATCTTCATACAGGAGCACTACGAACAATTACGAAGTACTCAGCGAACCCAATAGAACCACACGGTTAACATTAAATCAACACAAAACAAACCACGAAGAAACAATAAGACTAATATTTAAACAATTAAGAATTTCCTTAACAAGACTGCTATAGAGCGCATAAATTTTTTGATAGCTCACGACCGTAAACAAAACTCTTTTTTCAAAACAAAAAACGCCAGTCATTGCTGACTGGCGTTTTTTGTTAACTTTTAGTTATCTAGTTTCTAGATAAACAACTGAGGCTTAAAGCGTATAGCGGATACCAATGGCGATGCCGTCGTCTTCTGACAATGACATTCTGGCTTCTTGCGCTTGATCTGAGCTGGTAAAGTCGCTGTAGTCTTTACGTGCTTCAACATACAGAACCGTGTTTGGATCCCAAACAAAGTGTAAACCTACAACTACAAACTGACGTTTGAACACATCATTAGGATCGGCGTTAAAGTTGGGTTGAATAACATAATCTTTACCAGCATCCAGAATGTTGTATGACACAAATGGACGTAAACCGTTATCAAACTTGTAAGAAACTAAAGTTTCAACACCATAGGCATCTTTGATCAAGCGGCCAATGTTATCGGTATCATGGTTTTCTTCTTTGTGAACGTTGGCAGCTACATATAAGCCATCTTTATCGAAGTCGCCCCAAGTTGCGCCCACGCCGTAGATCAGATCAACAGCGGTTTTTTGATCGCCATTGCCATAAGCAATATCAAATTCACCGCGGTTAATACCCGCCATCAAGCTAAGCTTATCTGTCGCTTTATAAGTTACAGAGCCGCCATAGGTGTAATCATAGGTGACTTGTTGCGCTTCTTTCTTACCTGCGTTCCATTCCACTTCACAGGCTTCTTCTGTGATGTTTTCGATATCACAGGTATAGAAGCTGCTGTTTTTTAATTGCGCCTGAACCGCAAAACTCACGTCACCAATGCTGTTACGGTATTGAACAACTTTGTCACCACGACCGACGCCGTTTACTGCACCGTCGTCTTTGTTAAAAGTGTAAACACCTGCCGCGTTACCATCCCATACAAAACCGTAGTTGGTGTTGTAAACCACGTCATACCAAGCACCCCATTGCTTACCAATAGTGATAGTGCCGTACTCATCGTGGCTAATGCCCGCGTAACCTAAACGGTTGTAGAAAAACTCATCTTGTACAGATTCGAAGCGGTTGTTATAGACAATATCGCTGCTGCCAACAGGGTTCACACCCCATTCCAATTTAGCAAAGGCGTTCCAACCGTGGGTTAACTCACGGCTGAAACCAAAATTAATTCGAGAAGCACCATTAACAACCTCAGTTTCACCTTGAGTGTTGATTACGCGCGCATCGATAAAGCCACCAATTTCTACCGCATCTTTATCATCTTTGTAGATTTCGATTGCAGATACAGTTGGGGCGAGAAAGAGTGCTGCTAGCGCAGTTGCTACTAACGTTTTGTTCATTTGGTGCTTAACCTTTTCGTTTATGTTTTATCAACGTCATTCCGTTGTTATATTTCCTTACAATTTCCCGGTGAGAGTAGCAAATTTTCATTACACTCTCCAAGCGAAACCTAAAGATTATGTAGAGAAACATCACAAAAACAGCGTGTTTAACCTCTACAAAACAGGTTAAAACACTACAAAGACCCGCAAATAAAACACAAAACACACAATGAAAACACTAAATTAACAACAACTGATTCGACGTAATGCTGGTGTAATTTAGTTTCATTATTGAAAAAACAGGCTCTGCAATAGGGCCAATTTGCTTATCAATGTAGTACTGATAATCAATTGTAGACGATCTATGCGAAACGGGTTCAGGACCGTTTACAGTAATCACATAATCAATCTGCGCCCCTCGCTTGCCAAAGGATGCCTTTCCTGTTAACTCACAAAGCTGGCGCGCGACTTTCACATGGGGAGAAGACTTCGCCGTGTATTCGTCTAAATTACGGCGTATACGCTTACTAAACACTAACTCATCATCGCGCTTGCCCGCTTGAAGTTCGCCGATAACATCAGCCAAATAACCACTAATATCCCGTTGGTTAAACATGCGCTCATAGAGTTCAGCCTGCACCTTGCGGGCTAAGGGGCTCCAATCGCTACGAACCTGCTCCATTCCCTTAAAAGTGATTTCTAACGCTCCGCTATGGTTACGCCAAGCACCAACATAGCGCTTCTTACTCCCCTCCTCCGAACCCCGCAGGGTCGGCATAAAAAACTGTTCGTAGTGGCGCTCAAATTGCAACTCGAGAAAACTTTCTAGCTGAAACTCCTGCGCAATTTTACTTTGCCATTGCTGATTCATTCGCGCGGCAATCTGCTTACCTAAGGCATTAATATCACTGAGATCGGGTTCTGGGCCTAAATAGACGAAGGTGGAGTCAGTATCTCCATAAATGACTTGGTAGCCCATCTCCTCAATCCACGCGCGGGTTTGTTTCATAATTTGATGACCGCGCATGGTGATGGAGCTTGCAAGTTTCGCATCATGGAACACACAGCCTTGGGAGCCTAAAACCCCATAGAGCGAATTCATAATGATTTTGATCGCTTGCGATAAAGGCGCATTCGCCTCCCGCTTAGCTTTCTCACGTTGCTCTGAGAGATTTTGGATGAGTTTGGGCAGAATCGGTTGATGCCGATTAAAACGCGCGCCCAAAAAACCCGGAACAGTTTCAGGCTCATCTAATGCAGATCCGTCCTCATTATCTAAACCTTCAATCAACCCCTTAGGATCAATCAAAAAAGTTCGGATAATAGATGGATAAAGGCTTTTAAAGTCAAACACTAAAATATGCTGATAAAAACCGGGGACAGAATCCATCACATAACCGCCAGGGCTTTCAATCCCTTGACTGGCAGGCTCAGCGGGCGCGACGAAACCCGCTCTATGTAAATGCGGTAGATACAAGTGGTTAAATGCGGCGACCGAGGCGCCTACGCGCCCTAGTTCTAACCCCGTTAACTCGGCGCGAGCGAGGGCAAAATCCCACAATTGCGTATGTTCAAAGATATCCCACACTAAGCGACTATCGGTCAGATTATAGTGAGCAAGCCCTTGTTTATTTTCGGTAAATAACGCATCAATCTCTTGGGATCGATTTTCCACATCATGAATCGCTTTGCCTTCTCCCAGTAAAGCTTGAGCGACAAATTCCAAAGAGAAACGCTCGAATTGATAAAAGGCTGCCTTTAACCAATCGATACCATCGAGCACCACTCGCCCCGGTAAACTTAAGGTTTCTGGCCGAAATTTATTCTCAACCTTCCACTCAAGGAGCGCGCCACCTCGACCAATGCGCAGCGGGATCCGGTGCAGCAACGCACGCCGATATAGCAGGGCTAAGTCAAAGGTCACCACCGACCAACCAATAATCACATCGGGATCAAACTCAGTAAACCAAGCGATGAGACGATGGATAAGCGCCGCTTCATCGTTCACCCATTCGATATAGATTGCAGCATCTGGCTGCGCCTCGCCCACCATAATGACTTTTTCATAGGGCTGAGATTGCGCATCGCGTCCATAAAGGGCCACGGAATAGAGTAAACCGTCAAAACTGCATTCAAAATCGAGGGAGATAGAGCGCAGTTTAATTGCAGGCTGCGGCGCAACCGCTTTGGCGCGGATGGCGCTAAAAACAGGCAACTGTCCATCTATGCCTACTTTGCCGACAAAATGCCCTAAAAATGCCACATCGAGCGCCACAAAGCGCTCGATTAAAAAGCGCTGCTCGGGACGGATATCCGCCTCAAATAAGTGGATCCCCGCATCCGTCGCTATCCGCTGCAAGTGACGAAACACACTACTCGATGGGGCATAAATCGCCGCCACGCTTTGTCTTTTAAAGCTTTTAAGCGTAAGCGGCACAACGCGCAGTGCCAGCCCCGGCGTTTGTAATTGCAATGCCGCCATATCACTTTGATGACAAAAACAAATGTACTCAGAGTCTGGTAACTCCACCAGCACAGGGCCTGAAACGGTGGCGAGATAATACTGCAACACAAGCGTTGCACCGCGCGTAATAGCATGGCGCGTGAGGACGCGTCCCTGTACACTCACAGGCGCAGCAGTGTCATAAGCAAGACTCTCGGGGGGATTCAACTGCGGTTTCACTCTAAGGCTCTCGCTGTTTATTGATTCTCGGGACACAGAATAAAATTGCCATAAAATGGCAGAAAAGTTTCTTAGGCTATGCAATCACTGTTATTATGTACAGCATTAATTCGATAAAGTAGTGCCGCATGTTACCTGACAACGTAAAAAACCAGATCCGCGCTATCTATAAAGATATTGCCGCCGCTTTGCCTAATTTTAGGCCACGCCGCGAGCAAAATTTTATGGTGGCAGAAATCTCTAAGACCCTAGCTGGCGACTATGACAAAGATAGACGCATCATAGTGGTCGAAGCGGGTACGGGGATTGGTAAATCATTGTCTTATATTTTGGGCACGATCCCGCTTGCGCTCGCGAGTAAGAAAAAGGTCTGTATCGCTACAGCAACCGTTGCGCTGCAAGAGCAGTTACTGCACAAAGACTTACCGTTTTTTCTCGAACAATCAGGGCTAAACTTTCGCTTCGGTCTGGTAAAAGGGCGCCAGCGTTATGTCTGTTTATCTAAACTTGCCATGCTGATCGGCGATGATAACAGTACCCAAATGGCCATGTGGCAAACAAAACCGGATAACAGTCAAATTGCCATGCTGCAGGAGCTGCTAAGCGATTTTAATGAAGGCCGCTGGAACGGTGAAATCGATACGCTATCGACACCGATACCGGATCATCTCTGGCAGCAAATCGCCTGCGATAAACACAGTTGTCACCGGCAACTCGCCAGTCATCGTAATTGCCCGTTTCACAAGGCCCGCGAGGACGTGGATACTTGGGATGTACTGATCGCCAACCACAGTTTGCTGTTCGCCGACTTAGAGCTCGGTGGCGGGGTCATTTTACCCGATCCCGAAGACGTATTTTACGTCATTGACGAAGCCCATCACTTACCTATTGTCGCCCGAGACTTTTCTAGCGCACAGGCAACACTTAGGGGCGCCGCCGACTGGCTCGAAAAAGTCGGTAAGACCTGCGCAAAATTACAAAATCAGATAAAGAGCAACAATATCATCGCCCCAGCGCAGGCAATGCAGGATCATATCGGTGACTTAATCGCTCAGCTCAATCAAGTCGCCCACTTCTGCGATACTCAAACCAAACAGTTTGCCAATCCCGAGAGCCGCTATCGGTTCGAACACGGTAAATTGCCCGATGCACTGAAAATCCCCGCCGAAAATCTCGCGGCCACCTCCAATCTTGCCCTCAAGCAATTTAACAAGATGCAATTATTGCTGGCCGAGGCGATAAAAGATGGCGACATTCCTAAGCATCAAGCGGAAGCGCTGCAGGCCGAAATGGGCTTTATGTTGCAGCGACTCGAAAACCTGCAAAAGCTCTGGAAAATGATGGCAAAGGAAGATTCCACTAAAGGCGCGCCCCTCGCCCGCTGGATTGAATTACTCACGGGCAAGCAGGTCGATTACTTGTTTAGCGCCTCGCCGATTGAAGTCGGGTTTATGCTCGAATCTATGCTGTGGCAAAAGGCGGCTGGCGTCGTACTGTGCAGCGCAACGCTGCGGGCGCTGAATAACTTCGACCATTTCGCCCATCAAGTGGGATTATCGGTAAAGGACGGTAGTCGTTATCTCGCCCTGCAATCCCCCTTCGATTATCCGAATAACGCCACGCTCTACTTACCTAAGATGAAAACCGAGCCGACGGACGATGCCTATACCGCTGAGCTTGCCGAACACATTTTGGAGCTGATTGAAGGCGAAATGGCCACCTTAGTGTTGTTTGCGTCTTACTGGCAAATGGAGAAAGTGGCCGAATTGCTCGAGGGCAAGCTCACGCAGGAAATTCTTATTCAAGGTAATGCACCGCGCCAACAATTGCTTGAGACCCACAAAGCCAAGTGCGACAAAGGTGAGCCGAGTATTTTGTTCGGCACCGGCAGTTTTTCTGAAGGCTTAGACTTACCCGGAGATTACCTCACCAACCTCATCGTCACTAAGCTGCCCTTTGCTGTGCCGACGTCGCCCGTCGAGCAAGCCCATGCCGAGTATGTGAAAATAAAGGGCGGAAATCCGTTTCTGCAACTCACCATTCCAGATGCATCGCGAAAGCTTATCCAAAGTTGTGGTAGATTACTGCGTAAAGAGCAGGATTACGGCCGAGTCACTATCCTAGATAGACGATTAGTGACCAAACATTACGGCAAATCCTTGCTAGACGCACTCCCCCCCTTTAGACGAGTCATTGAGTAGGATTAAGATTTGGAGTTGTTACTCGAGCCCAGTAATTGGGCCCTGTTGGCTGTCATTGGCTTAATTGCAGGTTTTATCGATGCCGTGGTCGGTGGTGGAGGTCTGCTCTCCATTCCTGCCCTGCTCACCCTCGGGATCCCGCCCCACACAGCCTTAGGTACCAATAAATTTGCCGCCAGTTTTGGCTCTTCCATGGCGGCTTGGACCTATTACCGCCAACATCTACTCAAACCCAGTTTTTGGTACATGGCGTTTATCGCCACCTTTATTGGTGCAGTACTCGGCAGTGTGTTGGTGTATTTGTTAAATGCCCAGTGGCTTGAAAAAGCATTACCACTATTGATTATTGGCATCGCCATATACAGCTTGCTAAGCCCAAATGCTATCTCGGATACCGATTGCCAGGCACCAACAAAAGCTCAATCTAAGCTTAAACAAAGTCTGCAAGGGCTCTTGCTGGGTGCTTATGATGGTTTTGCAGGCCCAGGCATTGGCGCCTTTTGGACGGTGAGTTCAGGCGCTTTATACAAATTACCGCTATTGCATAGCTGCGCGCTTGCCAGAGCCATGACCTTTACCAGTAACTTGACGGCGCTGGCGATTTTTGGCTTTTTAGGGCAAGTCCATTGGCAAATCGGTCTGTGGATGGGGTTATCTATGATGCTCGGCTCCTTTATCGGCGCCCGCTGCGCGATAAAATTTGGTATGCCTTTTATTCGGCCTTTGTTTATATTAATTGTCCTGTCAATTGCCGCTAATCTGGCGTGGAGCGCATGGCTTTGAACACATCGCAGCTAATCAGCACGTTGAAAAATCAGCTAACAACCCTTGAGCAAGAAGTGCTGCAACACGACAGTCATCTTGCGCCGAGTCAGCGCAAACTCCTGCAGGATATTGAGCGCTTTAATCAGTCGCTGTTTATTCAAAATGGCGCCCAGCTGATGCCCTGCATTGAACAAATTCGTAATAGTATCGGTCAGTTAGAGAAGCAAATCGCCCTAAAACTCGCGCCGCAAACCATCGCCTTAAGCTGTGAACGTATTCAAGACCGTTTTACCGCGGTTAAACGGGCGCTACTGACGACCTCAATCGATATAAAGTCTAAAAATCAACAACGTGCCAGTAAACGTGCGCGTTTTGCCCAGCAACAGACCCAATCGCACCAAGCCAGTGGGTTTGCTTGGATTGCCAGCAATGTGTTACAAAATAGCCACGAAATCTATGCCGAATTAAACAAGCATCTGAATTGGGCGAAGAAATTTGAACAAAAAATTGCAGAAATGGAGTCAAAACTTGAAAACTGTCATAGTGCTGACAAAATCCGTTTGCAAAATGACATCCTTTTGATGCATCGTCGTTTGGGTAAATGTAGGCAAGCCATCAGTTATATTGAAGATCGCATTCAAGCATTCGAACGTCCGCATCAGAGCCATAATCGTTAAGGAGCAACAATGAAATCACTTTTGCCAATCAGCAGCCTGCTAGTGTTACTCGGCTCTGCCTCAGCCTTTGCCGCAGATCTGAATATCCCTATGTCCTTCGAATACCTTGCCCTCGATGGCAAAAAAGTCGAGTCCAGCGTATTCAACCATAAAAGCAGCTTAGAATTGGCGCCCGGCACTCACAAAATCGCAATCCGTTACCATGAGATGGTTGAAGACGATTTCAGTGACAGCCAAACCTTCGTTAAGTCATCGCCTTTTATCGTGACCTTAGAAGTGGACGGCGATCATCAATATTATTTGCAAGCCGCTGAGGGTAAGGTCGTTAAAAAGCCTAAAACCTTCGCTCAAAATCCCCAAGTGGTGTTAACCCGTGCTGATAAAGGTCAGGTGAATTACCAAGTGACAAACACCGATATTGAAGAAGAGAGCTTTGTCTCCCGTCTCTTTAGCGGTAATCAAGCGGTAGATGTGTCAGGTACTGCAGCCGCAGCAACGGGCGCAGCAGGCACAGCGGCGGTTGTTGCCGCGCCAGCACCTACTTCGGCACAGGCAGCCGTTAACGCCACCTCATTAACCGCTCCAGTTGATACATCTAAAGCGGCTGGTGCGAATCCACAGCAAATGTTGCAATACTGGTGGTTGCAGGCCGATGAGAAAACACGTAAAGAATTTATGAGCTGGGCGATTTCTCAACTCTAATTAAGATGATCCCATTGGTTTATCACGCCAGCTACTCCAAGCTGGCGTTACCCTCCCACCATCGCTTTCCTACGACCAAATACGCGCGTCTTTACCAGTATCTGCTCGATAATCAACTGGCTGTACCGGCTCAATTTCATACTCCCTCACCGATGACGGCTGAAGATGTTATGCAGGTGCATCAGCAAGATTATGTCGAACAATTTATCCAAGGCAGCTTAGCTAGTGCGGCCTTAAGACGCATCGGCTTTCCATGGAGTGAAGCCTTGGTCGAGCGCACCTTGCACTCGGTATCGGGGACGAGTTTGACCGCAAGCTTGGCACTACAAACAGGTATCGCCCTTCACTTAACGGGTGGCTATCACCATGCTCATTATGACTTTGGCAGTGGCTACTGTATTTTCAATGATTTAATTATTGCCGCTCGCAAACTGATGGCCGAGCAACAGCTACATAAAGTGCTGATTTTTGACTGTGATGTGCACCAAGGCGATGGCACCGCTACCCTTAGCCACAGGCATCAAGGTATTATCAGTTGCTCCATCCACTGCAAAGAAAATTTCCCGAGTCGCAAACAGCAGTCGCACTATGATATTGAATTGACTAAGGGTTCGGATGACATCGCTTATCAGGAAACCATCGAGCAGACTCTCGAACTGCTGATTCGCCTCCATCAGCCGGATCTCATCCTGTATGATGCAGGCGTTGATATCCACCAAGATGACGACTTAGGGCACCTAATGATCAGCAAACAGGGATTGTATCAACGTGATTTAACCGTGTTATCTATGGCCAAAGCAGCAAATATTCCTGTTGCAGCGGTAATTGGCGGCGGCTACAGCCGAGACGAACTACAATTAAGCCAAAGACATAGCCAACTTTTTATTGCAGCCAACCATTTGTGGTAGCAAACTCAATAAAAATCATCATGGAGCACAGCGATGCAACTCGAAATCCGTAACTATTACGAAGTTCTCTTAATGGAAATGTTATCCGATGAAGGCCTGATGGATGAATTGCCGGAGGATTATTTAGCCGATCTCTGCTGTGTTACCCTTAATCAACTGCCAGTACGCTATATTCGCCACCTAGTAGATACCTATTTCTTCGAAGATTACAACGAGTTACAAGAAATGAAACGAGAAATCCAAGCCGCATTAGAAAAATCTCGTGCCTTTCTTAAACAGAATCTACAAAAAAGAATGCAGCAGGAAGAAGCCGACAGCTAAGTCGCGCGGTAATGGCATCACTACGTTGATTAACCCATAAGCTTGTAATTCAGCAGAATTGGCTAAATAAATGAGCTTAAGTTGTTAGAGATAATGAATTCGGATTGAAGATAAAGAATAGTAAAACAGGATGAGGAGATTTGGAGGTTCCCCTAGAGCCGACACCCCGGCACACGAGTCGCTTGCTGCGGTTGCTCCCTTCCGGGCCTGGCCGAGTTCACAAGTTATCATTGCGGGGGGACCCTAGGGTCACCATAACTTCGAGTGTATCACTTAATGGATGAGCACTGAACGACGCGGATTATCCCCCATGGCTCCTATGGGATCAAGTGCTAATCCGTCCGTTTGGCAAATATCCGGTTTAACTGGACAATCTATAGGCAAACCAACCAAGTAAAAATAATAAAAGCCTGCTATTGCAGGCTTTTTCTTATAAGAGCTTCAGCAGCAAGAGGCTGAACGCATCTTATCCCTAGAGCTTTATCATATGGCGATTTTGCTCAATCAGCTTAGCGCCAATGCCAGAGACATTCGCTAGCTCATCAATGGCCTTAAATTTACCATTTTGCGTTCGATAGTCGATGATGGCCTGCGCCTTAGCCGCACCAATGCCCTTAAGCAGCTGCAACTGTTCCGATGAAGCGGTATTAATATTCACCTGAGCCGAATCAGGCATGGCTTGCTTAGCATCGGTAGTGGCCTTTTTAACCTCTGTCTGAGCTTGCGCTTGAACTTTGCTAACATCTTTTGCGGGATCCGCCGCCATCGCAGGTAAAGCGAATAGGCTGGAAAATGCAATGGCACTCACCATCACGGGTAAACGATGTGTTATTTTCATAATGCTTCCTCTTTCCTTGAAATTCGGCCTTTCGTCCTACTTCCGTGGCCTTCAATCAAACATAGACGAAGCTTTTATGAATTTCCAAACGCCTAAGTATAAATATTATCTATGACTAAAATAGCCTGTTCCCCTGCGGGTTTATCCTTTCTAGAAAGCCAAAAGGACGCCGTTAAGGCATCCTTTCGCGAAGTACCACAAACCATTACGCCAGCATCGCCAAAGCTTGGTTTAAATCCTCGATGATATCGCCGCAATCCTCTAAACCGATTGAGATGCGCAGTAAATTATCGCTTATTCCCGCTGCCTGGCGTGCCTCTGGCGTGTAGGGCGAATGGGTCATGGAGGCTGGGTGCTGAATTAGAGATTCCGCATCCCCTAGACTCACGGCGATTGAAAACAGCTTAAGGTTACCGACAAAGGCCATGGCTTGTTCAAGAGAGGCGGCTAACTCAAAGGCTATTACACCGCCAGCCCGTGCCATCTGTCCACCGATAAATCGATGCCCTGAATGGGATTTAAGCCCGGGATAATACACCCGAGTCACTGCGGGATGTTGCTCCAAAAACTCAGCGACACGCTGCGCACTGTCACAATGGCGCTGCAAACGTACATCTAAGGTTTTCAGCCCGCGCAAAATCAGCCATGCATCGTGGGGAGACATTACGGCACCGATATCCTTTAGGATTTCGTATTTCACTCTGTGCAGCTGCTCTTCACTGCCACACACGATACCAGCAATCACATCGCCGTGCCCATTCAAGTACTTAGTCGCACTGTGTACCACTAAATCGATACCGAATGCTAAGGGTTGCTGCAGTAATGGTGTCATAAAAGTATTATCGACAATACTGACAAGTTGATGCCGTTTCGCAATATCGGCGATAGCTTTGAGATCAAATACCTGTAGATGAGGATTTACCGGGGTTTCGCAAAAAATCACTCGAGTGTTGGGTTTAATTGCCCGTTCAATCGCGGCTAAATCGGTAAAATCGACTAAGGTGACTTCGATGCCAAAACGGGCAAATTGGCTGGTCATAAGGGCAAAGGTGCAACCATAAACCGCATTGGAAGCCACTAAATGATCGCCCATCTGCAAGTTAGCCAGCAGCGCCGCCGACACAGCCCCCATGCCAGAGGCCGTTGCCGCCGCCGCTTCTGCCCCTTCTAAAATCGCCATTTTACGTTCCAGTTCGGCAACGGTCGGGTTACCTAGGCGAGTATAAATATAACCAGGTTCGTTGCCGGCAAATCGCTCGCCGCCTTGCTGCGCCGACTCAAAGACAAAGGTCGCCGTTTGATAAAGTGGCGTCACCAAAGTACCAAAGGCTTCTCGCTCATGTCCGGCATGAATGGCTTGTGTTGCAACTTTCCACTGCTTGCTTGATTCATCTTGCATTGCTCACTCCTTGTTGTCGCAGGGCCTCATTCGCTTGTTGTGTCATTGTTCGTGTTAATGAGGCTATGCTTAGCGTCTTGATAAGTCCTATTGATAAGTTAATGAAACATTAGCCCTATCGAATAAGCACTAACATACCCCGCCGGGCGGGCGAAACCAGTGCCATGGTGAAAATAGCAACAACGATGCTGTAACTAAGTTGTTACATTCAAGGTTTTTTGGCAGACAATCAGCAATAAAAAATGCGCTAAAGACAGGGTCATTAGCGCATTAGCATTTAGCCTTAAGTGCACTCACAGTGTTGTGCATTCGGCTAGGTTATTTCTCTTTGGGTGTTGAGCCTGTTTTAATCTCAGCGGCCTCTAATTGGCTCTTAAGCACATCACGTCCGTCTTTAGTCAATAACTTACCGGCAAACTGTTTAAGCTCAATCAACAACTCTTGATGAACTTTGGACAATTTGGGGCGCTGCTCCTCCCTAAACTGAATCGGTCGACACAGCGCCATGGCTTGATACCCTAAACGCGCCGTGAGCAGCCCGCCCCCTAAGCCTTGGGCGAGCCGTGCGGATAATTTCCCCGTCATCTCGACCGACAGCAGTTGGGTCCCCAAATCGGTCACTAACTCGCTGGTACCGGCATAGATGATGTTAATGATGATGCTGCGAATGAGTTTAATCCGGCTCCAATAGCCTAACTCTATCCCATAACAGGCGGCGACATCCCGCAGCATGCGTTGGTTACGCCAAAGAATAATGGCCATATCCAATGCCGCCAATGGACTCGCGGCAAGTAACACCGCTGACTCGGCCGCGTATCGACGGACAATTTTTTTCGCAAGTTCATCCCGCTCAGTCAGCACTAAGTCCTCAAATAGCAGCACTTTTTCGGCGTCATTGTGTTCATCTTTCAGCGACTGACGCAGCCGCTGTAATCCCTGACTATCGGGATAATGGCGCACTATGTTATTGATAAAGCCATCGGCCTCCCCCATTTGCATACTGAGGGCAAGCCTTGCGCCCGACTCTTGCGTATCGGCAACCTGCTTGAGGCGTTTTAATTTACGGTATTCGCCCAAGGCTCCGACCATAGCCCAGCTGCCGACTAAACCGAGTACGGCGCCATAAAAGCTAAATAACCAAGGGCTTGCTAACCAAGCATCCCGCAAACCTAGTGCCGTTTGCACTAAAACCAGTAGCAATAACCCAATGACGGAAAAGCGCGCTAGCCAAGACCAACGGCGAGATTGATGCAGTGTTGGCCGAATGGACGACACATCCAATGCTTGCGGATGGGCCGCCAAGGCATCATCGACAACCTCATCCACCGCTTTTAAGGGTGTCTGTGGTGCAAAGGCTTGGGCACTCTTAAGCTCATCGGAAGCAGACTGAAGTTTGACCTTGTCAGAATCAAATACTTGCTGTTTTTTGAGCGGTTGGCTTTCAAGTATATTCTCAGACATTGGCTTATCGAGTCCGTTTGTCTCTGACTCACTTGAAGGTGGTAACGAATCTAAACTCATTCCAGTTTATCCCCCACAAGGTACTGCAGAAGGTGATCGAGACGGATATGGTCAAAATGCACCGCAGATGGATCCACATTGCTGTTATTTGGCGGAGCAAACCCCATAAAATGAAACCCCTGATCGCGCCAAAAGCTGGGCTCGGGTAAGCGAGTGGGCACTTCGCCGGGGAAAAGCGTCAGGGCTTGGCCGTTCAATCCAATCCCCTGCACGACTTCCACATCCCCTTCTTGGGTGGTCACCATGCCATGACGCGTCGCCTTAATGGCACTAATGGCCATAGTCTCGACTTTACAACCATCGAAACTGGCAAAGTGTTGGCTGTGTTTAAGCATATCGGTGAGCAGGGATAACACATGACTTTGTTGATCCCGCGTCACATGGTCAACCTTGCTGGCGGCAAATAATAATCTGTCTATCCGTGGCGCAAACAATCGGCGTAAGTAACTAGATTGGCCGTATTGGAAACTCTCCATAATGGCATTTAGCGCAGCGCCCATATCTTCAAACTGGGTTTTGCCACGGTTTAAGGCGCTGAAGCAATCAACCAGCACTAGCTGGCGATCAAACCCTGCAAAATGCTGTTTATAGAAAGGTTTTACCACCTTGGCCACGTATTCTTGATAGCGCTTTTCTAGGACATGAAAGGCACTGTGTTTATCGCTTTGCTTAAGCTCGCTCCACTGATTGTCTGTCACCGATAACAGCGGAAAAAACGCCAGCAGCGGCGCGCCTTCCCACTCCCCTGGTAATAACATCCGTCCGGGTTGCGCCTGATAATAGCCCTGCATATGCACTAAATCGTGCAATAGTTGCTGATACTCGTCGGCAATGCGTTTGAGCTGCAGTTCATCGGCCGCCTCGGTTAAATTGAGCGCACTTAACGAAGTTTGAAACTCAGCATATAAAGGCGAGCTTTTTAACACAACGACACGTTGTTGCTGCGCGCTGCACCACTCGATAAAGCTTTGGCGTAGCATAGGTAAATCTAATAGCCACTCGCCGGGATAATCGACAATATCCAAATACAGCGTAGCGGTATCAGCAAACTTGGCGAGCAGCCCCTTCTGCGGCTGATATTTGATGGCTAAGCGCAGCTCCGAAATCGTGCGGGTCGATGCAGGCCAAGTCGGAGGCGTCGAAGTAAGCGCTAACATTGCGCCCTGATAATCGAAGCTGGCAATTTCAAGATCCGGCTGCATCGCCCGCTTTACCCCAAGCAAACGTTGCTCACGGCTCACTTGCCACAATGGCAAGGCATTCCCATGGCGGGAATAGGAGACCTGAGAAGCCGCGCCACTATTGAGTAGTTGATTGACTAATCCGGTAATAAATGCGGTTTTGCCCGCCCCCGATAACCCTGTTACCGCGAGTCGTAAATGCCTGTCAGCCGTTCTATGGAGCAGGGATTGGCTCTTCTGAGTTAATTTATGGAGCGAAACGTCAAGCATTCCCATAAGGATGTCCCTAAATGTTGAATGAGGTTAACTATACACTGGAATTGACGGGAGATTAAGCAACAAGGGCGGACATGGCCGCCCTTTAGAGGGATTACAAGCTATTGATTTGTCTTTTTAAATCAAAGTTATCAGATGTTACATGGCGTTCAAGGTTTTGCAGTCTCACCTCTAGGCTTCTAAATTGTCTGCTCACATCGCTCAGCGCTTGTTTAGCAGGCTCTCCCGATTGCCAAGGTTTCTTCTTCACCTCGATGTCATCCCTAACAGTGCTATTTTGGGGTTTGATGTCGAGTATCACCCATAACGCAACATAGATGATAAACACGACGCCCGAACCACCTAATAGGAAGATAGAAACCGCAAGTACCCGCACTAACCATGTTTCAATTGCAAAGTATTCGGCTATCCCCGCACACACACCTGCGACTTTACCTGACTGGGGAATGCGATACATAGTACGGCCACTAGTTCCTCTCATGTTTGCCCCTCCATTCAGGCGATTCTGAATCCAGAATGGCCTCTAAGGTTTCGATGCGTGCAGCCATCTTATCGGCTTTAGCAATCAAATCATTGAGCTGTGAAAACTCTTCCTCAGTGAGTCCCTGGCTCACTTGTCGCTTACTGCGATAATGAAGAACTAACCATATGGGCGCCACCACTATCATAAAGATGATAATTGGTGCCATTAGTATGTCCATATCCATAACTCACCTCTGAATTGTTATTCTTTTGACTTAGTCGCAGCTTTGCCTTTTACTTTGGCCTTTAATGCTTCCAGCTCGGCATTCACTGAATCTTCAGCTTCCAGTGCGGCAAACTCATCGGCTAATGTCTTTTTATTACCCAGATCGTAGGATTCAACCTGCGCTTCTAACCCTTCGACACGGCGCTCATATTGCTCAAATTTCAGCATAGCGTTGTCGATTTTGCTTGAGTCTAACTGCTTCTTCACTTCTAAACGTGATGAGGCGGTTTGTTTACGCAAAATAATGGTCTTTTGGCGCGCCTTAGCATCCAGCAACTTTTCTTGCAGCAGGCTAACTTCATCCTTTAAGCGCACAATGTGCTCGTCGATCACAGCCAACTCTTGGTTTAAGGTATCCACTAAACCCGCGGCTTTTTGTTTTTCAACTAAAGCGGCCTTGGCTAAATCTTCGCGATCCTTCGACAGTGCCAGCTCCGCTTTGTCTTGCCAATCTTGAACTTGTTCTTCAACACGGCTGATACGACGGATTAATTCTTTCTTTTCAGCTAACACTTTTGCTGACGTTGAACGAACTTCTACCAGTGTATCTTCCATCTCTTGGATAATCAGACGAACCATTTTTTCAGGGTCTTCTGCTTTATCGAGTAATGCGCTGATATTGGAGTTAATGATATCGGCGAAACGAGAGAAAATTCCCATAATGCTATCCTCAAATTGATGTTGGTCTCGCTTAGGGTAATACACTAAGTGTGCCAACTTTTATTTTATCTTTAAATTCATAAAGATAAACATATTTTTAACTTTTTCTTTATTTTATGGCTCAAGCCACTTATTATCATTTTCACCAAAATTTAGCGCGAAAGACTAAAAAATATCGTGGATAATAAATTTCAGCAAGACAACCTCATCGGCCAATCGAACGCCCTACTCGAAGTGTTAGAGCATGTGTCACAGATAGCGCCACTCTCTAAACCTGTGCTCATTATTGGTGAACGGGGTACGGGTAAGGAGCTGATTGCTGAACGCTTACATTATCTGTCTAAACGCTGGGATCAAAGTTTTATTAAGCTAAATTGTTCATCTTTGAGTGAAAATTTGCTCGAAAGTGAATTATTCGGCCATGAGTCAGGTGCCTTTACTGGCGCCAAAGGCAAACACGAAGGCCGTTTTGAGCGCGCCGACGGTGGCACCCTATTCCTCGATGAGTTAGCCAACACCTCGGGATTAATTCAAGAGAAACTGCTGCGGGTCATCGAATACGGTGAATTTGAACGGGTCGGCGGCAGTAAAACCATTCAAGCGGATGTGCGCCTTATCTGCGCCGCCAACGAAGATTTACCCTCACTCGCCGACGCCGGTGAATTTAGGGCCGATTTGCTCGACCGTCTGGCGTTCGATGTGATCACCTTGCCGCCACTGCGTTGTCGCCCCGAAGATATCATGACCTTAGCCGAATACTTTGCCGTGGGCATGGCGCGGCAACTTAAGCTGGAACTCTTCAGTGGCTTCAGTGCCAGTGCGGTCGAACAGCTGATGAGCCATGACTGGCCGGGAAATATTCGTGAACTTAAGAACGTCGTCGAGCGCAGTGTGTATCGCAGCAGCGGCGAAAACCGCCCTATTGAGCAGATTATTCTCGACCCCTTTGCATCTCCCTATCGCCCCACCACGCGTGTACGTACCCGAGAGCGCCAAATCTCCGCACCTGAAGCGCCGCAGAGCGCGCCTGTGGTCACGTCGGCCAAAACCGATACCGACACGGCCGCCATTGCAGAGTCCATGACCAATCCGTTTAGTTTTCCTTTGGACTTTAAAGAGCAAACCGAACGTTATGAGATGGAGCTTATCCAACAAGCTTTGTCGGCCAGTCAGTACAATCAAAAGAAGACGGCTGAAATCCTTGGTTTAAGCTATCACCAGCTGCGCGGCATTCTGAAAAAGTACAATTTGCTCGATAAAGCATAAGCAGATTGCCCACGGGCGAGATGCACTGCTAAAATAGCCGTTCATAGTCGATAAAATAATGATTTATAAATGAGTGTGCTAATAAGACGCCTGTGCCTATCAACTGCAGTTTTCTGCATGAGTGGGTTGTTGGTTGCATGTGGCCCCCAACGACTCCCTTCTGGTTTGGTCTATTGTTCCGAAGGGAATCCCGAGTCTTTTAATCCGCAGTTGGTGACCTCAGGCACCACTATCGACGCGACCTCACACCAAATTTATAGCCGCTTAGTGGACTATGATGCACTCTCAGGCCAGCTCGTGCCCGCGCTGGCCACCAGTTGGGCCGAGAGTGACGATGGCTTAAGTTACCGTTTTACCCTCAGGGAAAATGTTAAGTTTCAACATTCATCCCGTTTTACCCCGAGTCGCGATTTTAATGCCGACGATGTGCTGTTTTCCTTCAATCGAATTATCGATAAACATCACCCTTACCATGGTGTATCACGTACCGGTTATCCATTTTTCCAAAGTATTGGCTTTTCAGAACAAGTTAAAAGTGTCGAAAAAATTAATGACCACGAGGTTATCTTTCGGCTAGCGCGCAAAGATGCGTCGTTTTTATCGAATCTCGCCACCGACTTTGCAGTTATCCTCTCAAGCGAATATGCCGATCAGCAACTGGCATTGGGGCACCCTGAAAATCTCGATCATTTCGCCATCGGCACAGGGCCTTTTACCTTAGTGCACTACGCTAAAAACGAATATATTCGCTATCGCCGCAATCCCGACTTTTGGGGAGAGCCCGCCAAAGTCGATATGCTGGTGTACGATATCACCCCAAAAAGCACGGTGAGACTGGCCAAACTTATTGCCGGTGACTGCAGTGTATCGGCCCTGCCCAAGGCGGGGGAACTGCCCGTTATCAAACAGCATGAACAGCTGAGCATAGAGTCTCAACCCGGTCTTAATGTCGCCTTTTGGGCCTTTAATACACAAAAGCCTCCTTTAGATGATGTACGCGTGCGCCGTGCCCTCGCCTATGCCGTAGATAAGCAAAATATCTTACGTGCCGTATATCAAAACACCGCCATAGAAGCCATAGGTGTGCTGCCGCCAGCGTCTTGGGCTTACGACAGCAATAAAAAACTGTTAGATTACAATCCACAAAAAGCGCGGGATTTGTTAAAAGAAGCGGGGATCAAACATCTCAGCATCGATATCTGGGCCATGCCCGTCGCCCGCGCGTATAATCCTAACGCGTTGAAAACCGCCGAGTTAATTCAATCTGACTTGGCCAATATCGGCGTTAAGGTCAATATTATCAGTTACGATTGGAGCGTCTTTAGCCAAAGATTGAGCCGAGATGAATATGACTCAGTCCTCATCGGCTGGAACGCCGATAACAGTGACCCCGATAACTTTTTCACACCACTGCTGAGTTGCTCGGCGATGCAATCAAACAACAATCGCTCTCGCTGGTGCAATAAAGAGTTTGATGCCATTCTAGACAGAGCGAGGGAAGTCTCGACTCAGGCCGAGCGCAAGGAGATTTACCAGGAGGCCGAAGCCTTCTTAGCCGAGCAAGTACCAATGTTGAGTCTGGCCCATGCCAAGCGAGTCGCTCTCTCCCGCAGCAATATCCATGATATGCAGTTGACCCCTTTTGGTGGCATCTCATTTGCCCGTACCAGTCAAGCTGAGCAGGAGACACACTGATGTTCAGATACCTGTTACGGCGCCTCAACCTGTTTCTTGCCACTTCGCTCGTGATGGTCGGTGTACTGTTTTATGCAACAGGGTTGTTTCCTGTTGAGCGCACCTTCGCCCTCACGGGTATCCATGCGCCATCAGAGAGTCAACTGGTGCAAATTGAGCAGGACTATAAGTTAGATAGCAATAAGGCCATGCAGTTTATTGCTTATTTACAGCAAAGGCTGAGCGGCAATTTAGGCGTCTCCGTCACTTCGCACCAGAGCGTGGCCGAAGAATTAAGCTCTGTGCTACCCGCCTCCTTCGAACTTGCCGTCATGGCGGCCGTGATAGCCATCGGTTTAGGTGTGCCGCTTGGCGTGTTGGCCTCCCAGAGCCAACATAAACTTACCCAAAATACCATTATGGCGATTACCCTGACGGGCTATTCCGTTCCTGTTTTCTGGTTAGGTTTGTATTTGTCACTCTGGTTTGGAGTCGACCTAGGCTGGCTGCCCATTTCAGGGCAACTCAATCTGTTATATGAGATAAAACCTGTTACCGGATTTATGTTGGTCGACATTTTGCTGTCTGATTCGGAATATCGGATATCGGCCTTTAAAGATGCCTTATTGCATATCGTCCTGCCCGCCACCACACTCGCAGTGCTGCCTTTTACCGTGGTCGTGCGTAGCACGCGCTCGGCGATGATGAATGTGATGAACCAAACCTTTATCCGCGCCGCCGAAGCCAGAGGCATGCACGCCAACACCATTATTTTGCGCCACGCCTTACCCAACGCGCTGATCCCCGTATTGAAGCACTTAGGATTAATGCTCGGCGCATTTGCGAGCTATGCGATTGTTGTTGAAATGATTTTCTCTTGGCCGGGTGTCGGTTCTTGGTTGGTGTCGGGTATTTATCAACGGGATTATACGGTTATCCAAGGCGGGATTTTAGCCGTGGCCTTGTTGATCATCTTTTTAAGTATTTTGATTGAAGTGCTGCATACCGTCTTCAATCCCTTGAGCAGAAAAGATCTTTATGCCTCCAATTAAAATTTATCAGGAAGATCAAATCGCCTCGCCGATGATGCGGGTCTGGCAGAATTTTTCGGCAAACCCCTTTGCCTTAGCGGGTTTGTGGACCATTGCTTTTCTGCTGCTGCTCACCCTATTCGGGCCAATGATTGCCCCCTTCTCACCCGAGGCACAGGATCCACGGGCTTTGCTGTTACCGCCCTCTTGGGACCCTTCGGGCACAGTGGCGCACTTTTTGGGCACAGACGATCTGGGCCGTGACATCTTTAGCCGCTTGCTACATGGGGCGCATTTAACCTTCGGCATGGCGCTAATGATTGTCGGCACCGCACTGTTTATGGGTTTCATCATAGGCTCGCTCTCCGGCATGATGCGCGGCTTAAAGTCCAGTATCTTGGGGCACTTGCTCGATGCATTGCTGTCTATCCCTTCACTATTAATGGCGATTTTAGTGGTTGCGGTGATGGGGCCAGGGCTTGAAAACGTCTTCTGGGCCGTGGGCATTGCCTTAACGCCGCAGTTTGTACGCTCCATTCATCAATCTGTGCATGAAGAGTTACAGAAAGAATATGTGACTGCCGCCCGTTTAGACGGCGCAAATTCGCTGCAGATTTTTTGGTATGTGATCATGCCAAACGTGTGGGAAGTAGTGATTATTCAAACCACCTTAGCCATTTCTGCCGCGATTTTAGATATTGCCGCCCTTGGCTTTTTAAGCCTTGGCGCCCAAGCTCCCAGTCCTGAATGGGGTGCAATGGTCGCCCAGGGCATGGATAATTTATTGACCGCACCTTGGACTGTGACCATTCCAGGGCTGGCGATTCTTTTTAGTGTGCTCGCCATTAACTTGGTGGGCGATGGCTTGAGATCGGCGCTTGCGCCCATCAGAAACTAACCTATGCCATTACTCGACGTTAGAAACCTGACCATTGAGCTCGACACGCCCCACGGCAGAGTTCGCGCCCTTGAGAAAGTGAGTTTGACCCTGAACGCAGGGGAAATCCACGGTCTCGTGGGCGAATCGGGCTCGGGCCGCAGTCTGCTCGCCAGAGCCATTCTTGGGATCCCTGGCCCCAATTGGACCATTACCGCCGACCGCATGATGTGGGACGGTAATAATCTGATGGCCATGACCTCGAAGGAGCGCCGTAATCTGATGGGCTCGGATATGGCGATGATCTTCCAAGACCCGTCAGGCAGCCTTGACCCTTCGCAAACCGTGGGTAGTCAGCTGATGCAGGCCATGCCTAAGAATCCGAAGGCTTACTTTTGGCAAAAGCACAAACATGCCAAACTCACGGCGCAAAAATGGCTGCATAAGGTCGGGATTAAGAATCCGCAAAAAGTCATGTCCAGCTATGCTTGGGAACTTTCGGAAGGCGAATGCCAAAAAGTGATGATCGCGATGGCGATTGCCAACCAGCCGCGATTATTGATTGCCGACGAACCGACCAACTCGATGGAGCTGAGTACTCAGGCGCAGATTTTCCGTCTGCTATCACAGCTTAACCAGCTACAAAACGTGTCGATTTTAATCATCAGCCACGAGCTTGAAACGCTGGCTCAGTGGTGCGATCACCTATCCGTGCTCTATTGCGGTCAAGTGATGGAATCTGGCCCAACGGATGAACTGATCAATCAGCCGTATCATCCTTACACTAAGGCACTCTTGGATAATATGCCAGATTACTCGGGGATAGAGGCGCACAAGGCCATTATGCCGACTCTGCCAGGCTCGGCCCCCGCCCTGCAGCATCTGCCCATTGGTTGTCGCCTAGGGCCAAGATGCCCTGAGGCACAAAAGAAATGCGTTAATCAGCCAAGTTTGAGTCATTTACGCGACCGCTACTTTGCCTGCCATTTCCCTTACCACGGTGAAACGACAAATGACGACCCCACTGCTTAAAGTTAACGATCTCTTTAAGAGGTACGATACCGGCTATAAGGGCTTTACCCGCCAATATAACGATGCCTTAGCCCCGGTTTCCTTTGAATTAAACCGCGGCGAAACCTTAGCTATCGTGGGTGAAGCGGGTTCAGGTAAGAGCACCCTGGCGCGTATTTTAGTGGGCGCAGAACCCCGCAGTGGCGGTGAAATCTACTTTGAGGGCGAGGCGCTTGATAGTCGCAATATTAAGCAGCGCTGTCGCCTTATTCGGATGATCTTCCAAGATCCCAATACCTCACTCAACCCAAGGCTCACCATTGGCCAATTACTGGATGAACCGCTGCGCTTTAACACTGAGTTATCAGCCAAGGAACGTAGTGGCCAAGTGATTGATACCTTAAGGAAGGTCGGTTTATTACCCGAGCATGCGGATTTTTATCCCCATATGATTTCCGAGGGTCAAAAGCAGCGGGTTGCGGTGGCGCGGGCGCTGATGCTCAATCCCAAGATCATCATCGCCGATGAAGCATTAACCGCCTTGGATCTCTCGGTACGCTCACAGATCCTCAACCTGCTGCTCAAATTGCAGAAGGACTTAGGCTTGTCCTATATCTTCGTGTCCCATAACCTCAATATTATTCGCCATGTCAGCGATAAAATTATGGTGTTACACAAGGGGGTGATGGTTGAGAAAGCCCCAACAGAACAGATATTTAATTCGCCTCAGCACGAATATACCCAAAGGCTGATTCAGGAGCAGAGCCTGTTTGTTCATAAGCGTTAAACTGCTCCAACCACTTAAATATTCAGGCGAATTGGCTAAAAATAGATGCCATTTAGCCGCCGAAGTATTTATCCTATTGGTCATTTTGATAGAAGAAGCTTAAACATGATTATCAAACCCAAAATTCGTGGATTCATTTGTACCACAACTCATCCCGTTGGTTGTGAAGCTAACGTTCAAGAACAAATTGCTTTAACCAAAGCCAAAGGCAAAATCGCCAACGGTCCAAAGAAAGTGCTTGTTGTTGGTTCATCAAGTGGCTATGGCCTGTCTTCACGCATTGCCGCCGCCTTCGGTAGCGATGCAGCAACCATTGGTGTGTTCTTCGAAAAACCAGGTACTGAAGCGAAACCTGGTACCGCTGGCTGGTACAACTCCGCCGCTTTCGACAAGTTTGCCAAAGCTGAAGGTTTGTACTCTAAGAGCATCAACTGCGATGCTTTCAGCCATGAAGCTAAGCAAAAAGTTATCGAGCTTATCAAGCAAGATTTAGGTCAAGTGGACATGGTGGTCTATTCATTAGCATCACCGGTGCGCAAACTGCCTGACTCAGGCGAGCTAGTGCGTTCTGCACTCAAGCCAATCGGTGAAGTGTATACAGCGACTGCCGTTGATACCAACAAAGACTGCATTATCGAAGCCACCGTTGAGCCTGCGACTGAGCAAGAAATTGCCGATACCGTCACTGTGATGGGTGGTCAAGATTGGGAACTGTGGATTAACGCACTCGCCGAGGCTGGTGTATTAAGCGATAACTGCAAAACCGTAGCCTACAGCTATATCGGCACTGAGTTAACCTGGCCAATCTACTGGCACGGCGCATTAGGTCAAGCCAAGATGGACTTAGACCGCGCGGCTAAAGCCTTAAATGATAAACTCGCGGCCAAAGGCGGCAGCGCTAACGTTGCCGTGCTCAAAAGCGTTGTCACTCAAGCCAGCTCTGCCATTCCAGTGATGCCACTGTATATTGCAATGGTATTTAAGAAGATGCGCCAAGAAGGCCTGCACGAAGGCTGTATGGAGCAAATCTATCGCATGTTCAGCGAGCGCCTGTTCCGTGCCGATGGTGCAAAACCTGAGACCGACAGCGACAACCGTCTGCGTTTAGACGATTGGGAACTGCGCGAAGATATCCAGCAGCATTGCCGTGATCTATGGCCACAAGTGACCACTGAAAATCTGTCAGAGCTGACCGATTATCAAGAATATAAAGCCGAGTTCATTAAACTGTTCGGCTTTGGCATCGAAGGTATCGACTACGATGCAGATGTTAATCCATACGTTGAGTTCGATGTGATCGAGCTGTAATCGGCGCGATTACACCTTACCTTTAAACGCCACCCTCGGGTGGCGTTTTTATTTGCAGCAAACCCACGGCAATAGGCTAAACTAGCATGACCATTCAAACACTAACTAAGGACAAAGAATGAAGATCAGTGCACGTAATACCCTGAGTGGCACTATTACCGCGATTGAAATTGGCTCTGTAAACAACGAAATCACTATCGAACTGGCACCGGGCGTAGTGTTAACCTCTGTCGTGACTAAAGCTTCCTGTGAGCGTTTAAACTTGAAGGTGGGTGATTCGGCTTACGCACTCATTAAAGCCAGCAGCGTGATGATTGGCGTGGATGATTAAGCGGCTAATATAGCGCCCAGAACGTTTGATAACGCGGTTTCAAGACAAACAAAAAGGCCAAGTAAACACTTGGCCTTTTCTATTTGCTTCGCGAAAGCTTTTATTGCTTCGCCAATATAAGGGATAAGCTTAGTTATCCCTTATCATCATTAACCTTCTACAGGGTAATGAACTTTCGCATTCGCTTTCAGTGACTCAATCAGACCACGGTAATCCGCTTCGCTGTATTGTGCATTTAAGCGTTGTTTCAGCGCATTGACTAACTCATCGCTAACAGACTCAGCCGCATTCACTTTATCCAGTGCAATCACTGCGTAGCCATTAGCTAAACCAACAGTGTCAACCACAGGTGCAGCACTCGGCGTTGGCATTTGGAAGGCTTTACCTACAATGGCTGCATCTACGTCTTGTGCACCACGGCCCAGTTTAGTTTTAGCCGTTAAAGTCACATCAGTTGCGCCCGCTTTAACTTGGGTCATCAGCTCTTGAGCTTTCGCACGTGCCGCTTCGTTCGCTTGATCTTGCTTCAAACGCTCAGCGATGTCGGCCTTCACTTCGGCTAATGGCATAGTGCCCGCATCGTGATGCTCCTTCATACGGATAACCACAACATGGTTTGGCTCAAGTTCAATGACTTCACTGTTTAGACCTTGGCGTAAAACCGTGTCAGAGAACGCCGCTTTAACCACATCAGGCTTGTTCAATACCGCTGGCACATCATCACGTGAGAACATTGGCGTAGTCTTAATCTCAACACCCACCACTTTTGCGGTTTCGGCTAAGGTATCTGGCACTTCGTAGCTGGTATCAGCCAGTTTGCTCTGCAAACTATAGAATTGATCGACCGCTTTCTTCTCTTGCAGCTGAGCCACAATCTTCGCTTTCACATCCGCAAATGGCACGGTAGTACCAGGCTGAACGTCTAACAGTTTGATGATGTGGAAACCAAAATCCGTTTTCACTACCGCTGAATGCTGACCTTTTTGCAGTGCAAACAGTGCAGTATCAAAGCTTGGGTCCATTACACCGGGTTCAAACCAGTCTAATTTACCGCCCTGCTCCGCACTTAAGGTATCTTCAGAATTGGCTTTAGCTAACTCAGCAAAATCAGCACCGTTATCTAACTGCTTAGCTAAATCTTCAGCCTTGGCTTTTGCCGCCGCGTCATCACTGCCAGGGCCAATCAGAATGTGTGCCGCTAAACGTTTCTCGTTAGACACATATTGCGTCTTATGTTCATCGTAGTAAGCCTGAGCTTCTTCATCAGTCACTTTGCTGTCTTTAGCAAAATCCGCCGCGTTTAACTCAACATACTCTAAGCTCACCTTCTCAGGGCTCATAAACTGGCCTTGATTAGTGTCGTAGTAGTTTTTAACTTGCTCGTCTGTCACAGAGGCATTCGCAAGGAATGGCGCAGAATCGACTACTAAGTAGCGAATGTCGCGAGTTTGACCTTGCAGCTCAGCTAATTGCTTAGCTTCACCTGGTAATACGAATTCAGTGCCCACTAACGCCGCAGTTAACTGACGACGAGTCATATCGACACGCATCATGCTTCTGAAGGTTTGTGGCTGGTAGCCTAACTGACGCAAAATCGCCTGATAACGGTCGTTATCGAATTTTCCATCGGTTTGGAAAGCGGGTTCTGATTTAATCGCCGTGATAATTTGCTCGTCAGACACACGCAGCCCCATCGCTGCGGCAGCTTGGTCAATCAATTTATCGGCCACTAAACGTTCGAGTACGCTCTGCTTGATGCTTTCTAGGTATCTTTCGTCGGCAGATAACGCAGCAAACATTTCGCCCAGTTGTTGTTCCATACGAGCGCGTTCGCTCTGATAGGCCTGCTCTAACTCGGCTTTAGTGATTTTGTCACCGTTGACTTCTGCGGCAGGGACGTCCGATTTTGAGCCTAAATAGCTACTCACGCCTGCAAATGCAAAAGATAAAATCACAAGTACGAGAATGCCTTTAGCAATCACGCCTTGCGAACCGTCGCGGATCTTTTCTAACATCAGATTTCTCGCTCGTTGCGATTAACAAAATAAAAAGGCGCATCAACTTGAGATGCGCCTTTCTGTAATTTATGGGGATTATTCAGACGCTACCACTGGTAAGTGCTAAAACCCCGAGTAATGGTAGAAATTGTGCTTCAAAATCCATTACTTTCAATTCGTAAAAAGCACTGTTTAAACAGTGCTTATCATTACGAACGCCTTACAAAGGCTACGATATCAAAAATTAATTGACAGCGTCTTTCAGAGCTTTACCAGCTTTGAATGCTGGAATTTTTGCTGCTGCGATTTTGATTTCTTGACCCGTTTGTGGGTTGCGACCAGTACGCTCAGCACGTTCACGCACTTCAAAAGTACCAAAACCAACAAGAGAAATTTTATCGCCTTCTTTCAGACCTTCGGTCACAGCAGCGATAAAAGAATCCAGTGCACGGCCAGCAGCGGCTTTAGAAATGTCAGCACCAGAAGCGATTTTCTCGATTAGTTCAGAT
>AACY020307752.1_pt1 | contig 27775 bp, 31 predicted proteins | sample 267378 | NCBI WGS metagenome assembly AACY02 (sample SAMN02954345, study PRJNA13694) | marine metagenome | biome: aquatic; feature: ocean; material: water; isolation source: isolated as part of a large dataset composed predominantly from surface... | reverse complement strand
CGCCGCGCGAGCGCCGGCCCGTGCGCCTGCTCCGCCACCGCCCGCCCGGCCCATGCATGGATCAGCGTCGGCCGGCCCTGCGGATCCTCGCCGCGAAGGGCGAGATGGTCCGGGACGCCGCGCCGCGCGAGACCGATCAACAAAATATCGCCCGGCCGCGCCTCGGCGGCCGCCACCGGACGGCCCGCGGCTTCCGCCGCGCGCCGCATGGCGTCCGACTCGCGCCGCGGCCGCCGCCCCGGCGCGTAGGCGGGCGTCGCGGCCGGCTCCCGTCCATAGACGGCGCGCCAGACGCCCCGGATCAGGCCGAGACAGTCGCAGCCCGCGCCGCGCCGGCTCGCGCGATGCAGGAACGGCGTCCCGATCCACCGCCGCGCCTCGCGAAGCGCCGCCTCCGCCGCCTCACCCATGACGCGCGCCCCCGTCGTTGACCTCGCCCTCGACCGGATAGGAGGCGACCCAATCCTCGCCCGGGATATGAGGAAAACCCCGAAAGTTCAGTGCGTTGGCGAAGCGGTCGCGGCACGTCTCGAAGCGCTTGTCGCAGCCCGCGACGACGCGAAGCCTGTCTCCCGCCCGCGGCGCGGCCGCCGGCGCCGCCCAGAAGGCGAGCCGCGCCGGGGCCCCCGCGTCATGCGCCCGCAGAGCCGCCTCAAGACCGGCGTTCGCGCCGGTCAACCACCGCGCGCGCCCGAGCGAAAACCAGCCGTCCGAGAAGCCCTCCAGCCCGTCCGCGAGGACGTCCCGGTCGCCGACCAGGCCTGCGACCTCCGCCTCCGCCGCATAGGCGGGCGCGGTCGCGTCCACGCCGCAGCGCCCATCGCCGAACGCGGCGTCGCAACTCGCCAGGCAGGCGCGTCCCATCGGGCGGTTGAGCGCCGCGGCGACGCCGAGCACTTCCGCGGTGAAGGCCCCCGCGCGCCGCTCGATGCGTCCGATCTCGCCGCGAAAGAGCAGGTGGCGCAGACGCGGCTCGCGCCAGTCCACGAGCCAGAGCCGAACCTCGGCGCCGTCGAACCGTCCGGCCGCGACGTCCTCCTCCGAAACCCGGTCCGAGGTGAGCGCGCCCATGATCGCGGTCTCGTCCGCGGCGAGCCCCGTGGCGCTCTCGACCGCCGCCCCGTCGAGACCGGCGGCGGCCTCATGCGCGACGCCGTCGAAGGCGACGGCCTCGTCATGGTCGGTGAAGCCGAGCGCGACGCCGTCCGCGCGCGTGATGCGCCAGCACCGGCAGAGCGTCGTGGCGCCGCCGTCGAGCCGCGCCTGGAGATCGGGATCGAGCGGTCTCATGACAGCCGTATCTCCACGACCGGGATCGAGGGGATCGCGCCCGCGCCGAACGCGCCGAGATCGACGTCGATCCGATCCGTGTCGAAGCGCACGGGCGTGTCGAAGGCGAAGCCGGCCGAGACCGTCGCGCCCGCGGCCGGCGGGGTCTCCAACGCCACGAGCCCGGTCGTCGCGTCCACCTCCACCGCCTCCGTCGGTAGCGCGACGCCGTCGACCGAGACGCGGACCGTCTCCGCGACCGGCTTCGCGATCGGCCGCGCGTAGGCGGCGGGACCGGAGCGATAGGTCTTCGAAAGCTGGAAGCTCGTCCGTTCGCCGTCGCCCTCGCCGATCACGCAGTCGAAGGGCGTCGGCGCCAGCGACGGCGCGCAGGACTTCCAGTCCACCGGATCGCGCCAGCGGAAGCCGTAGAGCCGCCCCATCCGCGCCTCGAAGAACGCGAGCACCGCGTGCAGGTCGTCCAGCCCGCGCAGGCCGAGGCCGGCGTCGTAGCGACGCCGCGAATGCGCCCAGGGCGCGTTGCGCTCCTCGAAGCCGCTGGCGAGCGTCACGATGTCCGTGCGCCGCTCGGGCCCGCCGGTCGAGCCGAAGGACAGCGCGGTCGGAAACCGCACTTCATGGAACTGCATCGCGCCCTCACAATCTGCGCTGGCCGCGCGCCACGGCGCGCGCGAGCGCCGCCGAAACCTGCGCCTCCGACCGGCGGAATCCCTCGACGTCCGGCGTCGTGATGTTCACGACGACCCGCGCCCCGCCGGCGCCGCGCACCCCGAGCCGGCCGTCCGCGCCCCGCGCGAGCGGCAGGATCGCCTCGGGCCCGTCCTCGCCGACCCGCGCGGGCCCCTCCCGCGTTGCGAGCAGGCCGCTTCCGAGAACGCCCCCGGAGGCGAAGCCCCGCACCGCCGCGCCGAGACCGCCCGAGAGCGCGCCGACGGCTGACGCCGCCGCGCCGCCGAGCCCCTTCGCGACCGCGCTCGAGAGCGGCGCAAGAGAGGCGCGGAGCGTCGCCCGCGCCAGATCGGCCCCGAGACCGCGCATCGCGTCTCCGAGCGACCCGCTCCGCGCCGTCGCCGTCTCCATCGCGCGCCGAAGCCCGGTCCCGACGGCGCGCGACAGATCGGCCGCCGCAACCTCCGCCGCCCGAAGCTCCCGCGCCGCCTGGGCCAGACCCGGCGCGCCCGCATCGTCATCCATCGTCTTTCTCCACGCCGTCGGGATGCGCCGCCATCAGCGCCTCCAGACCCGAGCGGTCGAGCGCCGCGGGCGCCAGGGCCCCCGCCAGCGCCGCGAACTCCCAGGGCGAGAGCGCCCACACAGCCTCTGGCGCGAGGCCGAGCCCGAGCGTCCCCGTCCGCAGCAGCGCCGCCCAGTCCACGCGCTCGGTCATTGGGCCGCGCCCGTGAACCCGGCCGCGAGCAGCCGCGTCGCCGCCTGCGCCGCGCCGGCGAACCCGCCGGCGAAGGCCATGTCGCCGACCGCCGGCGCGTCCTCGACCCGTCCGGCCCCGCGGAAGCCGGCCTCAAGCACCTTCAGGACGTCGGCGGCGCTCAGCCCGCCGTGCTCCACCCGTTCGACGAGCCCGACCAGCGAATCCGCGCCGAGCGCCTGCTCGAGCTCCGCCACCGCGCCGAGGGTCAGGCGCAGCGTCACGGTCCGCCCATCGACCACCACGTCGACCTCGCCCCGCATCGCGTTCGCCATCGGATCACGCCTCCGCGAAGATCACGGGGCCGGCGCTCTCGAGTCCCGCCTCGAAGGTGGCCTCGCCGTCATGGTCGCCGGCGTATTCGAGCGCCGTCACCTGGAAGGGCCCCTCCAGAGTCCCGAAGTCCGGCACCACGAGCCGGAAGACCGGCGTCGTCGCCTCGAAGAACGCGCGCCGGAGCGCCGCGTCCGACGCAGCGTCCTTGAACACGCCCCGCCCCGTCACCGAGACGGACTGCGCGCCCGCGCCCGCAAGCAGCGCGCGCCATCGCCCCGGCGCCTCCGCGTCCGTCACGTCGACCGCGCCCGCGTTCAGCGCGAAGCGCGTCGCCCGAAGCCCGGCGACGGTCTCGAAACCGCCCGCCCCGTCCTCGATCTTGACCAGCAGATCCCGGCCCTTCTGCGCGCCCATGGCGTCCTCCTCAGCTTGCGTCCTCGACGATCACGCGGAACCGCATGTCGATGCGCCGCGCCTGGCCGCGCCGGCCGCGCGCCGTCCGCGCCCCCAGAAAGCGCACCGCCGCCACCCGCCCGCGCGCGAGCGCGATCTCCCCGTCGAGCGCGTCGCAGACGGCGGCGGCGATCCGCTTGACGGTTGCGAAACCCGGCTCCGACGAGACCGCGGATATCGACAGGTCATGCGCCGCGCCGCGGTCGGACGCCGTGTCCCAAGGCGCGACGGTCTCTTCGCCAAGCAGCAGATACGGCGCGGCCGCCGTCGCGGCGTCCAGCTCGCCCCGATGCGGCGGCTCGTCATGGATCCGATCCGCCACCAGCGCGGCGATGTCGGGATGCGCGGACAGAGCCGCGAAGACGCCCTGCTGGAGCGCCCATCCGAATGCGTAGGTCATGGCTCCGCGCCCTCCTCGGCCCAACAGATCAGACGGTCCCGGCGGTCATCGGCCTCCGAGACGGCGAGGATGCGGAAAACCCGGCCGCCCTCGCGAAAGCGCTGCGCCGCGCTCGGCCGCGCCGCTGCGCCCGGGGGCGCCCATCGCAGCTCGATCCGATGCGACACCCGGCTGCCCTCGGCGCCCGCGGCCACGCGCTCGCGGCCCGAGACCGCGCGCACGGCGGCCCAGCACGCGCCGAGCGGCGTCCAGCTTCGCGCCGCGCCGCCGCCGCCATCCGGGGCGTCCGCGGGGATCTCAAGCGTCAGCAGGCGGTTCAGACCCCGACGCCGGCTCACAGCGCCAATCTCCGATAGGGCGCGATCAGCGCGCCCGCTGCAGGCGGCAACGCCGGCGCGCCGTCCTCGCCGCCCGCCGCGCGCTCCCAGGCCGCGGCGGCGACGGCGAGCGTCGCCGCGCGAAGATCGGCCGGCGCGTCGGCGAAGCGCGGACCGTATCCGGCCTCGAACTCCACGGACGCCCGCCCGCCCGGCGAGACGCGAGGCGCGGCGACGCCGGATCGGGGGATCACTCGCGCCGGATCGCTCAGCACGTCGACGCGGAAATCCTCGACGGCGAAAGCCGCGACGCCGCCCGCCTCGTCCTCGAGCGTGACGGCGAGAAGCGCTGAGACGGGGCCTGCGGCGAGCGCCGACGCCTCGTCCCAGCGCGCGGCGGCCGACCGGAATCGCCGCCGTTTCAAGACCCGGCCGGACGCGCGCTCCACGAGCGCCGCGGCCGTCGCGAAGGCGGCGTCCAGCGACGCGGCCGCCGCGGCGGCGCCGGGCGCGTCGGCCGGCGCGTCGAAGTCGGCCGGAAGGCGCAGATGGGCGGCGAGCAGCGCGCGCTCCTCCGCCCCGACCGCGAAGGGGTCGAGTTCGATCAGCATGACCGGGTGCTCCGAAGGGGACGCGAAGGCGGAGCCGCCGCTCAGGCGGCCCCGCGTGGGCGTCAGGAGACGCCGAACTTCAGGACGCGGACGGCGTCGAAGTCGACCATCGCGCCGCCGACGCGGCTGGAGACGTAGAACTGCACATGCGGCTTCGCCGAATAGGGGTCGCGAAGGATATGCAGCCCGGGACGCTCGGCGATCGTGTAGGCGGCCTTGAAGTCGCCGAACGCGATCGGAGTCGTATCGGCCGCGATGTCCGGCATGTCCTCGCAGATCACCACCGGGTAGCCGCAGAGCCGCGAGGGCTCGCCGACGCAGAGGCTCTCGCCCCAGAGGAAGCGCCCCTCGACGTCCTTCAGCTTGCGTAGGAAGCCCGCCGTCTGGGAGTTCATCACGAACGTTCCGTTCGCCCGATAGCGCGCGCCGACGTCGTAGATCAGCGTGATCAGGTCGTTCGAGGGATCGGTCGCGTCGAACCCGCCCGCGACGCCGGTCGCGACGTAGCCGAGCTTGCCCCATTCGCGCGACGCCGTCAGCTCGTAGCCGAGCAGACCCTTCGGCCGCGTCACGCCGTCGCCGCCGATGAAGGCCGCGCTCTCGGCCCGGGCGAAGGTCTCGGCCACGCTGCCCGCGAGCCAGCCCTCGACGTCGAAGGCGCTATCCTCGAGGAGCCGCTGCGACGCCTTCGGCATCGCGGCGAGCTCATGCAGCGGGATCGAGACGCGATCCAGGCTGCTCGCGGCCGTCTCGGTCGCGGCGTCGCTCTCGGTGACCCACGCCGTGACGAGGTCCGCCCGGTCGATCAGCGTTTCGAAAACGCCTCCCTCCACCTGCACGACGTTGGCGATGGAGCGCAGCGACCCCGCCGCGCGCCGGACGGTCGAGATCGTCTCGGCCGTCTGCCCGCCCACGAGGTAACCGCCATGGGTCGGGTCCGCCGTGACGAGGTCCTTGGTCTCGAGCGCCGCCGCCCGCAGGCCGCTGTCGTCGCCGCTGCGGAGATAGGCGGCGAGCGCCTTGCTCTCAGGCGCGGCGTCGCGCGCCGCGCCCAGCGCGGGCCGCGGGCCGGTCGCCGCCTTGCGGTCGATCCGCGCGATACGGTCGTCCTGGGTGCGGAGCTTCGCGTCGACGCGCTCCTCGAACCCCTTGAAATCCTGCACGAACTGCTTGAGCGCGACGGTCGCTTCGCTCGCCCCGCCCTCGGCCGCCGGCCGATCGAAAGAGTTGTCCATCATGCCTTCCTGAAATGCTGCGGTCGCCGCTGGCGACGCCGCGGTCACGTGAACAGCGTCCGCGCCGCGCGGAGCGCCTCCGCGAGAGCGGCCGCGTCGCCGCTCCCCGCCTCGTCGTCGCCCGGCTCCCCTGCCGAATGCGCCCGTGCGCCGGACAGCATCGGAAAGGTGACGAGCGAGATCTCCCAGAGCTCGATCTCGGTCAGGCGGCGCCCGCCGCCGGCGCGCCGCGTCGCCTTGGTCGCCCGGTAGCCGATCGAGAGCCCGTCCACGGCGCCGGCGCGCAACAGCGCCGCCGCCTCCGCGCCGCGGCGCACCTCCGCGAGCAGGCGCCCAGCGACCTTGAGGCCGCGCGCATCCTCGACGATCGTGTCCCAAACGCCGATCGGTTGCGTCGCGTCATGCTGCCAGAGCAGCTTCACCGACGCGCCGCGCCGCGCGAGCGAAGCGGCGAAGGCGCCGGGCGCCACCTCGTCGCCGCCGTCGTCGGGCGTGTCGAAAAGGCTCGCATAGCCCTCGATGCGACCATCCTCGCCGACCGCCGCCGCACCCTCGAAGGGCAGGAACTTCGTCTCCAGCCGCGCGGACGCGGCCCCACGCTCGTCGCTCATAGCGCCTCTCCTTTCCAGCGGACGCCGCGGTCGGGCAGTCCGAGCAACCGCCGCTTCTCGTCCTCGTCGAGGAAATCGGCCGCCAGCACCCGTCGCCACCGCGCCTCGCGCTCCTCCGCGAGCGCCGGCGCCGTCTCCAGATCCGCCTCGAAGCGCACCGCGCCGCCCCAGCGGTCGCCCAGCCAGCCGCTCAGGGCCGAGGCCATCCGCGCCGCGAGCGGAGCGACGATCTGCCGGAAGAAGGCCCGGTTCGCCTCGGCGTAGTTGGCGAAGGTGTTGTCGCCCGGCAGGCCGAGCAGCATCGGCGGCACGCCGAAGGCGAGCGCGATCTCGCGCGCCGCCGCGTGCTTGGTCTCCAGGAACTCCATCTCGGACGGCGAATAGCCCATCGGCCGCCAGTCCAGTCCGCCTTCGAGCAGCATCGGCCGGCCGGCGTTGCCGGACCCCTGATGCCGTGTCTCCAGCTCCTCGGAGAGCCGCTGGCGTTGCTCCTCCGTCAGGAACCCGTCGCCGCCGGTGTAGACCACCGCCCCGGAGGGCCGGGCGGCGTTGTCGAGCAGCGCCTTCGTCCAGCGCGTCGCCGCATTGTGGACGTCGATCGCCGTCGCCGCCGGCTCCATCGGCGACATGCCGTAATGATCGTCGAGCGGGTGGAACGCCCGCAGATGCAGGATCGGCGGCTGCGCCCCGTCCATCGAAAAGCGGTGCGTCCGCGCGCCGACGCGGTATTCGAACGCCTCGGGCCAGCCGTCGCGTCCCGGAATCACCCGCATTCGGTCAGGGCGCAGCACATGCAGCTCCGCCGGCGCGCCGTCCGCAGCCGGAACCGCCTCGATGAAGGCGTCGCCGGCGAGCTGAAGCCACCCATAGGCCGCCTCGAAGAACGCCGCCCCGTCCTGCCCGGGATTGGGCCGGCCGATCAGATCGAGCGCCGGATGGTCCGTTAGCGCCGCGCCCCCCTCGGTCGCGCGCAGTCCGACGGCCGCCGCCGCCTCGGCGATCATCCGCACGCAGCGGAACCCGACCGCATTCCCGCCATAGCCGGCCCGCGCCATCGCCACGGTCTCCCGGGGCGTCCAGGCGGGACGGCCGAGGCCGTGCACGGCGGTGAACGCGCCGACGGCCGACGCCTTGCTTTCGCGCGCGGCTTCGCGCCGCCGCGATCCGAAGATGCTCCACGCCATCCGGCGCCTCCTGGCGTTCGTTTGAAGGGGCTCCCACGCGGCCGCGCCGCGTCAGAGCGTGCTGATGCGCCCGCCCGCGGCGGCGGGCTCGACAAGGGTCGCCACCGCCCAGACGAGCGCGTCCATCCGGTCCGGGCTCGCCCGCCCGCGCTCGAAGCCGCAGAGCTCGTCCTCCAGCGCCGGGAAGACGCCGGCGTGCCGGACCAGTCCGCGCGCGTAGAGCATCGAGACGGGCTCCGCCCGGCCGCGCTTTCCCAGCCGCGCATGGACCTTCGCCACCGGCGCGTGACGGTCGGCGTGGCGCAGCGTGTCCATCACCATGTCGCCGCCCTGGTTGGCCTCGGCCACGATCCGGTCGGCCCCCCAGCGGTGCGCCGCCTCGATGGCGCGCGCCGCCCAGACCGCCGGGGCCGCTGCGCCGACGCTCGCGTCCTCCAAGACGTACACCGCGTCGCCGGCGCGGCCCGCGACCACGATCCCGCACGCGTCCGACCCCGCATGCGAGGACGCCGGCGGATCGACGGCCACGACGATCCTGTCCAGATCCGGCGGCGCCGCCACGCGCGCACGCTCGATGTCCGCGCGGCGGAACAGGGCGCCCGGAGGATCGCCGATGAGCACGCCGTCCAGCTCCTGCCGCCCGAGCGCCGTATCGCCGTAGTGGCGGCGCATCTGCGCGACGAAGCCCGGCGCGAGGAAGGCGGCGTTCTCCGCCGTCGGCGCCCGCGTCGTCGCCGTCGCCGGGTCCTCCAGCAGCGCGCGCAGCAGCGGCGTGTCGCGCGGCGTCGTCGTCACCGCCTGTCGCGGCCGTTCGCCGAGCCGCAGCCCGAACTGCAGCATGTCCCAGGCGTCTTGCGCGCGTCGCCATTTACCCAGTTCGTCGCACCATGCGAGATCGAATTGGGGCCCCCGCAACGACTCCGGGTCGGCCGCCGAGTAGAGCGCCGCCTCCGCGCCGTTCACCCAGATCAGCTTCCGAAGGCTCGGCCGCCAGAGCGGCCGTCGATCCGGCGGCGAGCAGGCCAGCAACCCGCTCGGCCCCTGCACCATCACGTCCCGCGCCTGCTGCCAGGTCTCCGCGACCAGCGCCACGCGCCGCGCCGAGCCCGGCTCGCGCGGCGTGGCGCCTTCGACCGCGCGCCGCACCCATTCCGCGCCCGCGCGCGTCTTGCCCGATCCCCGCCCGCCCAGCATCAGCCAGGTCCGCCAGTCGCCCTCCGGCGGCAACTGCGTCTCCGCGCGCGCCCACACCTCGAACAGCCAGGGCGTCGCCCGAACCGCATCCTCGCTCAGCGCCGCCAGGAACGCGTCACGCTCCGCCTTCGGCAGCGAGGCGATCAAGGCGGCCAGCGATCTCCGCGCGGGCCGATTCGAGGTCAAGCGGCGCGCCAGCGCCGCCAGCGGGTCGGTGGCGCCTGAAGAGGTCATTCTCGTACTCGATCACCTGAAGCATGGCGCGCTGATGCGCGAGCAGGATCGTCGCGTCCTCCTTGCGCAACGGCCCGCCGTCGGCGGCCCGCGCCTTGAGCGCCGAGATCACCTCGGCCAGCGACTCCGCCAGAGCTTCGTAGAGGTCGCAGGCGTGCGCGTAAGCGTTTTCGGCACGCTCCTCGTCGCAGAAGCCGTCATCCATGAAACTGACCGAAATGACTTGGAAAGGAATATTGAAAACGTCTTTACGAAACGAAAAGGGCCACCCACTGGAGCAGCCCTACACTTCTCAATTCTGCACTTCTTCTACACGAGAGCGCGCGGAATGTCAATCGAAATCGGCGCGCCTTACTCGCCCCCGTCGCGCCGCTGGATCGCGCGCCAGGCCGCGACGTTCCGATTATGCTCCTCGAGGGTCCGGGCGAAGGCGTGCCCGCCGGTCCCGTCCGCCACGAAATAGAGCGCGTCGGTCTCCTCCGGCCGCACCGCCGCGTAGATCGCCTCCCGCCCGGGGTTCGCGATCGGAGTCGGCGGCAACCTGTCGATCACATAGGTGTTCCACGGCGTCGGCGCGCGGATCTCGCTCCGCCGGATGTCCCGCCCGAGCGGCCCCTGCCCCTCCGTGATTCCGTAGATGATCGTCGGGTCGGACTGGAGCCGCATCCCCCGCCGGAGACGGTTGTGGAAGACGCCCGAGACCAGCGGCCGCTCGCCCCCGAGCCCCGTCTCCTTCTCGATGATCGAGGCGAGGACCAGCGCCTCCTCCGGCGTCTCCACCGCGATCCCCGGCGCGCGCGCGGCCCAGGCCGCCTCCAGCGTGTCCGCCTGAAGCCGCCGCATCCGCGCCAGCACGTCCGCCCGCGTCTCCCCGCGCGTCACACTGTAGGTCTCCGGCGCAAGCGAGCCCTCCGGCGGAATCGCGTCGATCTCGCCCTCCAGCACGGCCTCCGCGCGCAGCAGCTCCACGATCTCCCAGGACGTCAGCCCCTCGGGCACGGTGACGGCGTACTGCACGACTCGGCCCGACGACAGCCGCTCCAGCACATCGGCCATCGAGGCGCCGGCGGGCACCTCGTACTCCCCGAAGCGCAAGCCCGACGCCCGACCCTCGTAGCGCGCCCCGATGCGGAAGATCGCGGCGGACTCGATGATCCCCGCCGCCTCCAGCGCTTCGGCCACCCGGTCGAGGGTCGCGCCCCGCTCGACCACGAACAGCCGGTCCTGCTCGAGCGGCCCGTCGGCGCGCCACTGGCGCAGGCCCCAGCCCGCCGCGCCCGCGACGACGATCCCGATCAGGATGACGAGTGTGATCGCGTTGGCCGCGAGTCCGCGCATCGGCGCGCCCCTCAGCGCGGTTTGCCGAGGACGAGCGAGGCGTTCGTGCCCCCGAAGCCGAAGGAGTTGGAGAGCGCCACCTCGATCGACCGCTTCACCGGCGCCTTCGGCGCGAGATCGATTTCGGCGTCGACCGAGGGCTCGTCCAGGTTCAGGGTCGGCGGCGCGATCTGGTCGCGGATCGCGAGCGCGCAGAAGATCGCCTCCACCGCCCCCGCCGCGCCCAGCAGGTGGCCGATCGAGGATTTCGTCGAGGACATCGTCACGTCCTTCGCGCCGTTCCCGAGCAGCCGGGTCACTGCGGACAGCTCGATCTCGTCGCCGACCGGGGTGGAGGTGCCGTGCGCGTTCACGTAGTCGACGTCGCTCGCGCCGAGCCCCGCGTTGCGCAGCGCCGCCCGCATCGAGCGGTAGCCGCCGTCTCCGTCCGGCGCCGGCGACGTGATGTGGTAGGCGTCGCCCGAGAGGCCGTAGCCGAGCACCTCTGCGTAGATCTTCGCGCCGCGCGCCTTCGCGTGCTCGTATTCCTCGAGCACGACGACGCCGGCGCCCTCGCCCATCACGAAGCCGTCGCGCCTGCGGTCGTACGGGCGCGAGGCGGCCTCGGGCGCGTCGTTGAAACCGGTCGAGAGCGCCTTGCAGGCCGCGAAGCCCGCGACCGAGATCTCGCAGACCGGCGCCTCGGCGCCGCCGGCGACCATCACGTCCGCCTCGCCGAAGCCGATCAGCCGGGCCGCGTCGCCAATCGCGTGCGCGCCGGTCGAACAGGCCGTCACGACCGCGTGGTTCGGCCCCTTGAATCCGTATTTGATCGAGACCTGCCCCGAGCAGAGATTGATCAGCGCCGACGGGATGAAAAAGGGCGACACGCGCCGCGGCCCCTTCTCCTTCAACGTGATCGCAGTGTCCGCGATCGTCTCGATACCGCCGATCCCGGAGCCGATCATGACCCCGGTGCGCTCCCGAGCCTCCTCCTCGTCAGGCCCGGGCAGCCACCCAGAATCCTCGATGGCCTGCTGGGCCGCCACGAGCGCGTAGGTGATGAAGCGGTCGAGCTTGCGCCGATCCTTCGCCGGGACCCAGGCGTCGGGATCGAACTCTCCGTCGTCCGATCCGAGCGGAATCTCGCCCGCGATCCGACAGGGCAGATGACCGGCGTCGAAGTGCTTGATGGCCCCGAGCCCGGACCGCCCCTCGATCAGACGCGCCCAGGTCTGCTCGACCCCGCAGGCGAGCGGAGTCAGAGCGCCCATGCCGGTGACGACGACCCGCCTCATGACGAAAGCTCCCGAAGGAAGGGCGCGCGCATCGCGCGCGCCAGCGCGCTCAGGCCCCTTCGGAGGCGTGCTGCGTGATGAACTTCACCGCGTCGCCGAAGGTCTGGATCGTCTCGGCGGCGTCGTCGGGGATCTCGATCCCGAACTCCTCCTCGAACGCCATCACCAGCTCGACGGTGTCGAGGCTGTCGGCGCCGAGATCGTCGATGAAGCTCGCGCTGTCGACGACCTTCTCCTCCTCGACGCCCAGATGCTCGACCACGATCTTTTTGACGCGCTCAGCGATGTCGCTCATGCCGTTGATTCCTCGTTTCCCCGGACCGTTCCGGTCCCGTTTTCCCTACGCCGCGAGCGCCTTGCGCCCCGACGCCGGACCGGCGCGCGGCCGGCCTCCCGTCTCGCGCCGGGCGTCGTTTAACACAACGACCCCACGGCGCAAATCTTCTCAGATCATGGCCATCCCGCCATTGATATGGAGCGTCTGGCCCGTGACGTACCCCGCCTCCGGACTCGCCAGCCAGGCTGCGGCCGCCGCGATCTCCTCCGACGTCCCCATCCGTCCCGCCGGGATCGCGCCAAGCAGCTTCGCGCGCTGATCCTCGTTCAGGGCGCCCGTCATCGCGGTCTCGATGAAGCCCGGCGCGACGCAGTTCACCGTCACGCCCCGGCTCGCCACCTCCGCCGCCAGCGACTTCGACATCCCGATCAGCCCCGCCTTCGAGGCCGCGTAGTTGCCCTGTCCGGGGTTGCCCGTCACGCCGACGATCGAGGTGATCGAGATGATGCGGCCCCAGCGCGCCTTCATCATGCCGCGCAGCGCCGCGCGCGAAAGCCGGAAGGCCGCGGTCAGGTTCACCCGCAGCACGGTCTCCCACTCCTCGTCGGACATCCGCATGAACAGGTTGTCCCGCGTGACGCCCGCGTTGTTCACGAGGATGTCGAGCCCGCCCAGCGCCTCGATCGCCTGCTTCGGCAGCGCGTCCACCGCCGCGCCGTCCGACAGGTCGCAAGGCAGCGCCGCGGCGCCGCCGCCGATCTCCGCCGCCAGCGCGTCGAGCTTCTCCTTGCGCGTGCCCGAAAGCGCCACCGTCGCCCCCTGCGCCGCGAGCGCCTTCGCGATCGCGCCGCCGATCCCGCCCGTGGCGCCGGTGACGAGGGCGCGCTTGCCCGTCAGGTCGAACATCAGCCATCTCCCAGCATCGCCGCGGCGGCCGCGGCCGCATCCTCCGGCGCCCCGACCGCCCGCGCGGCGAGCCCCTTGTCGATCCGCTTCGCGAGCCCGGACAGCACCTTGCCCGCCCCGATCTCCACAAGCTCGCCCACGCCCTGCGCCGCCATCCACATCACGCTCTCGCGCCAGCGCACCGCGCCCGTGACCTGCGCGACCAGCAGCGCGCGGATCTCCTCTGGGTCCGTCACCCCCTCGGCCTTCACGTTGGAGACGAGGGGAACCGCCGGCGCCTCCAGCCGCGCGCCGACCAGCGCTTCGCGCATCGCCTCCGCCGCCGGGGCCATCATCGCGCAATGGAACGGCGCCGAGACCGGCAGGAGCACCGCCCGCTTCGCGCCCCGCGCCGCGGCCAGCTCCACCGCCTTCTCGACCGCCGCCTTGGCGCCCGAGACCACCACCTGCCCCGGCGCGTTGTCGTTCGCCGCCGTGCAGACGCCCTCGGCCGAGGCCTCCGCCGCCACCGCCTGCGCCGCCTCCAGGTCGAGCCCGAGCAGCGCCGCCATCGCCCCCGCGCCCACCGGCGCCGCCGACTGCATCGCCCGCCCGCGCAGACGCAAGAGCTTCGCCGCGTCGGCGACCGTCAGCGACCCCGCCGCGCAGAGCGCCGTGTATTCCCCGAGCGAATGCCCCGCCACAAAGGCCGCGTGCGCGGCGACCGACACGCCCTCGGCCTCCAGCGCCCGAAGCGCCGCGATCGAGGTCGCCATCAGCGCAGGCTGCGCGTTCTCGGTCAGCCGCAGGGCGTCGTCCGGCCCTTCCCAGATCGTCGCGCTGAGCGCCTCGCCGAGCGCGTCGTCCACCTCGTCGAACACGGCCTTCGCGGCCGGAACGGCCTCCGCCAGCGCCCGGCCCATGCCGACCGCCTGGCTCCCCTGCCCCGGAAAGACGAACGCGCGCTTCATCGCATGGGCCTCCCCGCCCAAAACTGGCGGCCCTTCCACCCCGCCGCGCGACCCAAGTCAAGACGCCCGCGTCGAACGCGGCGCCTTGCCATCCACGCCGGAATGGCCCATACGCGCCGCTCCCGGAGCACCTCCATCACGCGGCGCCTCTCGAGTGCGGGCATCCGGGAAGTCGCCGCCCGCACGGTGAAGCGCGCAGACGAGAAGGCGGGACATGGCGCTCTACGAGCATGTCTTCATCGCGCGTCAGGACATCACGAACGCGCAGGCCGAGGGGCTCATCGAGCATTTCGGCCAGATCCTCAAGGACAACGGCGGCGAGGTCTCCGGTTTCGAATACTGGGGCCTGCGGTCCATGGCCTACAAGATCAACAAGAACCGCAAGGGCCACTACATGTATCTCAAGACCGACGCGCCCTCGGCCGCGGTCGACGAGATGGAGCGCCTCATGCGCCTGCACGAGGACGTCATGCGCGTCCTGACCGTGCGCGTCGAGGAGCACGAGGAAGGCGAGAGCGCGGTGATCCGCGCCAAGAACTCGCGCGACGACCGGGGCCGCCGCGGCGGCCGCGGCGGCCGGCGCGACGACTGAGCGAGAGGAGCTGATCCATGGCCCGCAAGCCCTTCATGCGCCGGCGCAAGACCTGCCCCTTCTCGGGCGACAACGCGCCGAAGATCGACTACAAGGACGTGAAGCTGCTCCAGCGCTACGTCTCCGAGCGCGGCAAGATCGTGCCGTCGCGCATCACCGCGGTCTCCGCGAAGAAGCAGCGCGAACTCGCGCGCGCCATCAAGCGCGCCCGGTTCCTCGCGCTGCTTCCCTACGCGATCCAGTAAGGGAGGCCGCGATGCAGGTGGTGCTTCTCGAACGCGTCCCCAATCTCGGCCAGATGGGCGACGTCGTCACCGTGAAGGACGGCTACGGCCGCAACTTCCTTCTGCCCCAGCACAAGGCGCTGCGGGCGACCAAGGCGAACATGGCCCGCTTCGAGGCCGAGCGCGCCCAGCTCGAGGCCCGCAACCTCGAGAAGAAGCAGGAGGCCGAGGCGGTCGCGAAGAAGCTCGACGGCCAGAGCTTCGTCATGATCCGCCAGGCCGCCGAGGGCGGCTCGCTCTACGGCTCCGTCGCCGCGCGCGACGTGGCCGAGGCGGCGACCGAGGGCGGTTTCAGCGTCTCCCGCGGCCAGGTGGTGCTCGACAAGCCGATCAAGGAGACCGGCCTGCACGAGATGCGCGTCACCCTCCACCCGGAGGTCTTCGCGACCATCACCATCAACGTCGCCCGCTCGCGCGACGAGGCCGACATGCAGGCCCAGGGCAAGACCCTCGCCGACCTCCGCGCCGAGGAGGAGGCCCGCGAGGCCGCCGAATTCGACGTCGACGCGCTGTTCGAGGAGGGCGCCGGCCCGACCTCGCCCCGCGGCATGGAGGTCGTCGAGGCCGAGGACGACGAGACGCTCTGAGTTCTCCTGACACTCTAAACCTCCAAGGGGCCGCGAGCGCGGCCCCTTTCCGTTTTCGGAGCGCGCGCCCGAACTCCGCCAGACGCCGCGGCGAAGCCGGCGCGCCTCAGGCGACGGCCGCGAGCCAGTCGAGCAGCGCATCGACGGCGCGCCCGCGCCGACGAACGACCGCCGCGAAGCCGCCGGGGACGGTCGCGAAGCCGAGCGGGGCCTCCAGCCGCGCCGCCGCGAGATCGTCCGCGACCAGCCGTCGCTCGACGACCGCCGCGCCCATCCCCGCCAGCGCCGCCTCGATGCAGAGCGAGGTGTTGGGAAAGCTCCGCCGCCCGCCGCCCTCGACCCGCGCGCCCGAGAGCGCCACCCAGCGGTCCCAGAGTTCCGGCAGCTCCGCGTGGACGACGACGTCGCCCCGCAGGACCCCGTCCCCGCAGGCGGCCCCGCCCGGCGCCCGCACCGGGCCGTAGCGCGCGTCGCCGAGCGGGCGCAGCGCGGCCTCCGCGCCGCCCATGGCGCGCAGGGCGCTCCGCGGCCGCGTCAGCGCGTCCCAGCTCAGCAGCGCGTCCCACTCCCCCGGCTCCGCTCCGAACCGCGCGCCGCCGGCCGTGACCGACAGCTCGACGGCCGCGTCCGGGCGCTCCGCCTGGAACGCCGGCAGCCGCGGGATCAGCCATCGCGCCGCCAGCGCGCCGCTCAACCGCAGCACGACCCGGCCGCGCCCGCTCTCGCCGATCCGCTCGCCCGCGCGCCGCAGCCCCTCCAGCGCCTCCGCGACGGCGCGGGCGTAGGCCGCGCCCTCGGGCGTCGGCCGCAGGCCCCGGCCCGCGCGCTCGAAAAGCCGCGCGCCGAGCGCGGCCTCGAGCTGCGCGATCTGCTTGCTGATCGCGCCCGGCGTGCGGCCGAGCTCCTCCGCCGCGGCGCTCATCGCGCCGAGCCGGACCGTCGCCTCGAAGGCGGGCAGCGCGGTGAGCGGGACGTGCGTCGCCACGAAACCGTTTCCTCCAGCTCAAGGGTCCATGAGAAATACGCGTTTGCGCCGGCGCATCCGAGCCCCGATATCGGCTCTCCCATCGAAAGGAGAACAAGAATGATCGCGCTCGACGCGTCCCTCGCCCGTCATTTCCCCGCGCTCAAGACGGCTCGCCCTCCGCGCCTCGGACCGCTGGCCCGGCTGCGCGCGCGCCTGCGCGAACGCCGGGCGCTCCGCGATCTGCTGCTCCAGCCGGACTCCGTCCTGCGGGACTTCGGAACCGACCGCGCGACGCTGCGCCGCGAGGCGGCCGGACCCTTCTGACTGTGGCGTCGCCGGGGCGTCCGGCGATACCGTCGACCGCCATGGGGACCCTCGCGCCAGCCGCCTTCGCTCTTCTCGTCGCCTGGCCGGCGGCGGCGCTCGACGGCGCCGCGTTGCGCCACTACGCGGCCGGGGAAAACGCCGAGTCCCACGGCGCGCTCGAGATGGCCGGCGGTCACTACGGCAAGGCTCTGGCTCTGCTTGAGGCCGACGGCCTCGGCCGGTCCGAGGACGCCGCCCGTCTCCTCGCCGACAAGGCCCGCATCGCCGAACGCCTCGGCGAGCGCGCCCGCGCCGCCGCGCTGCTGGCCCGCTCGCTCGCGATCACCGAGGCCGCCGTCGGGCGCGCGCATCCCGACTGGACGTCCCGCGCCGCGCGGCTGGAGGCGCTCGGCGGACGGCCCTGAGCCGGACCGCCGCCTACAACCGCTCCGCGTGCCAGCGGACATGGTCCTCCATGAAGGACGCCACGAAGAAATAGGAGTGGTCGTAGCCCGCCTGCATCCGCGTCACGCCGGGCTGGCGGCGCGTCGCCATCGCGGCGGCCAGCGCCTCGGGCTTCAGCTTGTCGAGGAAAGGGTCCGCCGCGCCTTGGTCGATCAGCATGTCGCGCGGCCAGCCCCGGTCGCGCATCAGCATGGTCGCGTCATGCGCGCGCCAGGCGTCCTCGTCCGCGCCGAGATAGGCGCCGAGCTGCTTGCGCCCCCACTCGCTCGCCGTCGGCATGGCGATCGGCGCAAAGGCCGAGACCGAACCATAAAGCTCCGGATGCCGCATCGCGAGCGTCAGCGCGCCATGCCCGCCCATCGAGTGCCCCGAAAGGCCCTGCCGTTCGGGATGAACCGGGAAATGATCGGTGACGAGCTTCTGCAGCTCGCACGCGACATAGCTGTACATCCGGAAATGCGGCGCCCAGGGCGCCTCGGTCGCGTCGACGTAAAAGCCCGCGCCCTGTCCGAGATCGAACGCCGCGTCGTCGGCGACGCCCTCGCCCCGGGGCGAGGTGTCGGGGAACACCAACGCGATCCCATGCTTCGCCGCCCAGCCCTGCGCGCCCGCCTTGGTCATGGCGTTCTCATGGGTGCAGGTCAGGCCCGACAGCCACCAGAGCGCCGGGACCTTGCCCCGCGCCGCCTGCGGCGGCGCGTAGACCGCGAAGGTCATCGCGCAGCCGGTCGTCTCCGAATCGTGGCGGTAGACGCCTTGTACGCCGCCGAAGCAGCGGGTCTCGGACAGCTTCTCCATTGTCGCGCCTCCCCTCGCCGCCCGCGAGGCGCGGAGCGGCCGCCCTCCGGCTCTAGCAATCGCGACCCGAAGCCGAAAGGCCCGATCGCGCGCGCGTCAATCCGGCGTTCACCGCATCGGTCTAACGGGGAGGGAGCGCGCCGCGCCGCGGCGCCCGGCCGCGCAGAACGCCGCGCCGACCGTCGCCCGACCCGACCGACGGGGCCGCCCCATGCGCGAAACGACACGCGAGGACGCCGCCGCGCGGGACGCGCTCGGCCTCGCGCCGGATGCGGACGAAACGGCGCTCGACGCCGCCTTCCGCGCCCGCGCAGCCCCTCTGATCCGCGCCGCCGCCGACGATCGCGCCGCCTCCGACGCCCTTCGCCGCCTCATCGAATCGCGCGCACGTCTCAGGCCGCTGATGCGCGCGCGGGACGCCCCGCGAGAGACGGCCGCCGCGGACCCGTCCGTCGCGCCCGGCGCGATCGTCGCCCGCGGCTTCCGGCTCGCCGAGAATCGGCGCGACGTCGAGATCGACATCGCGCTCGCCGACGTCGTCGCCGCGGCCGAGGACGGGCGCCTCTTCGCCACGCTGACCGCACCGGTCCTGCGCCGCTGCCCCGCCTGCGCCGCAGCCGGCCATGCGACTTGCGGGCATTGCCGGGGCGCGGGCGTCACGCCCACGTCGCGCATGCGCGCGGCCCCGCTCGATCTCCAGCGCCTCGCAGCCGACGACTTCGCCGTCGAGGCCTCTCCCTGGGCCGACGCCTGCGGCCGCGGCGCCCGCGGCGGCCCGATCTTCCGCGCGCGGCTAATCTGACGCGCCGACGGAGACCTGAGCGACGGAGGCGGTCCGCCCCGGTCGCCGGATCGACGGATCGAACCGGAGCGCTAAGACCGAAGAGCGAACGGCGACTTCACGGGACGGAGCGGTCGTCCGATTTGCGCTCAGCGGGGATGGCGATCCGGGCGACCAGCCCGGATCGCGCGAACGCCCCATCCCGGGGGGTGAGGGCCGTCTTGGAAACGCGCCGGTGGCGCGTTTCAGGCCCGAACGGGCGGAGCCCCGGCCAGTCGCATTGCGACGGTCGCGAGAAGCGGAGCGGTCGCAGCCTCTTGAACCATAAATCGCGCGCGCCCCAGCGTTTCAAAGCGACCACACCGGGGCGTTCGCGCGATCCTCCGCGCGTAACCGCGCCGCTGCTGCGCGCCAACGACCCCTCCGGCCCCAAACCGGGCCCATACGCCACCGCCGATCGATACACGCGGCGCCCCGCCCCGCCGCAGAGACGCCGGCCCCGACATTGAACGCCCCGCAAACGCGTCCCACCACGGCGTTCGCGGCGTCCGGCGGCCGTGTCGCCCCGCGCGCAGGGCGCCTCCCTTTCTGGCAAGGCCGTCCTCCGCGCGCGGCCTCAGTAGGTCACCACCGCCCGGATCGACTTGCCCTCATGCATCAGGTCGAAGCCCTCGTTGATGCGGTCGAGCGGCATGGTGTGGGTGATCATCGGATCGATCTCGATCTTCCCCTGCATGTACCAGTCGACGATCTTCGGCACGTCGGTGCGCCCGCGCGCGCCCCCGAAGGCGGTGCCCTTCCAGGTGCGGCCCGTCACCAGCTGGAACGGCCGAGTGCTGATCTCGGCGCCCGCCGGCGCCACGCCGATGATGACCGAGGTGCCCCAGCCCTTGTGGGCGCATTCCAGCGCCGCCCGCATCACCTGCACGTTGCCGGTCGCGTCGAAGGAATAGTCCGCGCCGCCCTTCGTCAAATCGACGAGATACGGAACCAGATCGCCCTCGATCTCCGCCGGGTTCACGAAGTCGGTCATGCCGAAGCGCTCGGCCATCGGCTTCTTGGCGGGGTTCAGGTCGACGCCCACGATCTGGTCGGCGCCGGCGAGCCGAAGCCCCTGGATCACGTTCAGCCCGATGCCCCCGAGGCCGAACACCACCGCCCGCGAGCCCTGCTCGACCTTGGCGGTGTAGATCACCGCGCCGATCCCCGTCGTCACGCCGCAACCGATGTAGCAGACCTTGTCGAATGGCGCGTCCTCGCGAATGCGCGCCAACGCAATCTCCGGCAGCACCGTGTAGTTCGAGAAGGTCGAGCAGCCCATGTAATGATAGAGCGGGTCGCCATCGAGCGACTTGAAGCGCGAGGTGCCGTCCGGCATCAGCCCCTGGCCCTGCGTCGAGCGGATCGCCTGGCAGAGGTTGGTCTTCGGATGCAGGCAGTAGTCGCATTCGCGGCATTCGGGCGTGTAGAGCGGGATGACGTGGTCGCCCTTCTTCACCGACTTCACGCCGGGGCCCACATCGACCACGACGCCCGCGCCCTCATGCCCGAGGATGGCCGGAAAGATCCCTTCGGGGTCGGCGCCCGAGCGGGTGAACTCGTCGGTGTGGCAGATGCCGGTCGCCTTGATCTCGACCAGGACCTCGCCCTCCTTCGGCCCCTCAAGCTCGACTTCGGTGACCTCGAGCGGCTGGCCGGCGGCGAGCGCGACGGCGGCGCGGGTGCGCATGGCTGATCTCTCCCCTGACTGTTCTCCACGCCCTTCGACGCGGTTGCGGCTGGCAGCCTAGAGCGCGCGGAGCCGCCGGGGGAGCCCCGAGGCGACGGGGCGGCGACCCGCCGCGACGCGCCTCACGCCAGCAGGAAAAGGAGCACCGCTTGCGGCGCGAGGATGCGCAGGCACATCACCAGCGGATAGACCGTGGCGTAGCCCAGCGCCGCCGCGGGCGAGGGGTTCAGCGCGTTGGCGAAGGCGAGCGCGGGCGGATCGGTCATCGACCCCGCCAGCAGGCCCGAGAGCGTCAGGTAGTTCACGCCCAGCACGACCCGCGCGAAGAACCCCACCAGCATCAGCGGGATCAGCGTGATCAGCGCGCCGTAGCCGAGCCAGAGCAGCCCGTCGCCCGAGGCCAGCGTCGCGAGGAATCGGTCCCCCGCCACGATCCCCACCGTCGCGAGGAACAGCGCGATCCCGAGCTCCCGCAGCGCATGATTCGCCGCCGGCGGCGTGAACCAGACGATCCCGCGGAAGCTCCCGAGCCGCGAGAGCAGGATCGCCACGACCAGCGGCCCGCCCGCGAGCCCCAGCTTCAGCGGCGCAGGCATCCCCGGCGCGGCGATCGGAATCGACCCGACCAGCACGCCGAGCGCGATCCCGATGAAGAGCGCCCGGAAATCCACCTCGCCGAGTCGCTTCGCGTCGCCGCCGAGGATTCGCGTCGCCTGCGCAACCCCCTCCTGCGGCCCGACCACCGTCGCCACGTCGCCGAAGGCGAGCGCGAGGTCGCCGCGCGCCACCAGCTCCGTACCCGCGCGCTCCACGCGGCTCAGCCGCACCCCGAGCCGTTCGTCGAGCCGCAGATGGCGCAGCCGCCGCCCGAGCGCGGGCGTCGCCGTCACCGCCACGCGCTCCCAGGTCATGTCGGTGCCCTGGGTGGTGGTGAGCGTGATGTCGGTCTCCTCGCCGAGGGCGCGCTGCACCCCGCACAGCGCCTCCTCCGGCCCGACCAGGTGCAGCACGTCGCCGAGCGCGAGCGCGACGTCCGCCGCCGGCGTGGTCAGCGCCCCGTTGCGCAGGAGGCGCGAACAGGCGACCGCCTCCTCGCTCGCGCCGAGACCCGGCACGTCCGAGAGCGCGACGCCCGCGTAGTTCGGGTTCCGCACCACGACGTTCATCGCCGGCAACGACCCGGAGCGGCCCAGGTTCTCCGCGTCGTAGGCCAGCGCCTCGGCGGGCACGTCGATCCGCAGCGCCGCGCGGATCGCCACGATGGTCAGCAGGATGCCGAGAATGCCGAAGGGATAGGCCACTGCGTAGCCGAGCGCCGGCCGCGCCGCCGTCTCCGCGCCCACGCCGAGATCCTTCAGCGCCTGAGTCGCGGCGCCGAGCCCCGGCGTGTTGGTGACAGCCCCGGACATGATGCCGATCGCGGCCGGCGCGTCGACGCCTGCGATCAGGTGGATCGCCAGCGCCGTCGCGACGCCGAGCAGCACGATCGCGGCGGCGAGCAGGTTCAGCGTCAGCCCGCTCCGCCTGAGCGAGGCGAAGAAGCCCGGGCCGACCTGCACGCCGATCGCGTAGACGAACAGGATCAGGCCGAACTCGCGCACGAACTCCATCACATGCGGCTCGAAGTCGAGCCCCGCCCGCCCTGCGAGGTCTCCGACGAGGATGCCGGCGAACAGCACGCCGCCGACGCCGAGGCCGACTCCCCGGATCTTCACATGCCCGATCGCCAGCCCGAGCGCGCCGGCGAGCGAAAGCGCGACCACCGCGAGCGCGATGTCCGACAGGCCGGCGAGGAAGGTCATCGAGGCGTTCCCGAGTGAGGACCGCGCGGTTATGGACGCGCGTGCGTTCCCATGTGGTTGACGCGGGTCAACCGGCGAAGGTTTCCGCCCCGCCCGCCAGCGCGGCGCGATGCGCCGCGATCTGCCGGCGCACATGGTCGGCGTGCAGCCTGAGCGCGTAGGCGTCGCCGCGCCGGCTGAGCGGGACCGAGACGTCCCGCGCCTCCGCCTCCACCGCGTCGAGCCGCGCCTCGAGCGCGTCTAGCGCCGCTTCGTCCTGCGCCGCCGCCGCCGCCTCGTCGATCTCGACCAGAGTGTCGTAGTGCCGCCAGACCCGCGCCTTCATCCGCCAGTCGTAGATCCCGGGCAGCGCGCGCAGCAGCGGCAGCGCGACCACGATCAGCGGCACCAGCAGCACCGCCACCCGGTCGATCTGCGCCGCAAGCCAGTAGGGCAGGACGCCCGACAGCGCGCCGGGCCCGTCCTCCACCAGCGCGCGGGCCTGCGCGTCCATCTCCATCCCCAGCCGCTCGGTCGAGGGGAACTCGCCCTCGCGCGTCAGCAGATCGGGCCGCGAATGCACCGTCCGCGCCGCCTCCACCAGACGGTTCACGAGCGCGGGATGCAGGTCGGCCCGCGCCGCCAGCCGCGCGACCATCGCCGGCAGGCGGATCGGTTCGGGCGGGCGGCCGCGCGCGAAGTCGAACCCCGCCGCCGGCACCTCGACGACCCGCACGAAGGAGAGCCGCCGCTCGAGCGCGTCCACGTAGCGGATCGGCGCCACCGCGACCGCGTCCGACCCGATCAACGGCTCGAGATAGGGCGCGTCGATGGGCGCCACGAACACCGCGCCGTCGACCTCTCCGGCGAGCAGCGCCTCGGCGGCCTCCATGCCCCCGAGCGGCGGCAGCGATTCGGGCGGCGCCGGCAGCGAGAGCCGCCGGACGGCCTCCTCCACCACGGCCCGCGTGCCGCTGCCCTCCGGACCGGCCGCGATCCGCACCGTCGCGTCCCATTGCGTCGGATCGGCGATGCGCTCGGCGCCCACCGGCGTGAACAGGAGCAGCGGCTCGACGAAGAGCCCGGCCAGCGCCTCGACCTCGGTCTCCCCCTCCGGCTCGATCCCGCCTTGCAGGATCGCCGCATCGACCTCCCCGCCGCCGAGCAGCGCCGCGTTTTCGACCGATCCCGCCGTCTCCACGATCTCGAGCGTGATCCCGTCCCGCGCGAGGATCGCGCGATAGCGCTCCGCCACGGCGTGATAGGCGCTCCCCTGCCCGCCCGCCGCCAGCGTCACCCGCTCAGGGGGCAGCAGGTCTAGGCTCGAGATCAGAAAAACCAGCGCCGCCGCGCCCGCCAGCGCCGCCAGCAGCCAGACGCGCACGGCGCCCCAGTCGATCGCGCTTCTCGCCATGGTCGTGGTCCCCGCCTCCCCGCAGCGTCCGGATGATAGCTGCGAGGGAGGCGGCAGGGGAGGGCGTGAAAGGCCGCGACGCAACGCCGGCCGAACGTAAAGCTCGACTGATGTTATGCCGCATCGCAGCGAAGGATTGGTGAACCCTTCGTGATGCCTTGGCGGCGCGCTGAATCGGTTCACGGCTGTTGCGCCGCAGCATCAGCGTGGGGACCGCCCCTCGCCCCGGCCCGCGGCCCTTTCCGCCTGCGTCACAAGGCTTCGTTGAGACGCGCGCGCCCGGCTCTATACGGTCCGCCGCGATGAACAGACCGCCGCGGCCAAGCCGGCGGCGGCGCAAACCTCTCGGGGGAGAAACGCGATGGGCGAAGACGTCTTTCCGGTGCCGCAGCAGATCGCGGCCGCGGCCCACGCCGACGAAGCGAAATATCGTGAGATGTACGAGGCGTCGGTCCGCGACCCCGAGGCGTTCTGGGGCGAGCACGGCAAGCGCATCGACTGGATCAAGCCTTACACCAAGGTCAAGAACACGTCGTTCGACTACCACAACGTCTCGATCAAGTGGTTCGAGGACGGCGAACTGAACGTCGCGGCCAACTGCGTCGACCGCCACCTCGCCGACAAGGCCGACCAGACCGCGATCATCTGGGAGGCCGACGACCCCGCCCTCTCGAAGCACATCACCTACCGCGAACTGCACGCGGAGGTCTGCCGCTTCGCCAACGTCCTGAAGAACATGGGGGTCTCGAAGGGCGACCGGGTGATCCTCTATCTCCCGATGATCCCCGAGGCCGCCTACGCCATGCTCGCCTGCGCGCGCATCGGCGCCATTCACTCCATCGTCTTCGCCGGCTTCTCGCCGGACGCGCTGGCCGACCGCGTCCAGGGCGCCGGCGCCAAGCTCGTCGTCACCGCCGACGAGGCGCCCCGCGGCGGGCGCAACACCGCCCTCAAGAAGAACGTGGATAAGGCGCTCGAGCGTTTCGGGACCGACGTCAAGACGCTGGTGGTCAAGCGCACCGGCGGCGAGATCCCGTGGGATTCCGCGCGCGACGCCTGGCTGCACGAGCAGGCTGAAGGCGTCTCCGACCAGTGCGAGCCGGTCGCGATGGGCGCCGAGGACCCGCTCTTCATCCTCTACACCTCGGGCTCGACCGGGATGCCGAAGGGCGTCGTCCACACCTCCGGCGGCTATCTCGTCTACGCGTCCATGACGCACCAGTACATCTTCGACTACAAGCCCGGCGAGGTCTACTGGTGCACCGCAGACGTCGGCTGGGTGACGGGCCACAGCTACATCGTCTACGGCCCGCTCGCCAACGGCGCGACCACGCTCATGTTCGAGGGCGTGCCGACCTATCCGGACGCCGGGCGCTTCTGGGAAGTCTGCGCCAAGCACAAGGTCGCGATCTTCTACACCGCGCCGACCGCGATCCGCGCCCTGATGGCCAAGGGCCTGGACTTCGTGACCAAGCACGACCTGTCGAGCCTGCGCGTGCTCGGCTCCGTCGGCGAGCCGATCAACCCGGAGGCCTGGAGCTGGTACTACGAGAACATCGGCAAGAAGCGCTGCCCGATCGTGGACACCTGGTGGCAGACCGAGACCGGCGGCATCCTCATCTCCGCCCTGCCTGGCGCGACGCCCCTGAAGCCTGGCTCGGCCACGCGGCCCTTCTTCGGCGTCCAGCCCGTGGTTCTCGACGACAAGGGCAATGAGATCGCCGAGACCAAGTGCGAGGGCGTCCTCGCGCTCGCCGACAGCTGGCCCGGGCAGATGCGCACGGTCTACGGCGACCACGACCGCTTCGTCGCCACCTATTTCGAGATGTTCAAGGGCTACTACTTCTCGGGCGACGGCTGCCGGCGCGACGAGGACGGCTACTACTGGATCACGGGCCGCGTCGACGACGTCATCAACGTCTCCGGCCACCGCATGGGCACGGCGGAGGTCGAGTCCGCGCTGGTCGCGCACCCCAAGGTCGCCGAGGCCGCGGTGGTCGGCTACCCGCACGACGTCAAGGGTCAGGGCATCTACTGCTACGTCACCCTGATGGAGGGCGAGGAATACACCGACGAGCTGAAGGTGGAGCTGCGGAACTGGGTCCGCACCGAGATCGGCCCGATCGCCTCGCCCGACCTTATCCAGTGGGCGCCCGGCCTGCCCAAGACCCGCTCGGGCAAGATCATGCGCCGCATCCTGCGCAAGATCGCCGAGAACGACTACGGCTCGCTCGGCGACACCTCGACCCTCGCCGACCCGTCGGTGGTGGACGACCTCGTGTCGAACCGCATGAACAAGTGACGCCGGACAGGCGTGACGACCGAGGGGCGCGCCGTCTGGCCCGCCCCTTTTTCGTCAGCGGCGGGACGATCCCGGCGGATGCGCGCACACGCCGCCACTTTGCGACGCGCTGCCGCTCAGCGTCGCGCCTGTGACCACCGACGCGTGCGCGGTTCGGTCAACGCACGCGCCTGCCAGCCAAAATCGCTAGAGCGTTTTCTGATCTGACGGAAACATGGTTGCTGAGTGGAGAGGGGCGCGCCCGAGCCTGGGTGGGCGCTGCTGGAGGTCCCGCTGTTTGCTTTATGGTGGCCAGAACTTCCGACCACGCCGCAGCTTGCGCCGTCGCAATCGCGCCCTCCCGGGGGGAGTGTCGGGCGCGACCCGGCGTAAACGCCGGGCGGAGCGAGGAGGCTGAGCGATTCCACCAGATCGGAAAACGCTCTAGGGCGAACGGTCCGGGCGGCGGTCGACCTTTCCGGGGCTCCGCCCGCCCCGCGCTGAACACCTTCCGTCGGAAGGTTCTCCAGGCGCTCGTCGCTCTCCAGGAGCGCACGTCGCAACGGATCAGGCCGTTGAACCGGTGGAGTATGGCGCCGCCATGAACCAGGCGGCTCCACGGTCTCTCCGCGCCCGCCCGGGGCCGGGCGCCGCCCCGCTCTCTCAGCAATGGGGACCGAAAGCACGGCGAATTCGGGCGACGACTGTGCCCGCAGACGGGCCTCCGCGGCGAAAGCTTCTATTTCATCAATGAAATCAACGGTCCCGCATGCGGACCGCCGGCGCCGCGGCCAAACTGGCCGCTCAGTTCCCCTGCGCCCGGATCGCCTCCGCCACCGCCTCGACCGCGTGATCGACCGCGGCCCGGTCCTCGGCCTCCGCCATCACCCGGATCACCGGCTCGGTGCCCGACGGGCGGATCACGAGGCGCCCCGCGTCGCCGAGCCCCGCGCGGACCCGATCGATGACCGTCGAGACCCCGTCCTCGCCCAGCGGCTCAGCCCCCGGCGCGAAGCGCACGTTCTCGAGCCGCTGCGGCAGCGGCTCGAACAGGCGCAGCGTCTCTGAGGCGGGGCGCCCCGTCTCCACGAGGCACGCCAGGACCTGAAGGGCGCAGATCAACCCGTCCCCGGTGGTGGTGAAGTCGGACAGGATGACGTGGCCCGACTGCTCGCCGCCCACGTTGAAGCCGCCCTCGCGCATCCGCTCGACGACGTAGCGGTCGCCGACCTTCGTGCGCTCGAGGCCGACGCCCCTGCCCGCGAGATGCCGCTCGAGCCCGAGATTCGACATCACCGTCGCCACCAGCGCGCCGCCCGCAAGGCGGCCCTCCGCCGCCCAGCGCCCCGCGATCAGCGCCATGATCTGGTCGCCGTCCACGACCGATCCCTTCTCGTCGATCATGAGCACCCGGTCGGCGTCGCCGTCGAGCGCGATCCCGAGATCGGCGCGCGTCTCGAGCACCTTGCGTCGGCACGCCTCAGGCGCGGTCGAACCGACCTGGGCGTTGATGTTGCAGCCGTCGGGGTCGACGCCGAGCGGCATCACCTCCGCGCCGAGCTCCCACAGCACCGTCGGCGCGGTCCGGTATCCGGCGCCGTTCGCGCAGTCGACCACGATCCGCAGGCCGTCGAGCGACAGGCCGCGCGGGAAGGTGGCCTTGGCGAACTCGACATAGCGCTCCCGCCCGCTCTCGATCCGCCGCGCCCGCCCGATCGCCTCCGGCGCCGCGAGCGTCGGCCCCGCCTCCACCATCGCCTCGATCTCGGCCTCGACCGCGTCCGACAGCTTGAACCCGTCCGGCCCGAACA
>AACY020301719.1_pt1 | contig 28094 bp, 23 predicted proteins | sample 267378 | NCBI WGS metagenome assembly AACY02 (sample SAMN02954345, study PRJNA13694) | marine metagenome | biome: aquatic; feature: ocean; material: water; isolation source: isolated as part of a large dataset composed predominantly from surface... | reverse complement strand
CGCTGACTGATCCGCGCACAGGCTCAGGCCCCGGTTCGGCGCGACGAGGTTCGCGCTTTCAGGTTGTGACGAAGAACACGGCGTGGAAGCGCAAGGAACGCCATATTGCGTCTCGAAAACGATCCGCAGGGGTGCGGCTCGAAAGCTTCGGGAGAGCAAGTCATGTTCGATTTCAGCGCTGATATCGACTTCGCTGGCGCCATGTATGACGGCACGGAGTTCGACACGTTCATCGGCATCGAGTCGGAGGGTCTGATCGACCCTGAACTCGGCAAGTCCTCGATGGACACGCTCTTCCTGATCGACCCCGAAATCCACGGCGACGACGACGGGACGACGGCCGAGCGGAACGCCGCCGCGATCGACGACCTCGAGGCCGCCATCGACGAGAAGACGGCCAGCATGGAGCGGACGGACAAGGCGATGTCCGACGCGCTCCGCGAGATGATGGAGGCGTTCGCGAAGGCGCAGGAAGAGGCCTCCGCCGTCCCGTCGAAGCGCGACATGGACGGCGACGATCTGAAGGGCTGATCAGCCGGCCCCGTTCGCCTCCGCCGCGAGCACGGCGCGCAGCCCCTCCCGGTAGCCGGGATAGGTCAGCGCCACGCCGAGCTCGCGGCGGATACGGTCGTTCGAGACCCGCTTGCTGTCGGCGTAGAAGCTGCGCGCCATCGGGCTCATGGTCTCCGCCGCCTCCTCGAAGGGGACCTCCGGGGGCGGCGCCATCCCGAGCAGTTCGGCGGCGTAGCCGATGACGTCCTGCGGCGGCGCGGGCTCGTCGTCGGTCACGTTGTAGATCGCGCCGGGGTTCGGGCGGTCGATCGAGGCGCGCAGGACGCGCGCGATGTCCTCGACATGGATGCGGCCGAACACCTGTCCAGGCTTCACGATCCGCTTCGCGTCGCGTCTGCGGACCTTGTCGAAGGGCGAGCGGCCGGGGCCGTAGATCCCGGCGAGCCGGAACACGTGGACCGGCGCGCCGAGGCGCGCGTGCAGCGCGAGCCATTCGGCCTCGGCGGCGACGCGGGCGCGGCCGCGGGCGGTGGCGGGGACCGGCGTCGTGGTCTCGTCGACCCAGCCGCCGCCATGGTCGCCATAGACGCCGGTGGTCGAGAGATAGCCGATCCAGCGCAGCGCGCCGGCGCGCGCCGACAGCGCCGCGCTCAGGAGCGCGAGCGAGGGATCGCCGTCGGGACTGGGGCCTGCGGAGACGAGGACGTGGTCGGCTTCCTCCAGCGCGGCGACCAACTCTCCGGCGGCGGGCCCCTGCGGCCAGAGGACGGGCTCGACGCCCTCGGCGCGCAGCGCCTCGGCCTTCTCCGCCGAGCGCGTCGTCCCGATCACCCGCCAGCCTTCGGCGAGGAGGGGGCGGGCGAGGGCGCGGGCGCTGTAGCCGTGGCCGAGGCTGAGCAGGACGCCGCTCATCCGAACCGGACCGTCGTGGCGGGGGTCTCGATCGCGCAGGCGAGCCGCGCCGGCGCGGCGCCGGGCTCGACGCGGAGGATCCCGTCGCCGCCGAGGGCCGCCAGCGCGGCGCGCGCCGCGTCCGCCTGCGGCGTGCGGGCCGAGAAGGCGGCGAGTCGCAGGCCGGCGTCCGGCATCCGGGCGGCGGGGTGCGCGCCGGGGGGCCAGGCGATCAGCGCCGGCAGCACGCCGCCCATCGGGGCCGCGCCGTCCTCCGGCACGGTCAGCCGCCAGCTCAGATCGCCGCGCGAGAGCGCGAGCGCCGGCCCGAAATCGACGGCGGGAACGGCCGCGCGCGCGGCCTCAATGTCGTCGGTCGCCGCGACCCAGGCGACGAGCGCCGGCCCGGTCGCGAGCCGCGCCCGCACCGCCGGAAGATCGAGCCCGAACATCCGGGCCCGCGTCGGCGGGGGCGCGGCGGGGTCGATCGCCAGCACTTCGAGATAGGCCTCGCCGAGGCGCCAGAGCGCGTTGTGGGTGCCCATGCCGGGATGCGCGCCGCCGCCCTGCGCCGGGACGCCGAGGCGGTCCTCCATCCATGCGCGCCCCTCGGCGAGGCTGCGCGCGGCGAACACGATATGGTCGAGCCGGATCATGGGCGGGACGCTGCGTCCTCCGCCGCGCGCGCGCAAGGGGGCGTCATTTCCGGCGGAGATGCTCGTCGAGGCGCGGCATGATCTCGACGAAGTTGCAGGGCTTGTGGCGGTAGTCGAACTGGGGCGCGAGGATCTCGTCCCAGCCGTCGCGGCAGGCGGAGGTCGAGCCGGGCAGGGCGAAGAGATAGGTGCCGTCGGCGACGCCCGCGCAGGCGCGCGACTGGATCGCCGAGGTGCCGATCTTCTGGATCGAGACCATGGCGAAGAGCACGCCGAAGGCGTCGATCTCCTTCTCGTAGACGTCGCGGTGGGCCTCCACCGTCACGTCGCGGCCCGTCAGGCCGGTGCCCCCGGTCGAGATCACCGCGTCGATCCCGGGATCGGCGCACCACGCGCGGAGCTTCGCGGCGATGGCGTCGCGCTCGTCGCGCAGCAGGGCGCGCTCGGCGAGCGCGTGTCCCGCCGCGGCGATGCGCGCGGCGAGCAGGTCGCCCGAGCGGTCGTCCTCCGGCCCGCGGGTGTCGGAGACGCTGAGCACGGCGAAGCGGACGGGCAGGAACGGGCGGTCGTCGGCGGGGGTCATCGCGACAGCTCCTCGTCATAGGCGATCGGCGCGCCGTCGAGCGCGGCGGCGAGCGCGAGCAGGTCGCGCCATGCGAGCTTCTTGTCGGCGGGCGTGCGCAACAGGTAGGCCGGATGGAACGTCGCGAGCGTCGTCCGGCCGCGGACGCGCGTCCAGCGTCCGCGCAGCGCCTTGATCCCCTTCGTCGTCTCGAGAACGGTCTTCGCCGACGCCGCGCCCATGAGCAGCAGGATCTCAGGGGCGGCGAGGTCGATGTGGCGGCGCAGGAAGGGCAGCAGCATGGCGGTCTCGTCCGAGCCGGGGGTGCGGTTGCCGACCGGGCGCCAGGGCAGGACGTTGGTGATGTAGACGGCCTTCGCCGGGTCCTCGGCGCCGCGGTCGAGCCCGATCGCCGCCAGCATCCGGTCGAGCAGCTGGCCGGAACGGCCGACGAAGGGCTTGCCCTGGAGGTCCTCGTCGCGGCCCGGCGCCTCGCCCACGATCATCACGCGCGCGGCCGGGTTTCCGTCGGCGAAGACGCAGTTGCGCGCGCCGGCCTTGAGCGGGCAGCCCTCGAAGGCGGCGAGCGCGGCGGCGAGCGCGGGCAGGTCGGCGCAGTCCGCCGCGATCGCCTCCGCCGCCCGCGTCGCCTCCGCCGCCGCGTCGGCGGGATCGGCCGCGGGGACCGGCGGAGCCGCCGCGGGCGCCTGCGGGGTCGGGGCCGGCGGCGCGGCGGGTTCGGGCGGGGCGAAGCGGTCCACCGGCGTCTCGGAGATCGCCTCGTCGGCGCCGAGCTCGATCTGCCACTCCAGCGCCGCGAGCAGGGCCGCCCGGCTCTCGGCGTCGAGCGTCACGCGCTCCCCCGCGGGTCGATGGGCCGGGGATCGAGGCCGAGCTCGGCCTCGAGCGCCGCGGCGAAGGAGAGGAGCGGCCCCTCGCCCTCGGGCGGGCCGATCATCTGGAGCCCGACGGGCAGGCCGTCCCTCGTGAAGCCGCAGGGGAGGGAGAGCGCCGGCTGCCCGGTGAGCGTCGGCGCATAGGCGATGGCGAGCCAATCGATATAGGTGTCGAAGGTCGTCCCGTCGCAGGATTTGAGCCAGCGCTCCTCGACCGGGAAGGGCGGCGCGATGGTCGCGGGGCAGAGCAGCAGGTCGTAGAACTCGAAGAAGGCGCGCGCCCGCGCGACGACGGCCCCGCGGAGGGTGAGCGCGCGGGCGATCTCGGCGCCGGTCAGGGCGAGGCCCTTCTCGGTGTTCCAGACGACCTCCTCCTTCAGCAGGTCGCGGTGGTCGCGCAGGCGGTCGGCGTGCGCGACGGCGAAGCCGAGCGCGCGCAGCGTCTGGAAGCACTCGTGCGCGCCCGAGAAGTCGGGATGCGCCTCCTCGACGACCGCGCCCATGCCGGCGAGGCGCTTCGCGGCCTTCGCGCAGATGTCGGCGACCTCCGGGTCGACCGGCGTGATTCCGAGATCGCGGCTGAAGGCGACGCGGAACGGGACCGTGGGCTCGGCCGCCCAGCGCGCGAAGGGCCGCTCGGGCTCGGGCAGGGCGACGGGGTCGCGCGGGTCCGGCTGGGCCAGCGCGTCGAGGAAGAGGGCGACGTCCGCGACCGTGCGCGCCATCGGCCCCTCGACCGAGAGCGTGTTGAACGGGTCCGCCGACGGACCGTTCGGGACGCGCCCGACCGAGGGGCGCAGGCCGACGATCCCGCAGAAGCTCGCGGGGTTGCGCAGCGACCCGCCGAGGTCCGAGCCATGCGCGAGCCAGGCGGTCCCGCTCTTGAGCGCGGCCGCGGCGCCGCCCGAGGAGCCGGCGGCGGATTTCGACAGGTCCCAGGGATTGCGGGTCGGGCCGAAGACCGCGTTGAAGGTGTTGGCCCCGGCGCCGAATTCGGGCGTGTTCGACTTGGCGTAGATCACGCCGCCGGCGTCCTCGATCCGATCCGCCACCCAGTCGGACGATTCGGGGACGAAATCGGCGTGGATCGGCGAGCCGTAGGTGGTGCGCACGCCCGCGACGGCGGTGAGGTCCTTCACCGCGACGGGCAGGCCGCGGAGCGGCGGGGCGGAGGTCGACCGCTCGCCGCGCGCGCGGTCGAAGCAGAGGGTGGGCAGCGCGTTCACCGGGCCGTCGACCGCCGCGATCCTGGCCTCCAGCGCGTCGAGCAGTTCGCCGGTCGAGACCTCGCGGCGCGAGAGCAGCCCGACGATCTCGGTCGCGGTCATGCGGATGAGGTCCATCGTCGCTCCGTCTTCCTGCGGTCGTCGCGCCCGCCGGCGCGGGTCCTGCGGCATCGCGCGACCTTACGGCGCGACGCGATTGAACTCCACTCCGCCCCGCGATAGGTCCGTCCGCGGCGGCGCAGCAAGAGGGACGACATGGACGGGATCGAGCGCGAGGCGATGGAATACGACGTCGTGATCGTCGGCGCCGGGCCGGCGGGGCTCTCGGCGGCGATCCGGCTGAAGGAATGCGACCCCGACATCTCCGTCGTCGTGCTGGAGAAGGGCTCGGAGGTCGGCGCGCACATCCTGTCCGGCGCGGTGCTCGATCCGGTCGGTCTCGACGCCATCGTGCCCGACTGGAAGGAGCGCGGCGCCCCGGTCCACACGCCCGTCACCCGCGACGAGTTCCGCATCCTCGGCGAGGGCGGGTCGGTGCGGGTGCCGAACAAGCTCATGCCGAAGCTCATGGACAACCACGGCAAGTACGTCGTCTCGATGGGCAACGTCTGCCGGTGGCTCGCCGGCGTCGCCGAGGAGCTCGGCGTCGAGATCTTTCCGGGCTTCTCGGCGTCGGACCTGGTGTTCGGCGAGGACGGCGAGGTCAAGGGCGTCGTCGCGGGCGTCTACGGGCTCAGGAAGGACGGGACCCCCGGTCCGAACTTCGAGCCGGGGATGGAGCTGCACGGCAAATACGTTCTGCTCGGCGAGGGCGTGCGGGGCAGCCTGTCCAAGAAGGTGATCGCGCGCTACGAGCTCGATCGCGACAGCCAGCCCCAGAAATACGGTCTCGGGATGAAGGAGCTCTGGGAGATCGACCCCGCGAAGCACCGCCCCGGCAAGGTCGTGCACACGATGGGCTGGCCGCTCAACAGCCACGCGGGCGGCGGCGGGTTCCTGTATCATCTTGAAAACAATCAGGTCTACGCCGGGTTCGTGGTTCATCTGAACTACGAGAACCCCTACGTCTTCCCCTACATGGAGTTCCAGCGCTGGAAGCACCATCCGGAGGTGGCGGAGGTGCTGAAGGGCGGCAAGCGCGTCGCCTACGGCGCGCGGGCGATCGTCGAGGGCGGCTGGCAGTCGATCCCGAAGCTGGTGTTCCCGGGCGGCGCGCTGATCGGCTGCTCGGCGGGCTTCGTGAACGTGCCGCGCATCAAGGGCAACCACAACGCCATGCTCTCGGGCATCGAGGCGGCGGAGGCCGCGGCGGAGGCGCTGAAGGCGGGCCGCTCGGGCGACGAGCTCTCGGGCTACGAGGTCGAGGTCCGCACCGGCGCCATCGCGGCCGATCTGAAGCCCGTGCGCAACGTGAAGCCGCTCTGGTCCCGCTTCGGCATCGTGGGCGGCGTGGTGCTCGGCGGGCTGGACATGTGGGTCGCGAGCCTCACCGGCGGCACGCTGTTCGGCACGCTCGACCACCGCAAGACCGACGCGGAGGCCACCGGCCGCGCCAAGCGCCATCAGCCGATCGAGTATCCGAAGCCCGACGGCGTGCTCAGCTTCGACCGGCTGACCAACGTCGCCTACAGCTTCACGAACCACGCCGAGGATCAGCCGACGCATCTGCACCTGATCGATCCCGAGAAGCCCGTCGCGTGGAACCTGCCGAAATACGCGGGGCCGTCGGCGCGTTACTGCCCCGCCGGCGTCTATGAATTCGTGCATGACGGCGAGAACGGCGGCGCGCGCTTCGTGATCAACGCGCAGAACTGCGTCCACTGCAAGACCTGCGACATCAAGGATCCGCAGCAGAACATCGAGTGGCGCACGCCTCAGGGCGGCGAGGGTCCGAACTACCCCAACATGTGACGCCGCGCACGCGACGCGCTTTCACGGTGGTGAAACCGCTCTCCGGCGCGCTATCGTGCCGGGCGTTGGAGCGGCGACGGAGACCGGAATGACCGCATACAGACCGCGCGGGTTCGCCCTTGCGCTCGCGGCCGCCCTCGCGTTCGCGTCGCCGGCCTTCGCCGCGGACAGCCTGTCCGGCGCCTATCTCGCGGCGCAGCAGGCGGAGTCCCGCGGCGACGTGCGCGCCGCGGCGCGCTTCTTCGAGGACGCGCTGCGTCTCGACCGCGGCAATCCCGCGCTGATGGAGCGCGCGGTCCTGAACATGCTGGCCGACGGCCGCATCGGCGACGCCGCGCCGGTTGCGGCGCTGCTGGTCGAGAGCGCGCCGAAGCATCGCGTGGGCAATCTCGCGCTCGCGGTGGAGTCCATCGCCGAGGGACGCTTCGACGGGGCGCTGGCGCGGCTGCGCGCGGACCCGGAGGCCTTCTACCCGCTGATCGGCCGGCTGCTCGAAGCCTGGGCGGCGGACGGCGCCGGCGATCTCGCGGCCGCGGAGGCGGCGCTCGACGCGCTGGAAGGCCGCGCCGTGTTCGACCTCTTCGGCGCGTATCACCGCGGCCTGATCCGCCATCGCCGCGGCGACGCCGCCGGCGCGGTCGAGGCCTTCGAGCAGGCGATCGAACGCATGGAGGGGCCGACGACGCGCGTCGCGCTCGCCTACGGCGCGGCGCTCGAGGCGGTCGGCCGCGTCGAGGACGCGCGCACGCTCTACCGCGACGCCGGCGCGCGCGGCGTCGGCGAGCCTGCGCTCGAGGCGGCGCTGGCGCGGCTGGAGGCGGGCGGCGCGCCCGCGCCGCTGGTCGAGACGGCGCGCGTCGGCGCGGGCGAGGCGCTTTTCGGCGTCGCGAGCGTGTTCGCGAACGAGAGCGGGCGGCGGATCGCGCTGGTCTATGCGCGCCTCGGCGCGGCGCTCTCGCCGGAGAACGCCGCCGCCTGGCTGCTGGTCGCGCAGCTGCACGAGCAGAACGGGCGCCACGAGCTCGCGCTCGCGGCCTACGAGGCCGCGCCGCAGGACGGGCCGCATGCGGTGCGCGTCGCGGCGGGGCGGGCGCGCGCGCTCGAGGCGCTGGAGCGGATCGAGGCCGCGGGCGAGGCGCTGCGGGCGCTGGTCGCGGCCGAGCCGGGGTCGGTCGAGGCGCATGTCGCGCTGGCGGACCACCTGCGCCGGGCCGAGCGCTGGGAGGAGGCTGCGAGCGCCTATTCCGACGCGCTCGACCTGATGACGGCGGCGGGCCGCGAGACCTGGACGCTGCACTACCACCTCGGCGTCGCCTACGAGCGCGCCGGCGTCTGGGACCGCGCGGAGCCCGAGTTCCGCCGCGCGCTGGAGCTGGAGCCCGAACAGCCGCTGGTGCTCAACTATCTCGGCTATTCGCTGGTCGAGCAGCGCCGGAACCTCGACGAGGCGAAGGGGATGATCGAGCGCGCGGTCGAGCTGCGGCCGGAGGACGGCTACATCACCGACAGCCTCGGCTGGGTGCTCTACCGGCTAGACGATTTCGAGGGCGCGGTGACCTGGCTCGAACGCGCGGTCGAGCTCGCGCCCTACGACCCGGTGATCAACGACCATCTCGGCGACGCCTACTGGATGGTGGGCCGGCGCCTCGAGGCCGAGTTCCAGTGGAAGCGCGCCCGCTCGCTCGATCCCGACGACGACGTGCGGGAGCGCATCGGGCGCAAGCTCTCCGTGGGTCTCGACGCCGTGCTCGCGGCGGAGGCGGAGGAGCAGGCGGCGGAGGCGGCCGCCGAGACGGCGCCCAATGGCGGCTGACGACGCCGCCGAACCCGATCCATCGCCGCTGGAGGAGGCGGCGCCGGCGAAGGTGAACCTCTTCCTCCATGTGCGGGGCCGCCGCCCCGACGGCCGGCACACGCTCGAAAGCCTCGCCGTGTTCCCCGGGATCGGCGACGTGCTCGCCGCCGAGCGCAGCCCGATCCGGTCGCTCTCGCTCGACGGGCCCTTCGGCCAGCAGCTCGGCGCGGGCGAGGACAACATCGTGATCCGGGCGGTCGAGGCGCTCGCCGCCGCGACCGGGGTCGAGGACGGGATCGCGATCCGGCTCGACAAGCGCCTCCCCGTCGCCTCCGGGATCGGGGGCGGCTCGGCCGACGCGGCGGCGGCGCTGCGGCTCGCGATGCGGCTCTGGGGCCGCGCGCCGGACGGGCCGACCCTGCGTCGCATCGCCCTCGGCCTTGGCGCGGACGTGCCTGTCTGCACGCCCGCGGCGCCCGCGCTGATGGGCGGCGTCGGGGAGGCGCTGGCGCCGCCGCCGCCCTATCCCGCCTTCTGGCTGGTGCTCGCCAATCCGCTCCAGCCGCTCGCGACCGGCGCGGTGTTCGAGGCGCTGACGCGGCGCGAGAACCCGCCGGCGGACCGGCTGCCCGCGCGCTTCGGCGATCTCGGGACGTTCACGGCCTGGCTGGCGCGCCAGCGCAACGACCTCGAGGCGCCGGCCCGGCGGATCGCGCCGGTCGTCGCCTCGGTGCTGGGCGCGCTGCGCTGGTCGCCGCGCTGCCGGCTGGCGCGGATGTCGGGCTCGGGCGCGACCTGCTTCGGGATCTTCGAGGACGAGGCCGCGGCGCTGGACGCCGCGCAGGCGATCGCGCGCGCCGAGCCGGCGTGGTGGGTGGCCCCGGCGCGCGTCGGCGCCTGGGAGGGGCCAGTCGAGGAGGACCCGTTCGACGCCTTCTCCGCCGCCGCGGCTGAGGCGCGCGCCGGGCTGTCGTGAACGGCCGGGGCCGCGCGCGGCCGTACGGGCTGACCGGGCGGGCCTCTTGACCGCTTCGGGGCGCGGGTCTAAGCGGGCGCTGCTGATAGGGGTGTAGCTCAGTTGGTAGAGCATCGGTCTCCAAAACCGAGGGTCGGGGGTTCGAGTCCCTCCGCCCCTGCCAGTCACGACTTCCGAGACCGAGAGGCGAGCGATGGCCCGGACGAATCCCGCGCAGTTCGTGAAGCAGGTGCGCGCCGAGGCCTCCAAGGTGGTCTGGCCGTCCCGGCGCGAGACGCTGCTGACCACCGCGATGGTGTTCCTGATGGCGGCGATCGCGGCGGCGTTCTTTTTCGTGGTGGACTTTCTGCTCGGGCTCGGCGTCGACGCGATCCTCGGGCTCGGTTGAAGCCGGTCGCCGCGCAGGGTTGACGCGGGCGGGGCCGCGACCCTAAGCACCAGGTTCACTCAAGCGCAGGGCGCGCCGCGATTCGCAGGCGCGCCCCAAAATTTTCAGGGGCCGTCCGCGAAGCGGTCCCGGTCAGGCGAGCGACGGCGGCGGATGGCGAAGCGCTGGTACACGGTGAGCGTGCTCTCGAACTTCGAGAAGAAGGTCAAGGAGGCCATTCTCGAAGGCGCGCGCCAGAACGGTCTCGAGGACGACATCGAGGACGTCCTCGTGCCGACCGAGGAGGTCGTCGAGGTGCGGCGCGGCCAGAAGATCAACACGGAGCGCCGGTTCATGCCCGGCTACGTGCTGGTGCGCGCTGACATGACCGATCAGGTCTACCACCTGATCAACTCCACCAACCGCGTGACCGGCTTCCTCGGCCCGCAGGGCAAGCCGACGCCGCTGCGCGACGCCGAGGTCGAGCGGATCCTCGGCGCGGTGGAGGAGAGCGCGGAGCGGCCGCGCCCGCAGATCTCCTTCGAGATCGGCGAGACCGTCCGCGTCACCGACGGGCCGTTCGAGAGCTTCTCCGGCCAGGTCGAGGACGTGGACGAGGCGAACGCCCGGCTCAAGGTGTCGGTCTCGATCTTCGGCCGCGCCACGCCGGTCGAACTGGAATACGGCCAGGTCGCCAAGGCGACCTGAGCCGGCGCCGCGCCCGCGAGGGCGCGGGAGACGCGGGAGGCCGGGGCGGCGCGCCGCCGAAGCCGGACCGCGGCCATGAAGGGGCGGAGCGACGCGTCGCGTCCGCCGGGTGAAGGAGAGAGACGATGGCGAAAAAGGTCGTCGGCCAGCTGAAGCTGCAGGTGCCCGCGGGCAAGGCGAACCCGTCGCCGCCCATCGGGCCTGCGCTCGGCCAGCGCGGCATCAACATCATGGAGTTCTGCAAGGCGTTCAACGCCAAGACGCAGGACATCGAGGCGGGCGCGCCGACGCCCGTCGTCATCACCTACTACGCCGACAAGTCGTTCACCTTCGAGATGAAGACGCCGCCGGCGTCCTATTTCATCAAGAAGGCGGCGAGCCTGAAGTCCGGCTCGACGACCCCGGGCCGGAGCACCGCCGGCTCGATCACGAAGAAGCAGCTTCGCGAGATCGCCGAGGCCAAGATGAAGGACCTGAACGCGCCCGACGTCGAGCAGGCCATGAAGATCATCCTCGGCTCCGCGAAGTCGATGGGCGTGGAGGTGAAGGGCTGATGGCGAAGCACGGCAAGCGCATCCGGACCGCGCGCGACCAGCGTCCGGCGAACGCCCTGCCCCTCGAGGAGGCGCTGGCGTTCGTGAAGGCGAACTCCAAGGCGAAGTTCGACGAGACGGTCGAGGTCTCGCTCAATCTCGGCGTCGATCCGCGCCACGCCGACCAGATGGTCCGCGGCTCGGTCACGCTGCCGAACGGCACCGGCAAGACGGTCCGCGTCGGCGTGTTCGCGCGCGGCCCTAAGGCCGATGAGGCGAAGGCGGCGGGCGCCGACGTGGTGGGCGCCGAGGACCTGATGGAGACGGTGCAGGGCGGGACGATCGACTTCGACCGCTGCATCGCGACGCCGGACATGATGCCGATCGTCGGCCGTCTCGGAAAGATCCTCGGTCCCCGCGGGCTGATGCCGAACCCGAAGATCGGCACCGTCACGATGGACGTGAAGGCGGCGGTCGAGGCCGCGAAGGGCGGCCAGGTCACGTTCCGCGTCGAGAAGGCGGGCATCATCCACGCCGGCGTCGGCAAGGTCAGCTTCGACGACGCCAAGCTCGCCGAGAACGTGCGCGCCATCGTGGACGCGGTGAACCGCAACAAGCCCACTGGCGCCAAGGGCACGTATCTGAAGAAGATTTCGCTCAGCTCGACCATGGGGCCGGGCGTGACGGTGGAAGTCTCCTCCGCGGTCGCGTCGGCGGCGGCCCAGGCGGCGGAGTAAGCCATCCCGCGCCGGGGGCGCGGGTCAGCGAGGCGGTGCGCCCCGGTCCCTCGGGACCATGGGCGCGTCGCCATCCTGTCCGAGACGGCGGGCGGCCAAGGTTCTGTCAGGTTTGATCGAACCGAGGCCTTAATCTCCCGCCATAGACGGGGACCGAGTGGAAGATCGGCCGTTGCGTGTTTCATGCGGCGCGATCCTCTCGGGACCCGGACGGGACCCGAGACGGCTGTCGCCGGAGCCTCCGGCGGCGGCGCATGTGAGCCGGCGGCGGAGAGGTTCTCCGTCGCCAGAACTTGGAGCAACGACACCGTGAACAGAGCCGAAAAAGCCGATGTGGTCGAGGATCTCGGCCAGGTTTTCCAGGACTCTGGCGTCGTCGTGGTCGCGCACTACGCCGGCATCACGGTCGCGGAGATGCAGGACTTCCGCGCCCAGATGAAGGAAGCTGGGGGCAGGGTCCGCGTCGCCAAGAACACGCTCGCAAGGATCGCGCTCGAGGGGAAGCCCTGCGAAGGGATGAAGCCTCTCCTCAAGGGCCAGACGGTTCTCGCCTATTCGGAGGACCCCGTCGCCGCGGCGAAGGTGGTCGACGCCTACGCCAAGAAGAACGGCAAGCTCGTCGTTCTGGGCGGGGCGATGGGAGAGCAGGTGCTCGACCCCGAGGGCGTGAAGGCCGTCGCGTCGATGCCGTCGAGGGAGGAGCTCATCGCCTCCATCGTCGCGGCCATCGGCGCGCCGGCGGCCAACCTGGCCTCGGCGATCGGGGCGCCCGCCTCGAACATCGCCGGCATCCTCACGACGCTGGAGGAGCGCGAGAGCGAACCTGCGTGACGCTTGGACCTCCGCGACCGCGGCGCCCGCGCATCCCGCGCGAATCGCGACCGGTCGCCTTGAAACATGAACCGAGAGTGAACACATGGCCGATCTGAAGAAACTCGCCGAGGAACTCGTCAACCTGACCCTGCTCGAGGCCTCGGAGCTGAAGACCATCCTCAAGGACGAGTACGGCATCGAGCCCGCCGCCGGCGGCGCGGTGATGATGGCCGGCCCGGCCGCGGGCGGCGAGGCGGCCCCGGCGGCCGAGGAGAAGACCGAGTTCGACGTCATCCTGGTCGACGCCGGCGCGAAGAAGATCAACGTCATTAAGGAGGTCCGCGCCATCACCGGGCTCGGCCTCAAGGAGGCGAAGGATCTCGTCGAGGCTGGCGGCAAGGCCGTGAAGGAGGCCGCTCCCAAGGAGGAGGCCGAGGAGATGAAGAAGAAGCTCGAGGAAGCCGGCGCCAAGGTCGAGCTGAAGTGATCGAACGCGCCGCCGTCTTAACGGCGCGTTAACCAACGTGAAGGCCGGGTGCGGCGGGGGCGTTCCTCCGCCGCGCCCGGCCCGCGTCGTCTCCGGCCCTCTCGGGGGAGGGCCGCGGAGGGCGCGGCGGGTCCGGGCGGCGGGGCGTGGGGACGCCTCGCGCGAGCATGGGACCCCGATCGCGACCGGGACCCGCCGGCGTCGCCGCCCCCACGGCGCCGCGCGGAGGACAGGGCTGAGGACGAGCATGGCGAAACTCTTTTCCGGCCGTAAGCGTATCCGCAGGCATTTCGGCAAGATCCGCGAGGTCGCGCCGATGCCGAACCTGATCGAGGTGCAGAAGTCGTCCTACGACCTGTTCCTCATGTCGGGCGAGGGACCGGAGCCGACCGCGGGCGAGGGCCTGCAGGGCGTGTTCCAGTCGGTGTTTCCGATCAAGGATTTCAACGACACGGCGGTGCTGGAGTTCGTGCGCTACGAACTCGAGTTCCCGAAATACGACGTCGAGGAATGCCAGCAGCGCGACATGACCTTCGCCGCGCCGCTGAAGGTGACGCTGCGCCTGATCGTGTTCGAGGTCGACGAGGACACCGGCGCCCGCTCCGTGAAGGACATCAAGGAGCAGGACGTCTACATGGGCGACATGCCGCTCATGACCGAGCACGGCACCTTCATCGTGAACGGCACCGAGCGCGTGATCGTGAGCCAGATGCACCGCTCGCCCGGCGTGTTCTTCGACCATGACAAGGGCAAGACCCACGCCTCCGGCAAGCTGCTGTTCGCGAGCCGGATCATTCCCTATCGCGGCTCCTGGCTCGACTTCGAGTTCGACGCCAAGGACATCGTCTACGCCCGCATCGACCGCCGCCGGAAGCTGCCGGTGACGACGCTGCTCTACGCGCTCGGCCTCGATCAGGAGGCGATCTGCGACACCTTCTTCAATCGGCTCGTCTACAAGCGTTCGGCCGACGGCTGGTCGGCGCCCTTCGACATCGAGCGGCTGAAGGGCGTGAAGCCGGTGTTCGACATGATCGACGCCGCGACCGGCGAGGTGATCGCGAAGGCGGGCGACAAGCTGACGCCGCGCAAGCTGCGCAAGCTCTCCGAGGAGCAGGGCGTCACCGCGACGCTCGAGCCCTTCGAATCGATTTACGGCCGCTTCGCCGCGGTCGACATGATCGACGAGAGCACGGGCAAGATCTTCGTGGAGGCGGGCGACGAGCTGGGCGAGGCCAACGTCCAGGCGCTGCTCGACGCGGGGATCGACGAGATCCCTACGCTCGACGTCGACAACATCAACGTCGGCGCGTACATCCGCAACACCATGGCGGCCGACAAGAACCGCTCCCGCGAGGACGCGCTGCTCGACATCTACCGGGTGATGCGCCCGGGCGAGCCGCCGACCCTCGACGCCGCCGAGACTCTGTTCGCGAGCCTGTTCTTCGACGCCGAGCGCTATGACCTGTCCGCGGTCGGCCGCGTGAAGATGAACATGCGCCTCGAGCTCGACGCGCCGGACACCCAGCGCACGCTCCGCAAGGAGGACATGCTGGCGGTGGTGAAGGCGCTGGTGGACCTGCGCGACGGCCGCGGCGAGGTGGACGACATCGACCATCTCGGCAACCGCCGCGTCCGCTCGGTCGGCGAGCTGATGGAGAACCAGTACCGCGTCGGCCTGCTGCGGATGGAGCGGGCGATCAAGGAGCGCATGTCCTCGGTCGACATCGACACGGTGATGCCGCAGGACCTGATCAACGCGAAGCCCGCGGCGGCGGCGGTGCGGGAGTTCTTCGGCTCCAGCCAGCTCAGCCAGTTCATGGACCAGACCAACCCGCTGTCGGAGGTGACGCACAAGCGCCGCCTCTCGGCGCTCGGCCCGGGCGGGCTGACGCGCGAGCGGGCGGGCTTCGAGGTGCGCGACGTGCACCCGACCCATTACGGCCGGATGTGCCCGATCGAGACGCCGGAAGGCCCGAACATCGGCCTGATCAACTCGCTGGCCTCCTACGCCCGCGTCAACAAGTACGGCTTCATCGAGACGCCCTACCGCCGCATCGTGGACGGCGTGGTGACGGACGAGGTGATCTATCTCTCCGCCACCGAGGAGATGCGCCACACCATCGCCCAGGCGAACGCGGAGATCGGGCCGGACGGCAAGCTCGTCGCCGATCTCGTCTCGGCGCGGAAGGGCGGCGAGTTCACGCTGGCGCCGCGCGAGCAGATCGACCTGATCGACGTGTCGCCCAAGCAGCTGGTGTCGGTCGCGGCCTCGCTGATCCCGTTCCTAGAGAACGACGACGCGAACCGCGCGCTGATGGGCTCGAACATGCAGCGCCAGGCGGTGCCGCTTGTGAAGGCCGAGGCTCCCTATGTCGGTACGGGCATCGAGGAGATCGTGGCGCGCGACTCGGGCGCCGCGATCGCCGCGCGCCGCGGCGGCGTGATCGACCAGGTGGACGCTACGCGCATCGTCGTGCGCGTGCATGACGACGAGGTGCGCTCCGAGGGCGACGCGGGCGTGGACATCTACCGCCTGCGCAAGTTCCAGCGCTCGAACCAGAACACCTGCATCACCCAGCGCCCGCTGGTGAAAGTGGGCGACCGGGTGAACGCCGGCGACGTGGTCGCCGACGGCCCCTCGACCGATCTGGGCGAACTGGCGCTCGGCAAGAACGTGCTGGTCGCCTTCATGCCCTGGAACGGCTACAACTACGAGGACTCGATCCTCATCTCCGAGCGCATCGCCAAGGACGACGTGTTCACCTCGATCCACATCGAGGAATACGAGATCATGGCGCGCGACACCAAGCTCGGGCCCGAGGAGATCACTCGCGACATCCCCAATGTCGGCGAGGAGGCGCTGCGCAACCTCGACGAGGCGGGCATCGTCTATATCGGGGCCGAGGTCGGGCCGGGCGACATCCTGGTCGGCAAGATCACGCCGAAGGGCGAAAGCCCGATGACGCCGGAGGAGAAGCTCCTCCGCGCCATCTTCGGCGAGAAGGCCTCGGACGTCCGCGACACCTCGCTGCGCATGCCGCCGGGCGATTTCGGCACCATCGTCGAGGTGCGCGTCTTCAACCGCCACGGCGTCGAGAAGGACGAGCGCGCCCTCCAGATCGAAGGCGAGGAGATCGAGCGTCTCGCCCGCGACCGGGACGACGAGCTCGCGATCCTGGAGCGCAACATCTACTCGCGCCTGCGCTCGATGCTGCTCGGCAAGACCGCGGTGAAGGGGCCGAAGGGCGTCAAGCCCGGCGCCGAGATCACCGAGGACCTTCTGGAGCAGCTCTCCCGCGGCCAGTGGTGGCAGCTCGCGCTGCCCGACGAGGCCGACGCCGCGCAGATGGAGGGGCTGAACGCCGAGTTCGAGCGCCAGAAGAAGACCCTCCAGGCCCGCTTCGACGACAAGGTCGAGAAGGTCCGCCGCGGCGACGACCTGCCGCCGGGCGTCATGAAGATGGTCAAGGTCTTCGTCGCGGTGAAGCGCAAGCTGCAGCCCGGCGACAAGATGGCCGGCCGCCACGGCAACAAGGGCGTGATCTCGAAGGTGGTTCCCGAGGAGGACATGCCCTTCCTCGAGGACGGCACGCCGGTCGACTTCGTGCTGAACCCGCTCGGCGTGCCGAGCCGCATGAATGTGGGCCAGATCCTCGAGACGCATATGGGCTGGGCCGCGCGCGGCCTCGGCCGGACGGTGGAGGAGTCGCTCGACGCCTATCGCCGCTCGGGCGACCTCGCGCCGGTCAAGGACGCGCTCAAGATCGTCTATGGCGAGGACGTCTACGACGCCGCGACCGAGAGCATGACCGACGACGAGATGCTGGAGGCGGCGGAGAACGTCAGCCGCGGCGTCCCGATCGCGACGCCGGTCTTCGACGGGGCGAAGGAGCCGGACATCAACGAGCGGCTCCAGCTCGCCGGCTTCGACGTGTCGGGCCAGTCCCGCCTGTTCGACGGCCGCACCGGCGAGGCCTTCGCGCGCGAGGTGACCGTCGGCGTGAAGTATCTGCTCAAGCTGCACCATCTCGTGGACGACAAGATCCACGCGCGCTCGACCGGGCCCTACAGCCTCGTCACCCAGCAGCCGCTGGGCGGCAAGGCGCAGTTCGGCGGCCAGCGCTTCGGCGAGATGGAGGTCTGGGCGCTCGAGGCCTACGGCGCGGCCTACACGCTGCAGGAGATGCTCACGGTGAAGTCGGACGACGTGGCCGGCCGCACGAAGGTCTACGAGGCCATCGTGAAGGGCGAGGACACGTTCGAGGCCGGCATCCCCGAGAGCTTCAACGTGCTCGTGAAGGAGATCCGCTCCCTCGGCCTGAACGTCGAACTGCTGGACAGCGAGACGGAGTGAGCATGGCGACGCCCGCATGCCCGTGGTGTTCCGGATCGGCGAGCTTCGGTTCTTCTTCTACTCGAACGAAGGCTAGCCGCGTGAGCCGGTCCACATCCATGTGCGCGGCCCCGGTTGCGAGGCCAAGGTCTGGGTCGATCCCAGGGTCCGGGTCGACCGGACCCATGGCTTCGATCCGCGGGCTTTGAACCGGCTCCGCCGCATCGTCGCGGAGCGGGCGGACGAGATCAGGGAGGCATGGCGTGACCATTTCGGCGACTGACGTGCGTTTCGACGACGACAGCATGACCGTCGCGCTGTCTGACGGTCGCGCGCTGACCGTGCCCCTGGTCTGGTTTCCGCGCCTTCTCGAAGCGACCCCGACGCAGCGCGACGCGGTCGAGATCAGCCCGTTCGGTCTCCACTGGGAGGAGATCGACGAGGATGTCTCGATCGAGGGCCTGCTCGCCGGCCGCAGGGATCGGACGACGGCGGCGACGACCGTCGCGGAATAGGACGCGTTCCCCATGGAACGCGCGCGCGCCGGCGCCCCACGGCGCGCGCGACAGGGGAACGAAGGGAAACCGGGAAGATGAGGACGCCTGAGACATGAACCAGGAACTCACCAACATCTTCAATCCGAACCAGCCGCCGAAGACCTTCGACGAGATCAAGATCTCGCTGGCGTCTCCGGAGCGCATCCTCAGCTGGTCCTTCGGCGAGATCAAGAAGCCCGAGACCATCAACTACCGGACCTTCAAGCCAGAGCGGGACGGCCTGTTCTGCGCACGGATCTTCGGGCCGATCAAGGACTACGAGTGCCTGTGCGGCAAGTACAAGCGCATGAAGTACAAGGGCGTCGTCTGCGAGAAGTGCGGCGTCGAGGTCACGCTGGCGAAGGTGCGCCGTGAGCGCATGGGCCATATCGAGCTGGCCGCGCCGGTCGCGCATATCTGGTTCCTGAAGTCGCTGCCGTCGCGCATCGGCCTGATGCTCGACATGACGCTCAAGGATCTCGAGACGATCCTCTACTTCGAGAAGTACGTCGTCATCGAGCCGGGCCTCACCGACCTCTCCCACGGTCAGCTGATGACCGAGGAGGAGTATCTCGACGCGCAGGACAGCTATGGCGAGGACGCCTTCCGCGCCGGCATCGGCGCCGAGGCGATTCGCGAGATGCTGGCCGAGATCGACCTCGAGCAGGAGGCCGAGCAGCTGCGCGAGGACCTCAAGGAGGCCACCGGCGAGCTGAAGCCGAAGAAGATCATCAAGCGGCTGAAGCTGGTCGAGAACTTCCTCGAATCCGGCAACCGCCCCGAATGGATGATCCTGACGGTCGTTCCCGTGATCCCGCCCGAGCTGCGCCCGCTGGTGCCGCTCGACGGCGGCCGCTTCGCGACGTCGGACCTGAACGACCTCTACCGCCGCGTCATCAACCGCAACAACCGCCTGAAGCGGCTGATCGAGCTGCGCGCGCCCGACATCATCATCCGCAACGAGAAGCGGATGCTGCAGGAGGCCGTGGACGCGCTGTTCGACAACGGCCGCCGCGGCCGCGTGATCACGGGCACCAACAAGCGCCCGCTGAAGTCGCTGTCGGACATGCTGAAGGGCAAGCAGGGCCGGTTCCGCCAGAACCTGCTCGGCAAGCGCGTGGACTTCTCGGGCCGCTCGGTGATCGTGACCGGGCCGGAGCTCAAGCTGCACCAGTGCGGGCTGCCGAAGAAGATGGCGCTGGAGCTGTTCAAGCCCTTCATCTACTCGCGCCTCGACGCCAAGGGCCTGTCCTCCACCGTCAAGCAGGCGAAGAAACTGGTCGAGAAAGAGCGCCCGGAGGTCTGGGACATCCTCGACGAGGTGATCCGCGAGCACCCTGTGCTCCTGAACCGTGCGCCGACGCTCCATCGCCTCGGCATCCAGGCGTTCGAGCCGGTGCTGATCGAGGGCAAGGCGATCCAGCTGCATCCGCTGGTCTGCGCCGCCTTCAACGCCGACTTCGACGGCGACCAGATGGCCGTGCACGTACCGCTTTCGCTGGAGGCCCAGCTCGAGGCGCGCGTGCTGATGATGAGCACCAACAACGTGCTCTCGCCGGCGAACGGCAAGCCGATCATCGTGCCGTCGCAGGACATGATCCTCGGCCTCTACTACATCTCGCTCGAGAAGTCGGGGGAGCCCGGCGAGGGCATGATGTTCGCCGACATGGACGAGATCGAGCACGCGCTGACCGCGGGCATGATCAACCTCCACACCAAGATCGTCGCGCGCTGGGAGACCATCGACCACGAGGGGAACCCGGTGAAGCAGCGTGTCGAGACCACGCCGGGCCGCATGCGCCTCGCCAGCCTGCTGCCGAAGAACCCCAACATCGACTTCGGCGTCGTCAACCGCGTGCTGCGCAAGCGCGAGGTCGGCGAGGTGATCGACACCGTCTACCGGCACTGCGGCCAGAAGGAGTCGGTGATCTTCTGCGACCGGATCATGACCCTCGGCTTCACCGAGGCGTTCAAGGCCGGCATCTCGTTCGGCAAGGACGATATGGTGATCCCCGAGGCGAAGTGGGACATCGTGGAGACGACCCGCGCCGAGGTGAAGGCCTTCGAGCAGCAGTATCAGGACGGCCTGATCACCCAGGGCGAGAAGTACAACAAGGTCGTCGACGCCTGGGCGAAGTGCACCGACAAGGTCGCCGACGCCATGATGGCCGAGATCAAGGCGGTGAAGGTCGACGCCGAGACCGGGCGCGAGGCCGAGCCGAACTCGGTCTACATGATGAGCCATTCCGGCGCCCGCGGCTCGCCCACCCAGATGCGCCAGCTCGCCGCCATGCGCGGACTGATGGCCAAGCCCTCGGGCGAGATCATCGAGACGCCGATCATCTCGAACTTCAAGGAAGGCCTCACCGTGGGCGAGTACTTCAACTCGACCCACGGCGCGCGGAAGGGGCTGGCGGACACAGCGCTCAAGACGGCGAACTCGGGCTATCTCACCCGGCGTCTCGTCGACGTGGCGCAGGACTGCATCATCACGACCGAGGACTGCGGCACCGAGACCGGCATCACCGTCGAGCCGGTGGTGGACGGCGGCGACGTCGTGTCCTCACTGTCCGAGCGCGTGCTCGGACGCGTGGCGCAGGAGGACGTCGTCCACCCGGCGACCGGCGACGTGCTGGTCGAGCGCGGCCAGCTGATCGACGAGCGCGACGCGGCGCTGGTCGAGGAGGCGGGCGTCGCGTCGATCTACATCCGCTCGGCGCTGACCTGCGAGCTGAAGGACGGCGTCTGCGCCATGTGCTACGGGCGCGACCTCGCCCGCGGCACCATGGTCAACACCGGCGAAGCGGTCGGCATCATCGCCGCGCAGTCGATCGGCGAGCCGGGCACGCAGCTCACGATGCGGACCTTCCACATCGGCGGCGCGGCCAACGTGGCCGACAACTCCTACATGGAGGCGACCCAGCCGGGCGTCGTCGAGATCCGCAACCGCAACACGCTGACCGACCGGAACGGCGAGGTCATCGTGATGGGCCGCAACGTCCAGATCGCGGTGAAGGACGAGCAGGGCCGCGAGCGGGCGACCTACAAGCTGGTCTACGGCTCGCGCCTGCTGGTGAAGGAGGGCGACGAGATCGCCCGCGGGCAGCGCCTCGCCGAGTGGGACCCCTACACCCTGCCGATCATCGCCGAGACCAACGGCGTCGTGCGGCTGGTGGACCTTGTGGAGGGCGTGACCTTCCGCCAGGAGACGGACGAGGCGACGGGCATCTCCCAGCGCATCGTCTCCGACTGGCGGGCCGCGCCCAAGGGCAACGAGCTGAAGCCGGCGATCTCCGTCATGGAGAAGCCGGAGGACGGCTCTGCGCCGACCGAGGTGGCCCGGCTCCAGAACGAGAACCCGGCGCATTACTACATGTCCGTCGATGCGATCCTCTCGGTCGAGGACGGGCAGGAGGTGCTGGCGGGCGACGTTCTGGCGCGCATCCCGCGCGAGGGGGCCAAGACCAAGGACATCACGGGCGGTCTGCCGCGCGTGGCCGAGCTGTTCGAGGCGCGGCGTCCGAAGGACCACGCCATCATCGCGGAGATCGACGGCACCGTCCGCTTCGGGAAGGACTACAAGAACAAGCGCCGCATCACGATCGAGCCGACCGACGAGGACGCCGAGGCGCGCGAATACCTGATCCCGAAGGGCAAGCACATCACGGTGCAGGAGGGCGACTTCATCCAGAAGGGCGAGTACCTGCTGGACGGCAACCCGGCGCCGCACGACATCCTGCAGATCATGGGGATCGAGGCGCTCGCCAACTACCTGATCAACGAGGTGCAGGACGTCTATCGACTGCAGGGCGTGAAGATCAACGACAAGCACATCGAGGTGATCGTCCGCCAGATGCTGCAGAAGGTCGAGATCACGGACTCGGGCGAGACCACGCTTCTGGCCGGCGAGCAGATCGACCGGATCGAGTGGGAGGAGGTCAACGCCAAGGCCGAGGCCGAAGGCCGGCGTCCGTCCCAGGCGCAGCCGGTTCTGCTCGGCATCACCAAGGCGTCGCTCCAGACGCGGAGCTTCATCTCGGCGGCCTCGTTCCAGGAGACCACGCGGGTCCTGACCGAGGCCTCGGTGATGGGCAAGCGCGACAAGCTGCTCGGCCTCAAGGAGAACGTGATCGTCGGGCGCCTGATCCCGGCGGGCACGGGCGGGGCCGCCCAGCGTCTGAAGGCCGTCGCCGCCGAGCGCGACAAGCGCGTGATCGCGCAGCGCGAGGCGGAGGCCGCCGCGGCGGCCGCCGCGTCCGAGGACAGCCTCGCGGTGATCGAGGGCGGCGAAGACGGGCAGGACCCGCTGGTCGCCGAGTAAGCGCCCGCCCGCCGCGCGCGGCGACCAGAGAAGCGAACCGCGCCGCGCCCCTCGGGGCGCGGCGTTTTCTTTCGGCGCGCGCGCAGGCCGCCGCGTCGCCCCGTCCTCGGCCGCTCCACGATCCCTTCGCGCGGGTTTGCATCGCGCCGCCGCACGGCCATCTCATGAGTCCGGCCCGGCGCGGCCCGTCGGCGGCGTCGCGCCCGAGCGCATGACAGGAGGACGATCATGAAACGCAAGGCCTCCGCCGTCTGGAGCGGCGATCTCGCGGGCGGCGACGGGACCATCGACGCGCCGAGCGGCGTGCTGAAATCCACGCCCTATTCGTTCAAGACCCGCTTCGAGGAGGGCGTGACCGGGACCAACCCGGAGGAGCTGATCGCCGCCGCCCACGCCGGCTGCTTCTCGATGGCGCTGAGCCACGAGCTCGCGCAGGCCGGATTCCCGCCGAGCCGGGTCGCGACGACGGCGACGCTGACGCTGGACCAGGTCGAGGGCGGCTTCGCGATCACCGCGATCCATCTCGACACGGACGCCGGCGTTCCGGGGATCGACCAGCCGAAGTTCGACGAGATCGCCGCCGCCGCGAAGGCCGGCTGCCCGGTCTCCAAGCTGATGACGGCGCCGATCACGCTGGAGGCCCGCCTCCAGGCCTGACGCGCAGACCCGCGACGGGCCCGCGCGGCGGAGCGCCGCCCGGGCCCGCGCATTCCCACCGCAGCGCCGCAGGGCTACCATCGCGCCCATGTCGGTCTGGGCGCGCATCGCGGACGCTGTCTCGGCCCTCGCCCGCGGCGAGGGGCTCACGGCGGTGATGGCGAAGCTCTCGACGCCACCCGAGCGCCGCGTGGCCTTCACCATCGCGGTGATCGCGCTCGGCGCGAAGATGGCGAAGGCCGACGGCCTCGTGACCCGCGACGAGGTGACGGCGTTCCGCGCCGTGTTCACGATCCCCCCGGAATCGGAAGCGTCGGCGGCGCGGCTCTTCAACTACGCGCGCCAGGACGTGGCGGGGTTCGAAGCCTACGCCGAGCAGGTCGCCGCCATGTTCGGTCGCGGGTCGGAGACGCTGCGCGACCTGATGCACGGCCTGTTCCACATCGCCGCGGCCGACGGCGAGTATCACCCGGCGGAGGACGCCTTCCTGCGCCGCGTCGCGGAGATCTTCGGCCTCGACGAGCGCTGCTTCCGCAGCCTGCGGGCCCACCACGCGCCCGAGAGTCGCGACGCCTGGGACGTGCTCGGGCTGGAGCCGGGCGCCGACGCGGAGACGGTGCGCGCGCGCTGGCGCCAGCTGGTGCGGGAGACCCATCCCGACCGTCTGGTGGCGCGCGGGCTGCCCGAGGAGGCGGTGAAGCTCGCGACCGTCCGGCTCGCCCGCATCAACGAGGCCTACGAGGCGATCATGGCGGGCGGCTGACGACCCCCGCCGTTCACCCGATCGGAGACGCCCGCGCCGAGCCCTGTCCGCGTCCCCGCGACTGCGAGGTCGCGCCCACGAACACGGTGCGCAGCACGAGCAGGGCGGGCGTGGCGAGCAGCGCGCCGGGCGCGCCCCAGAGCCACGCCCCGAACGAGGCGCCGATGAACACCGCCACCGCCCCGAGCCGCATCCGGCGGCCCACCACGTTCGGCGTCACGAAGTTGCCCTCGATGGTGTTGAGGCAGGCGAGCGCGAGCACCGGGACCAGCGCGTCCTCCGGCCAGGGCTCGGTCGCGAGGCCGTAGCCGAGCAGGGCCGCATTCACGATCAACGGCCCGAGATAGGGGATGTAGTTGAACAGCGCCATCGCCGCGCCCCAGAGGGCTGCGTTGTCGACGCCCAGGGCGTAGAGCACGCCGAACGTGGCGAGCCCGAGCCCGATGTTGATCGTCGAGAGCGCGAGCAGGTAGGTCGCGACCTGCCGGCGGATCTGGCGCATCGCGCGGGCGAGGAACAGGCGCATGCCGAGGCCGCGCGCCGACGCGAGCACCGCGCGCTCCAGCCGCTCGCGCTCCGCCAGCACGAAGGCGGCGAGCACGACGCAGTAGAGCGCCGAGGCCGCGACCCAGGGCGTGTTGGCGAGCATGGTGCTGACATAGGCGCGGCCCGAGGCGACGATGCCCTCGCCCGAATCGTCCTCCGCGCCGTCGCCGCCGCCCGTCTCGCCTGCGTCGTCGGACTGGGCGGCCTCGGGCACGCTCTGCTCGATCTCGCGGGCCATGCGTTCGAGGTCGCGCACGATCTCCGGCGCGCGGCGCGCCATGGCCTCGTAGGACGGCGCGAGCATGTACATCGCCACGCCCGCCGCGCCGACGGCCCCGAAGACCAGCGCGAAGGCGGCGAGGCTCGACGGCGCGCCGACGCCCTCGATCCGCCGGGCGAGGGGGCTGAGCGCGAGCGCGATCAGCCCCGCGAGGATCGTCGGCACGACGAACGCCTCGGCGAGCCGCAGCGCGGCGATCGACAGCACGACGGCGATCACGAGCGTGGAGGCGGTGAGAACGCGCATGCGCCGCGCGTCGCGACCCGGCGCGTCCGGTCTGCCGACCGGTCGCTCGGGGGCGTCGTCCCGACGAAGGGCGGGCGCAGGCTGGTCATCGGGCGGCGTCATGCCGGGCGAACCGCTCGAACCGCGCGGCGGTTCCCTCGGCGTGGCGCTCGGAACCAGGCGCGGCGCGCAGCCGTTCATGCTCCAGTTGCAAACGACGCCGATGAAGGAGGCGAACGATGAACTGGGACCAGATCAAGGGCCAGTGGAAGCAGATGAAGGGCTCGGCCCAGACCAAGTGGGGCGAGCTCACCGACGACGAGATGGACAAGGTCGAGGGCGACCGCGAGCGCCTCGTCGGCAAGGTCCAGGAGAAGTATGGCATCGCCCGCGAGGACGCCGAGCGCTCGGTCGACGAGTGGGCCCGCGGCGTGTGAACGCCGTTCGCGGGGCGGCCGCGGCGCTGCCCCGCCCGCCGGGCTTGCCGCGACCGGCGATCTCTCGCAGCATCGGAGCATGACCGCCCCAGCGACGCCGGCCGCGCGCCGGCCTGATCTCCTTTATCCCGTCATGCCCGCCGCCGCGCAGGCGGACGGCGGTCGATGACGTTCCTCGTTTGCGGCGAGGCGCTCTACGACGTGTTCGTCGGCGCGCCCACGCCCAACGGCTTCGCGCTCGACGCGCGGATCGGGGGCTCGGCCTTCAACGTCGCGGTCGGGCTCGCCCGCCTCGGCCTGCCCTCGGGGCTTCTGACCGGCGTCGGGACCGACGCGCTCGGCGACCGTCTCGCCGCCGAGCTGGAGGCCGAGGGCGTCGCGCCGCGCTTTCTCCGCCGCAAGCCGCTGCGCACGACGCTGGCGCTCGTGTCCCTCGGGCCGGACGGCGGCGCGCGCTACAGCTTCTACGGCGACGACGCGGCCGATCGCGCTGTGACGGAGGGCGATCTGCCGGATCTCGACGGCGTGCGCGCCCTGATGTTCGGCTGCCTGTCGCTGCTGAGCGAGCCGACGGGATCGAGTTTCCTCGCCCTCGCGTGCCGGGCGGCGTCGGCGCCGCGACGCCCCCTCGTGACGCTCGACCCCAACATCCGCCCCACCGTCGAGCCCGACATGGCCGTGTGGCGCGCGCGCGTCGACGCCTTCGCGGCGCGGGCGGACGTCGTGAAGGTCAGCGCCGAGGATCTGGAGGCGCTGCATCCGGACGGCGGCGAGACCGAGGCCGCCGCGCGCTGGCGCGGCCTCGGCGTCCGGCTCGTGGTGGTGACGCGCGGCGGGGCGGGCGCCGCCGCCTACGGCGATTTCGGCGCGGCCGAGGTCGCCGCGCCGCCGGTCGACGTGGCGGACACCGTCGGCGCCGGCGACAGCTTCCTCGCGGCCCTGGTCGCGGCGCTGGAGGCGGCGGGGCGCGCGACCCCCGAGGGCGTCGCGGCGCTGGACGCGGAGGGCGCGCGCGCGGCGCTCGGCTTCGCCGCGAAGGCGGCGGCCGTCACCTGCGGCCGGCGCGGCGCCGACCTCCCGCGCCGCGCCGATCTGGGCGCCTGAGCGGCGCCCCGCGACGGCCGGGCGCGTTCGTCGCGCCCGCCGCCGCGCCTAGGCTCGCGCCGGAGCAGGAGCGACGCCGCATGAACACCACGCCGGACCCGGGCCGGGAGGCGATGACGATCCGCGTCCGCGGTCAGGTGCAGGGCGTGGGCTTCCGGCCCTTCGTCTGGCGCCTCGCGCGGGCGCGCGGGATCGCGGGCTCGGTGCTGAACGACGCCGAGGGCGTGCTGATCCGCGCGGAGGGGCGAGACCTCTCCGGCTTCGTCGACGCGCTCCGCGCCGAGGCGCCGCCGCTCGCGCGGGTGGACGAGATCGCATGCGCCCCCGCCGCGCCGACGGGGGCGGACGGCTTCGCCATCGCCGAAAGCGCCGCCGGCGCGCCGCGCACCCGCGTCGCGCCCGACGCCGCGACCTGCCCCGCCTGCCGCGCCGAGATCGCCGATCCCGGCGACCGCCGCTTCGGCTACCCCTTCGCGAACTGCACCGATTGCGGGCCGCGCTTCTCGATCCTGCGCGCGGTGCCCTACGACCGCGCCTCGACCACGATGGCGGGCTTCGCGCTCTGCCCCGCCTGCCGCGCCGAATACGACGACCCCGCCGACCGCCGCTTCCACGCCCAGCCGGTCGCGTGCCCGGATTGCGGACCGCGCGCCTGGGTCGAGGCCGGGGGCGCGCGCCTGCCCGGAGACGCGATCGCGGAGGCGGCGGCGCTGCTGCGCGCGGGCGCGACGCTCGCGGTGAAGGGGCTCGGCGGCTTCCAGCTCGCGGTCGACGCCTGCGACGAGGCCGCGGTGGCGCGGCTGCGCGCGCGCAAGCGCCGCCCGGCGAAGCCCTTCGCGCTGATGGCGCGCGACATGGCGCAGATCCGCCGCTTCGCCCGCGTCGCGCCGGCGGAGGCGGCGCTGCTGGAGAGCCCCGCGGCGCCGATCGTGCTGCTGGCGGCCTCGGGCGCGGCGGTCGCCCCCTCGGTCGCGCCGGGCCAGCGGTCGCTCGGCTGGATGCTGCCGACGACGCCGCTCCACCACCTGCTGCTCGCCGCTTTTGGCGGGCCGCTGGTGATGACCTCGGGCAACCGCTCGGGCGAGCCGCAGGCCATCGGCGACGACGAGGCGCGGGCGCGGCTCGCGGACTTCGCGGACGCGTTCCTGATGCACGACCGCCCCGTCGCGCGCCGGCTCGACGACAGCGTGGCGCGGGTCGCCGGCGGCGCGGCGCGCATCCTGCGCCGCGCGCGCGGCTACGCCCCGTCGACGCTCTCGCTGCCGGAGGGTTTCCGTGCGGCGCCCCCGACGACGGCCTTCGGGGGGCAGCTCAAGGCCGCGCTCTGCCTTGCGCGGGACGGCGCGGCGCTGCTCTCGCACCATCTCGGCGACCTCGACGACGCGCTGACGGCCGAGGCCTACGCCGCCGCCGAGCGCGACTACGCCGCCGTCTTCGACCACGCGCCGCGGCTGCTCGCCTGCGACCTGCACCCCGATTTCCACGCGACCCGGCGCGCCGAGGCGGCCGCCCAGGCGCTCGGCGCGCCGCTCGAGCGCGTGCAGCACCATCACGCCCATGTCGCCGCGGCCATGGCCGAGGCGGGGTGGGGGCTGGAGGACGGGCCGGTGCTCGGCGTGGCGCTCGACGGTCTCGGCTGGGGGCCGGACGGGACGGTCTGGGGGGGCGAGTGGCTGCTCTGCGGCTATCGCGGCTTCCGGCGGCTCGCGCGGCTCGCGCCGACGCCGCTGATGGGCGGCGCGGCGGCGCAGCGCGAGCCCTGGCGCTGCCTCCTCGCGCAGCTTGACGCGGCGGGGCTCGCCGGGGAGGCGGACCGCCTGC
>AACY020539988.1_pt1 | contig 28152 bp, 32 predicted proteins | sample 267378 | NCBI WGS metagenome assembly AACY02 (sample SAMN02954345, study PRJNA13694) | marine metagenome | biome: aquatic; feature: ocean; material: water; isolation source: isolated as part of a large dataset composed predominantly from surface... | reverse complement strand
CGCCAAGACATGCCACTGCGCCAGGGCGAGAAGATTACCGAAGGCTTAGACGGCCTTCGTGAGCGTTTTGCAGAATATGCTGACATGGGCGCCGGTTTTGCCAAATGGCGCGCGGTGATCAACATTGCCGAGCATATCCCATCAAGGGGGGCGATCCTTGCCAATGCCGAGGCCCTTGCCCGCTACGCAGCCCTTTCCCAGGAAGCAGGCATTGTTCCCATCGTGGAGCCTGAAGTCATCATGGATGGCGCCCATGACATCGACAAATGCGATGAGGTCACATCTGCCACCCTGCGTGCCGTTTACGAAGCCCTGGCCGAGGCCAATGTCTGGCTGGAAGGCACACTTCTCAAACCAAACATGGTGATCTCTGGCACCGACGCGCCATCGCGCGCTGGACGGGAAGAAGTGGCCGAACGGACCGTGCGTTGCCTGAAGCGTCATGTTCCTAGCGCCGTGCCCGGCATCGTGTTCCTATCCGGTGGCCAGACCGAAGAAGAAGCCACCGAACATCTCCACATCATGAATGCCGCCCATGACAACCCATGGCCGCTTTCCTTCAGCTATGGCCGTGCGTTGCAGCAAGCTGCCTTGAAGGCATGGTCAGGCAAAAATGACAATATTCCCGCTGCCCAGGCGGCCTTTGCCCACCGCGCACGCATGAATTGGTTGGCGGCCAGGGGTGAATGGTCCAAGAGCCAAGAGGCCTCATGACCTCTCAAAAAGACCTGCCCAGCATCATCATCGATGGGCAAGACGGGGGCTGCCAAAATGAGGCAGCCCTTTTGCTTACAACCTCATGGGCAGAACATGGGCTGTTGGCAGCGGTTCTCGATGCGCCGGCAGGCGATGACCTGAATATACTTGCCAGCCGACATGGGGTGGCAAGGATCTGGCGGGATGCCAAGGGGCCCGATGGCGTCCTCATTTCCGATGGGGCCGAGGCGGCAGAATGGCGCCGCCAGCTTGGTCAAAAAGAGGTGCTGGGCGTGCGAATCGGCAATTCGCGCCATCAGGGCATGCTGGCCGCTGAAAGTGGCGCTGACTTCGTGCTCTTGGACGAACAAGATCACGATGCCATCCTGGAATATACCCAATGGTGGTGTGGGTTGATGAATTTGGCGCTTGCCATACCCCATGACAACGTCATGACCCCCCGGCTGCTGGCAGAGGGGTTGCCTGACATGGTGGTGGTGCCAGCAGGCTTGGTCCTTGAAGTTGGGGACATCATCGGGCGATAAGGCCCCCATGAATATATTTTCAAGTTATTTTGAGGAACGAACATGAAGATCAACGGTAACGAAATCCGCCCCGGCAATGTCATCCTCCACAAAGGCGACCTTTATGCGGCGGTGAAGGTGCAGCATGTGAAACCAGGCAAGGGCGGCGCCTTTGCCCAGGTGGAATTAAAGAGCCTCACGGGCACCACCAAATTGAATGAACGCTTTCGTTCCGCTGAGACCGTCGAACGGGTTCGCCTGGAGCAGAATGATTACCAGTTTCTTTACGAAACCGATGGCATGCTCGTCTTTATGGATCAAGAAAGCTATGAGCAGATTGAATTGCCGACCGATTTTGTCGGAGAACGCGCCCAATTTTTGCAAGATGGCATGCAGGTGACGGTGGAAAGCCATGAGGGCAAACCGCTCGGCATCAGTTTGCCAGCCCAGGTTGTGCTGACAGTCGAAGAGACCGAGCCCGTGGTCAAAGGCCAAACAGCAGCATCCAGCTATAAGCCGGCCACGCTCGATAATGGTGTTCGGGTCATGGTGCCTCCATTCATTTCCGTGGGCGAACGGATCACCGTCTCCACCGAAGAAATCGAATATGTGGGAAGGGCCGACTAACCATCATGCGCACCCCTCTGGTTAACATCATGGACCGGGCCGCCCGAAAGGCCGCCCGGGGACTCGTTCGGGATTTTGGCGAGCTCGAAAACCTGCAAATTGCCCGAAAAGGCACGGCGGATTTTGTATCTTCCGCTGACCATGCTGCTGAGCAAGCGATCAAGGAAGAATTGCTCAATGCACGGCCCCGATTTGGCTACCTCATGGAGGAATCTGGATCACTGGAGGGAAGTGACGCGGAGCATCGTTGGATCGTGGATCCCCTTGATGGCACCACCAACTTTATTCATGGGATCCCACATTTCTCTATATCCATCGCCTTGGAGCATAACGGCCGCCTCGTCTCCGGTGTGGTCTATGACCCCATCAAGGATGAATTATTCTGGGGTGAGCGTGGCAAGGGTGCGTACATGAATGATCGGCGCATGCGGGTCTCGGGCCGGCGTAATTTGGCCGAATCCGTGCTCGCCACAGGCATTCCTTTTGCCGGTCGGGCCGGCCAACAAGAATTTTTGAAAGATGCGGCCACCTTGATGCCGGAGGTTGCAGGCATCCGTCGTTTTGGATCTGCTGCCCTCGACCTCGCCTATGTGGCAGCCGGCCGATATGAAGGTTTTTTTGAACGTCACCTTTCCTATTGGGACATGGCCGCTGGTATCCTGCTTGTCCGTGAAGCGGGTGGAATTGTGACCGATATCCAAGGTGGCGGCGAAGTGGTCACCACCGGTCATATTGCTGCGGCCAATGATGCCGTTCATCCACAATTAATAAAACTTCTCAAACAAGCCCATTCCGTGGGATAACAAAGCTGGATTAAGCCGGGGGCAAAGCTGATGGCGGAAAGCGACGATAAATTAGAACTTGCAAGGCCAAACAGAGCCCTCTTTCGGATGGTCATTGGACTGGCTGCCGTTTTTGTGGGCCTTGGCTTTTTGTTCCCCATTCTCATGGAAATCTGGGCCGCCAATTGGGCATTGAACAGCCTCATTCTGGTCGTGTTGATCGGCGGCATCGTTTATTGCTTCATGAAGGTCCTGGAACTACGCAAGTCGGTGACTTGGCTGATGGCCTTTGCCAGCCAAGACACCAGCCAAACACCACCATCTCTTTTGGTGCCCATGGCCAGGCTCGTCCGTTACGACCATCAAGATCGGTTGATGATTTTCCCGCACCTTGCAAACACAGTCTTGGAAACTGTTGATGGACGCTTGGCAGAAGCCCGGGACATCTCTCGCTACACAAGAAACCTGCTGGTCTTTTTGGGTCTGTTGGGAACTTTTTGGGGCCTGATACTGACCGTGCAGGGCGTGCTTGGTGCCATTGAAAATCTGAACCTCACCGGGGACAACCTAGCAGGTGCCTTTGAGGCGCTTAAGTCAAATCTTCGTGCCCCCATGGCAGGCATGGCCACGGCATTTGGAACCTCACTTACGGGCCTGGGCGGCTCCATGATCCTGGGTTTTTTCGACCTTCAACTGGGCCGTGCGCAGAATAATTATTACAACCACATGGAAGAATGGCTCTCGGGTCAGGTCCGCATGGAAGCCCAAAATCTTGGTGTTTCCGGCGGTGGAAGCTCAGCCTATCTCGAAGCTTTGGTGGAACAAACAGCCGAAAGCCTGAACCAGACACGCAAGCTTCTCGTCCAGGTGGTCGAAGATCGCGGTGACGCAGACCGCAACCTTGCCCAACTGGCTGAAGAAGTTCGCACCCTAGGTGTCAATATTGCCGAAGAAGGCCGGGGCTACCAACAAAGTGCCAACCAATTCCAGGAACTTCGCTATGCCCTTGAACGGCTGCAGCAGGTGTTGGTTCATGAAAAACAAGAGGATGAAAGCATGAGCGACATCCTACGCAATATCGACCGCCGATTGGCAAAAAATGCTGACCAGTCTCGTGACATGGACGGGGTCACGGAAACCTTGCGCGAAGAGCTTCGCCTGATGACCAAAACCCTTGCCAGCACCTTGAACGAGCGGAGCTAATCCATGGCCCGTCGGCGCCAGCATGTTGATGAGGAAGGCCAGGTATGGCCAGGCTTTGTGGATGTGCTTACCGCCATTTTGCTGGTCACGGTGTTCTTGCTTGGTATTTTTCTGGTCTCCGAACTTGTCCTCACCCGCAGCCTCACGGACACCCAGGAAGACCTCGCGCGCAAATCGAGCGAAGCATTGCAATTACAAACACAAATTGAAGCTTTGCGGGTTACCAAGCAAGAATTGGAAGCGGAGAATGACAAGGCGAGCCGTGACATCGGGGCCCTTCGCTCGGGCATTGCTGAATTGGATGACGTGCTTGAAAAAACCACCGCCACCAGGGATGCATTGTCGCGTGAGGTGAATGTCCTTCAGCTGGACCGGGCCTCCTTGCGCGCCCAACGGACAAAGCTTGAAAGCGACATCCAACAGCTTGAGGCATTGCGGGCAAGTGATGAGGCAGAGCGGGCAGAACTTGCCCGCGAATTGGCAGAGCTTGCCCAATTGCGCGAGACAGAAAATACCGAACGCAACCAGATCAAAAGAGAGCGCAATGCTTTGGCCTTGGAACTTGATGAATTACGCGCACTCCGGGACCTCGACAAAAAAGCCAAGCAAAATCTCGAACAGCAATTGGTGAGCCTTAAGGAAGATATTGCCAAGGTGACCGAGCAATTGGTGGGGGCGCAAAACCGCGTCACCCTGGGCCAAGGGGAGCGGGAGGAATTGGCAAAAGAATTGGCCCGCTTGACCCTCGAAAATCAACAATTGCGTCAGTTGGGGGGACGTGCAGATGAACAAATCGCCCAACAGGATGAAGAAATCCAGGCACAATCAAACGAAATAGCACTGCTTAATGCCAGCATCACGGCGTTGGAAAGCCGCATTGCGCAAATCTCCGGGCAGTTGCGCGAGGCGAAAGATCGGGATGAGGAAAATCAGGTCACCATCGCCAATTTGGGCAAGGATTTGAACCAGGCCCTCGCCCAACGGGTTAATGAACTTGGCCAATATCGCTCAGATTTCTTTGGCCGCGTGCGCCAGGCGGTCAAATCTGTGCCAGGCATCGAAATCAAGGGCGACAGATTTGTGTTTGGCTCCGAACTTTTGTTTCCTTCGGCGAGCGCGGAATTGAACGAAAATGGCCAACGGGAGCTCGCCAATTTGAGTGAAGTAATCCGGGCCACGGTGGATAGCCTGCCCGATGATGTGGATTGGGTCTTACGCATCGATGGCCACACCGATGTCCGGCCCATCCGTTCCTCGATATTTGGCGATAACAGGGAATTGTCCATGGCCAGGGCCATGTCGGTCTTAAGGGCATTGGCAAGGGCGGGTATCCCCTCAGATCGCCTGATCGCCACGGGTTTTGGCTCCACAAGACCCGCCGCAACTGGCAATAGCGAAGAGGATTTGGCGCGCAACCGGCGCATTGAAATCAAGCTCACCACGCCATGACGTTTGTTGCCTGATTTTGTTCAGTCCGTGCGAAACTGCATCTCGGCAAGTTTTGCGTAGAGGCCATTTTGGCCCACCAGCTCCTGATGGGTTCCCTCTTCCACCAATTTCCCCTGTTCCAGCACAATAATGCGATCCGCATTGCGCACGGTGGCCAAGCGGTGGGCAATAACAAGGGTGGTTCGCCCCTTCATCAGGGTTTCTAAGGCTTGCTGCACCTGATGCTCGGATTCCGCATCAAGCGACGAGGTTGCCTCATCCAGGAGGAGGATGGGTGCATCACGCAAAATGGCTCGGGCAATGGCCACGCGTTGGCGCTGCCCACCAGAAAGCCGCACGCCCCGTTCGCCCAATTCCGTGTCAAAGCCAGAGGGAAGGCGTTCCACGAATTCTGCCACATGGCCGGCGTCGGCGGCAGCCATCACCTCTGCATGCGTGGCGTCGGGGCGACCAAAAAGAATATTCTGATAAAGGCTTCCTGAAAATATCACGCTCTCCTGGGGAACCACGGCAAATTGCTGGCGCAATTGCTTCACCCGACAATCACGCACATCAACATCACTGATCAAAATCTCACCATCGGCGACATCATGAAAACGCTGCAACAGTTGGAACAAAGTGGTTTTGCCCGCCCCCGACGGCCCCACCACGGCTATGTTCTCGCCTTCTTGTACCTTCATGGTCAGGCCCTGAATGGCCAATTGATCCGGCTGGGATGGGTAGGCAAAGGTAACATTATTCATGGCAATGGAACGGCCGCCATTGCCCAAATCTTTTGGTTGTTTGGGGTCCTGGATCACGGGGATGGTGCTGAGGATTTCCTGCAAACGTTCCGTGGCACCGGCGGCACGTTGCAACTCACCCCAGACCTCGGACAAGGCGCCAACCGCACCAGCCACAAACACAGCATAAAGGACAAACTGGGCCAGTTCCCCGCCACTCATGCGGCCTTCCAACACATCATAGGCGCCCATCCAGAGAACACCGGCAATGCCGGAAAAAGTCAGCAGAATAACCATGAAGGTCAACCATGACCGCGCCTTGATGCGGGACACCGCCGCCTCAAGGGATGAGGCGATCAGGCCTGAAAAATGTTTCCTATCGGCATCCTCATGGGTGAATGATTGGGTTAAGGTCACCGCAGATAGGCTTTCGCTCGCAAAGGCGCTGGCATCGGCGATTTTGTCCTGGGAAAGCCTGGAAAGCTTGCGCACTTTGCGGCCAAAAATAATGATTGGCACAATAATCATGGGCACCAAGATGAGCACCGATAAGGTCAATTTGGCCGAGGTGACCAACAACAACACCATGCCGCCCAAAAACAGCAGGATGTTTCGCAAGGCGATGGAGGCTGATGAGCCCACCACGCCTTGGATAACCGTTGTGTCCGACGTAAGTCGGGACAACACCTCTCCCGATTTCATGTTGTCATAAAACACCGGCGATAGGCCCAACACATGGGCATAAACAGCAGAGCGGAAGCTTGCGACCACGCTCTCGCCAAGTTTTGTCACAAAATAAAAGCGCGCCGCCGTTGATAAGGCCAAAACCAGTGCGACAACCATAAGGGCGATGAAATAGCCATCTATCCGAGACTCGTCCGCGCCGGCAAAGCCATTATCAATCACCCCGCGAAACGCCATGGGCACCGACAGGGTTGCAATTGACGCGAGCAAAAGTGCCCCAAGTGCCCCAAACAACAGCCCACGATGGGGGGCCACATAGGGCCACAAACCGACCAATAATTTGGGCGATGATCTGGGTAGGTTATCGTCTGGTTTGTTGCGCATTCTCGTCCCGTTTTTTGTTATTGGGTGGCTATGTCACAAGCAGGCACCATGTTGCCAGACCCCGCGTCATCGTGTAAGGCACCACTTTCGGAATTCTTAATGACCGATTGGCTTCAAGGCCGGCGCACAAGCCATGGCAGGGGCGTTCGGGTCATTTTATGTGAAGAAGGATTAAACTGATGAAAAGCGAAGGCCATCCCGATTACCACATGATCACCGTGGTCATGACCAATGGCACCTCTTTCCAAACCCGTTCCACTTACGGCAAGGAAGGCGACTCCATTCAGCTGGACATCGATCCAAACACCCATCCAGCTTGGACCGGTGGCAACACCAAATTGATGGATACCGGTGGTCGCGTGTCGAAATTTAAGAAGCGTTTCGAAGGCTTCGGAATTTAAGACAAGCCCCCTGACCGCCGCGTTTGAAACCGGCGGTACCATGATAATAGAGAACAGGAATTGAGCATGGCGTTACCACTCATGCCGAAAGCCACGGCCGTGTGGCTGATCGACAACACATCGCTGACTTTTGAACAAGTTGCTGAATTCACCGGCCTCCATGCTTTGGAAGTTACCGGCATTGCCGATGGCGATGTGGCCCAGGGCATCAAAGGGCTGGACCCAATCTCTTCTGGTCTTCTGACCCGCGCTGAAATCGAACGTTGCCAGAATGACCCCCAGGCAAAGCTCACCAGCACCAAGCGGCCGAGCGAATCCTTGCCCGATCAAAAGAAAAAAGGCAGCCGATACACACCAATCTCAAAGCGTCAGGACAAGCCCGACGCCATCAACTGGCTCCTGCGTAACCATCCGGAACTTACCGACGCACAAATTGTTCGGTTGATCGGCACCACCAAGAACACCATCAATGCCGTGCGTGACCGCACCCATTGGAATTCGTCCAACTTGCAATTGATTGACCCCGTTGCGCTTGGACTTTGCAGCCAGATGGAACTTGATGCGCTGGTGGCCAAGGCGAATGCCAACAAACCAAGCGAGCCTGCCGATGCGCCGGGCCTAGCCCCCGTTGAAAGCCAAGACATGGCCCAGGTTAACACGGTTGGTGATGAGCCCACGGCACAATCTGTTTTTGGGACTGGTAACGAACCCAACAACCAGTAACTTCCGGTGGCGGTCTTAATGGCCAGCTATTTGATCACGCACCTTAAGCTTTTCGCTTTTGAGCTTTGAAACCAAGGCTTGATCCGGCATGGGGCGTTTAAGCTCGGACGCGATGTTGGCCTCTAATCTTGCATGTTTGCGCTCCAATTGAAGAAGGTGCGGGTTGTCGGTCATGCTTATTGCCTCCATGTTGTCACTACCGGACCTTCATGCGACCACAAGATGAACCTTTTGATCAAGGAAAATCCCATGTCATCCAACAGGCTTATTATCGGCATTAGCGGTGCATCGGGCGTGATTGTTGGCATCAGGCTGCTGGAAATTTGCCAGCAACTGGACCTAACCACCCATTTGGTCATGACAAAAGCGGCCGAGATGACCATCGGCTATGAAACCAAGATGCACCCCAAGGATGTGCGCAAATTGGCGGATACTGACCACTTGCTGGAGGATGTTGGTGCCAATATTGCCAGTGGCTCCTTTGACGCCATGGGCATGATCGTGGCCCCATGCTCGATCAATTCCATGAGCGAGATTTCCTTATCATTGGCCGGAAATTTGCTCACAAGGGCCGCGGATGTATGCCTTAAGGAACGTCGCCCTCTGGTCTTGGCCGTTCGGGAAACACCACTCCACACCGGCCATCTTCGCCGGATGACCGAAGCCAGCGAAATGGGCGCTATTGTGGCACCACTCGCACCGCCCTTTTATGCCGATTTGGACAGCATGGATGACCTCGTGACCCAAATGGCGGCACGCCTCTTGGCCCCATTCGGGCTGTCGGAGACAGGGCTTCGTCGCTGGGGCGAAGAACTCAAAAAAGGGCGCCGATAAGCCGGAGATCCTCTTTAGCCGCGGCCATGAGGCAACCCATCTTTTGCAAATGATGCGCCACCAATGCGGCATGATCCAAGTCTTGGTCATCCTCATGCGTGGCCTGGGCCAGGGCCCACATGACATCTATCTCCAAGGCAATCTCGGTTTTTTTCAACCTGCCACGCATCATGGCCTTGGTGGCGTCATGATCATGCTGGCGCAAATTTTGCCGTAGTTCGCGCAAGGGCATGACAAATTCTTTGATTTGATCCTCTGCTGAGGCCAAGGCCTGTCGGGCCACACGCAAGGAAGGGCGCTGCGCCATCCAAGCTGCGTGCAAAAGGATGGGAACCATGAGGCCATGATCGTCCTGCAGGCGCAAACAGGCCTCTTGAACCACCTCTTGGCTGTAATGCTTGTAGACCCAGGTTGTGTAGGCTTGTTGCTCTTCGGGCTGTTCAGCCATGCGCGTCTCCGTTATAAGACCTTTTTTGTAAACGGACAGGAAATGCCATGCAAACCTTCGTTGGCGTCATCATGGGGTCCCAATCAGACTGGCCTGTAATGCAGGAAGCATCCCACATCCTTGAGCAACTCGAGATCGGTCATGAGGCCAAAATCATCTCGGCCCACCGAACACCTGAACGCCTGGTGGGTTATGCCAAGAATGCGCGGGCGAGAGGTTTGCAGGTCATCATTGCCGGTGCCGGTGGCGCCGCCCATTTGCCAGGCATGGTGGCCAGCATGACAAGTTTGCCCGTGTTGGGTGTGCCTGTTGCAAGCCGGAATCTTAAAGGCCTCGACAGCCTGCTTTCCATTGTTCAAATGCCCGGCGGCGTCCCGGTGGGAACCCTCGCCATTGGTGAAGCTGGCGCGAAGAATGCTGCCCTTTTGGCTGCCTCCATCCTCTCTCTTCATGATACCGGGCTTGCCGAGCGTCTTGACGCCTGGCGTCAGCGCCAAACCGACATGGTTGCTGAGGCACCCATCAACCCGACAACATGACTGCTTTGCTTGGTATTCTGGGTGGCGGCCAGTTGGGCCGGATGATGGCGCTGTCAGCAGCCAAACTTGGCGTGTCTTGCAGCATTTTTGCCCCTGAAGATGTGCCTTGTGCTGCGCAGGTCGCGCCACATGTTCAGGCATCCTATGAGGACCAAGAGGCCTTGAGCCAATGGGCTCAGACCTGCCAAGTCATCACATTTGAATTTGAAAATATTGCCACCGATTGTCTTAGCGTCTGCGCAGACAAACTTTTTCCCTCAGCCAACAGCTTGAAATACGCCCAACATCGCGGCTTAGAGAAAGAATTTCTGTCATCATGCCATGTTCCTCTCGCCCGCTGGATGATGATCAACAGCATGGATGACCTTCGTGAGGCCGGCAACAAGCTTGGCTTTCCCTTTGTCACCAAAACATGCCGTTTTGGTTATGATGGAAAAGGTCAATATGTGGTGCATGGCCCGGAGGACATCGACGCAGCATTTTCTGTGGTTGGCGCCGATGCGGTGGCGGAAGAATTTGTCAGCTTTGTTCGTGAGATTTCTGTGGTGGCCGTGTTTGACCGCGAGGGTCATTTCAAGACTTATGATGCCTGTGAGAATATCCACCGCAACCAAATGTTGGACCAGACCATTCTCCCCGCACAAATATCTGCGGCAACAGAAGAATTGGCCAAAAAACATGCGGTCACAATTGGCAAAGCGCTTGGACATGTTGGCGTGCTCACCACCGAGTTTTTTGTCCTAAAAGATGGAAGCCTTGCCGTGAATGAAATCGCGCCACGGGTGCATAATTCAGGTCATTGGACCATGGAAGGCGCCGCCACCTCCCAATTTGAAAACCATGTGCGTGCCGTCATGGGTTGGCCACTCGGTGACGTGACGCGATTGGGTGACATCGACATGCGCAACATCATTGGCCCGGACATGGATCACTTGCGTCAAAACCCACCTACCAAATGGTCGTTCCATGATTATGGCAAGTCGCCATCTCTTCCCGGCCGCAAAATGGGCCATTTGACAAAGGTCAGCGCCGCGCAGCCATCTTCTTAAAAAACGCATCCATGGGCGCGCCAAAAGAAGGAAGTTTCGATGCCCATTTGCCCAGATGCATGACCTCGCCAAAACGACGGTCCATAAATGCCGGCCAATCGGCCGTGCCATCGGTGGCAATGCGCATGGAGGTTGTCTTGAGAATATATCCAAGCAAAGCGCGCTTGGAATAATAAGACATGTCGGTGGCCTGATCGCCCGCCGCATGCCAGATATTGTCCGACATGTTGGCAAACAGCTTAGCCATGTTGGAAATATTTGCCGGCACTGAGAGAAGTGCCGCACCGCGACGATGGGCTTCGCCATGTTCGGCAATCATCTCCAGGCGCCGCTGGGTGAGAATTTTGACACGTTTGGTGGTTGAGGCTTCGTCTGCCAAAAGCTTTGGCGCTTCTTGAAGCAACATGGCATCATCATGCTCATGCCAAAACATGAATGCCTCGGCCCCACCATTGGGAAATGCCACACGAACCGCAGCCGCAGAAATCCCCTGGGCTTCAGCTTCCGAAAGCATCATGGATCTGGTCCAACCGTCAAATGCGGCCGCTTCAACAAAGGGTCGGATCAGTTTTTTGCGCAGTTCTTCGCGTTGGGTCATGGCAACACCTCATTCCTTTCTCTGACATGTGGGATGTAGAACTGGACAGGCAAGGCCCTAGGCTGTATAACCTGCACTCTTTATATCCAACATGGAGTGATATGCGTGCAGGTACAGGTTCGTGACAACAATGTCGATCAGGCTCTCAAAGCGCTGAAGAAGAAGATGCAGCGTGAGGGAATCTTCCGGGAAATGAAGCTTCGTGGCCATTACGAAAAGCCATCTGAAAAGCGCGCCCGTGAAAAAGCCGAGGCAGTACGTCGCGCCCGCAAATTGGCACGCAAGCGCGCCCAGCGCGAAGGTTAATCTTCCGTTAACCAACGAGAGATCATGAAAACCGTCGGACCTGCCCGGCGGTTTTTTTATGCCACAAAAAAGGGCGCCAACCGGGCGCCCTTTTTGTTTGTATGTTATTGAACATCACATCGATTTGACGATTTCCTCAACCATCTTCTTGGCATCGCCAAACAACATCATGGTGTTGTCACGGAAGAACAATTCGTTCTCCACGCCCGCATAACCTGAGCCCATGGAACGCTTGAGGAAGAGAACCGTCTTGGCTTTTTCCACATCCAACACGGGCATACCAAAGATTGGTGATGCTGGGTCGGTTTTGGCCGAGGGGTTGGTCACATCATTCGCACCAATCACAAAGGCAACATCAGCCTGGGCAAATTCGTTATTGATGTCCTCGAGCTCGAAAACCTCATCATAAGGCACATTTGCTTCAGCCAGGAGCACGTTCATGTGGCCTGGCATACGGCCTGCCACCGGGTGAATGGCATAGGCAACATCCACACCTTCTTCCTTCAGGAGGTCCGCCATTTCACGGAGCACGTGCTGGGCCTGAGCCACCGCCATGCCATAGCCTGGCACAATGATGACCTTCGAAGAATTTTTCATGATGAAGGCAGCATCATCAGCCGAGCCACGCTTCACAGGGCGCTGTTCGACGTCACCACCGGCAGATGCCGCAGCATCCTCACCACCAAAGCCGCCAAGGATCACATTGATGAAGGAACGGTTCATGCCCTTACACATGATGTAGGACAGGATGGCACCGGATGAACCAACGAGCGCGCCAGTGACAATCAATGCGGTGTTGCCCAGGGTGAAGCCAATGCCTGCAGCTGCCCAACCGGAATAGGAATTGAGCATGGACACCACCACGGGCATGTCAGCCCCACCGATCGGCACAATCAACAAGAAGCCAAGGATCAGGGCCAAAATGGTGATCAACCAGAAGAGGCTGTAGGAGTTGGTGAACATGAAGATAACCACCAGCACAATAATGGTGATGCCGAGCACAAGGTTCAGCATGTGCTGCATTGGGAAAATGATTGGCTTACCAGACATGCGCCCATCAAGCTTCAAGAAGGCGATGATTGAACCAGAGAAGGTGAGCGCACCAATGGCCACGCCCAATGACATCTCAAAGAGGCTTGCCGGTGCAATGTCGCCAGGTTGGCCCAAGCCATAGGCCGTTGGGGCATAGAGTGCTGCCGCTGCGACAAAAACCGCGGCCAAACCCACCAGCGAGTGAAAGGCCGCCACCAATTGCGGCATGGCGGTCATGGGGATACGGCGCGCAATCAGCGCACCGATACCACCACCAATAGCAAGACCGGCAATGATGAACAAAATGCTGCCTGCGGAAATATCAATCAGAAAGAGCGTGGTGACCATGGCCACGGCCATGCCGGCCATGCCCATGAAGTTGCCCTGACGGGAGGATTCCGGGGAGGAAAGACCGCGAAGTGACAAGATAAACAGGACACCGGCGACCAAATAAAGAAGAGCTGCAAGGTTGGCTGACATGATCTGGGTTCCTTCAGTCTTTTTTCTTGTACATGGCCAGCATGCGCTGGGTGACGAGGAATCCGCCAAAGATGTTCACCGAAGCAAGGATCAAGGCAAGAAAACCAAAGATTCTTGCGGTCCAACCGCCCGATGATGCTTCTTCAATCGAGACACCCGTGGCAAGCAGGGCACCCACGACAATCACCGAGGAAATTGCATTGGTCACAGCCATGAGGGGGGTGTGAAGCGCCGGCGTCACCGACCAAACCACGTAATAGCCAACAAATATGGCCATCACGAACACCGCAAAGCGCAGGACCGTTGGGTCAATGCCCGCAGCCTGGCCGGTGGCAGCAGCCGCTGCTTCGAGTTGCTCGGCGGGGATGTTTGACAGGTGAGACTGGGCCTCAGCAAGCTTATCCTGCACCGACTGGATAACGTCATTCAGGGAAGACATGGGCGCAATTCCTTACGATTGAAGGTTGGGGTGAACGACGGCACCATCATGGCACAAAAGGGTGCCGGCAATGATCTCGTCTTCGGTGTTGATGGTCAGTGCGGCCTGTTCGCCATCACTCAGCAATTCGATGAATGCGGTCAGGTTCTTGGCAAAAAGCGCGCTGGCATCGGTCGCAAGACGGGTGGCCAGGTTTTCATGGCCGATAACAGTCTTTCCATCATGCTCAACCACTTCACCGCATTTGGTAAGTTCGCAATTGCCGCCCTGCTCTGCCGCAAGATCTACCACGACAGCACCGCGGGGCATGGATTCAACTTGTTCCTTGGTCACCAATTTCGGTGCTGGGCGGCCTGGAATCAGGGCCGTGGTGATGACCATATTTTGTTTGGCAATATGGTTGGAGACCAACTCAGCCTGCTTGGCCTTATACTCGTCCGACATTTCCTTGGCGTAACCACCGGAGGTCTCTGCAGCACGGAATTCATCATCCTCAACAGCGATGAACTTTCCACCAAGAGATTCCACCTGCTCCTTGGCAGCGGGCCGTACGTCCGTGGCGGTAACCACAGCGCCCAAGCGACGGGCCGTGGCAATGGCTTGTAGACCGGCAACACCTGCACCCATCACAAACACCTTCGCAGGTGCCACGGTGCCAGCTGCTGTCATCATCATCGGGAACACGCTGCCGTAGGATGCCGCGCCGTCGATCACAGCCTTATAACCAGCAAGGTTTGATTGTGATGACAGAATATCCATGGACTGGGCCCGGGTGATCCTTGGCACAAATTCCATGCCGAAAACCGTAAGACCCGCTTTGGCGGCCGCATCAAGTGTTTCGCGGTCGTTAAATGGTGCCATGATCGCACATACGGCAGTGCCCTTAGTCATGGCCTTGATTTCGGAGGCTTCCGGTCTGCGAATCTTGATCACAAGGTCAGCATTCTTCACGCAGGATTTAAAATCCCCGGCAATGGTCGCGCCGGCATCTTCATAGGACTTATCATCCATGGATGCCAAAAGGCCGGCATTGGTTTCCACAACCACATGATGCCCGGCTTTAACGAGGCGCTTAACGGAATCCGGCGTGGCCGCAACCCGTGTTTCGCCATCACGCACCTCGCGTGGGACCGCTATCTGCATCAGTTATCCTCCAAATATTGATAAGATCCGACCGAAGGTCAGACCAAGAATAGCGCCATCAATGCGAGCACGGCAACGACGGCCACAACAGAAATCTGCGTGAGCTTCACAAAGCCTGCCCAGGTACGGCGGTGTTCAGAAATGTCCATGGAACCTTCTTGATAATCAGACATACAATTGCCCCCTCACAAAACAATCAACAGTTCTTTCTTGGGCAATATGCGCAAAAATGAGCAGATGCAACAAGAGCCATATACGAAATTCCGTTGTCACACCTTCGAAAGTATGGCCTCTTGCCGTTGGCGGCGCAATGCTGGGCTTGATGCATCCAGCTCCTCTTCGAACAGCTGATGCCAATTTTGTTGCGCACCAAGCCGTATAAAGACGCTGCCCAAAGAAATCGCGGCACGGTCCATGAACACAAATTCACGCGGCGGCCTTACTGGGCCCAATTTCTTCAGCCGTGCATGGACTTCCATGGCTTCGGCACGCCCATAAGCACCAGCCTCAACATTTTCGGCAATCATGCGGCGGCGATCATCCAATAATGGCCCATAGATAAAGCCCGCCCAAATATCGAGTGTGTCCATCAATTCTTGGCTGAGGTCGACAAACCCCCAATCGGCATAGGCGGATGCGCGTTTGTCGCGATCTTCATCGCGGATGCCCTCATAGAGCTTAATCACGGCCTCGATAAATTCTGGCGAGAACACCCGGACACAACCAAAATCCAAAAGGTTCAACCCATGATCATCATTCCAAGTATAATTACCAGGATGGGGGTCGCCATGGATAACGGCATAACCCACCAGCGGGTGCCACCATGCCTTAAAAAGATCCCGAGCCAGATCATCCACAGGAGCGTTGGCGTCAAAAATGCGTTGCCCTTCAAGCCAATCCATCACCAGCAAACGACGGGTTGATAAATCACGATGCACGTTTGGAACCCGGACATCGAGATCCTTCAGCATGGTTTGGTAGGCTTCCATGAAGGCGGCTTCACGCTGATAATCAAGCTCTTCACGCAAACGATCAGCCAATTCCTCGCGAATATCCCTGGTGTCGATGGCGCCATCAAAACGGCGCATGAGCCCAAGAATGACGTCCAACTGGCTGAGATCGGCCTCCACGGCCGATTCCATGTCCGGATATTGGAGCTTAACCGCCACCTTGGTGCCATCCAAGGTTTCTGCCTCATGAACTTGCCCAAGGGAGGCAGCAAAAGTTGAGGTTTCTGAAAAATGCGAAAACTTTGTCTGCCAATCGGCACCCAGCTCAGCTTTCATCCGCCGTGCAACAAATCTTTTGCCCATGGAGGGGGCATGGGCCTGCAATTTGGCGAACGCATCCTGGAAGCGCGCAGGTACGGCATCGGGAATGGTGGCAAGGATCTGCGCAACCTTTACCAAGGGGCCGCGCAATTCACCCAAACTCGCCACCAACTGCTCAGCCAATTCATCATTATCAAGCCCGCGACCACGGATCAGGGAGCCGGTTGCCCGAAGGCCAAAGCCTGCCGCGCGCCCACCAACTTGACCATAACGACGTAACCTGCCGGAAAGTCTGTTGTTTTCATTCATGATTGCCCAACCTTTTGTTACGTCGCCTCAAGCCCATAAGATGGTTGGTTCAGGCATAAAAAAAAGCCCCGCATGAGCGGGGCTTTCTTAAAACTCTTTGAAAAACCAATTAGCGGAACTTAACGATCGCACGACGGTTCATTGGCTCAGCAACACCGTCACCGGTGTCAACAGCCAGGTTGGTTTCGCCTTCAGGTACTTTGGCAACAACCTGAACGCCAGCATCGCGAAGAGCCTTAGCGACAGAGTCGGCGCGGCGCTCGGAGAGGCCTGCGTTGTAGGCAGCAGAACCTGCAGTATCGGTGTAACCGTAAACATTCACACCACGGCCACCGGCAAGACCAGCAACATTGTTGATCACGCGCTTCGCGGCATCGGTGAGGTTGTAACGGTCAAAGCCGAAATAGATGGTGTAGGCGTCGATGGCTGCGATGGCGCCGCCACCACATTCAGCAAGAGCTTCTTCGAAGATCTTGTAATGCTCTTCCGGAGCAACATCGTTCTTGGTGTAAGCTTCATCAACAACGTGACGATCGAACATCACCTGGACCTTGGCACAAGCTTCAGGATTTGAGTCACGGTTGGAAGCAAGAGCGTCCATCAACTGGGCGCGGGCGCCTTCGATCTTGGCGATCATGTCAGCTTTGTCATTGTTGGTCACATAGTTGTGCTGACCATCAAACTGCTCAGAAGTCCAAGGCTCTGGGGTGTTGCCAGCAGCAGCCATGCGGCCTTTTTCTGCATAGGCACCAGCCAATGGCCAGTTAACTTCGCCGGCAGCAACCTTTGTTTCTTCCTGGTAGAAGCGGGCGAGGAAAGCATTGAAGTCGTTGCCTTCCACGGTGCTGTTCATGAATGGTTCGGCTGTAAAGGTGCCGCAGCCAGCAAGGCCGAGGACGGAACCAGCAAGTACTGTTTTGCTGAGGAGCTTCATTTTTTTGCCTCCAAAAAATAAAAAAGAAATCCGAATGAGACTCGAGATGCCATAGAATAACCGAACTAACCAAACGTTACCAGCTGGTTCAGGCGTTTTTCCAAAACCATACCTACGTAGACGTCAGTCGTGTCAGATTTGCCACATATGTTACAAAATCTTTGCACTAGGCAAGCAAATTATTACGCCTGCTCACCAAGAGCCGTGAGATAAAGATCAAGCAACTCGCGCTCTTCGGAACGTTCATGGGGGTCTTTGGCCCGGAAACGCACGCACGCCCGTAGGATTTTTGTGTCAAACCCACGCCCTTTGGCCTCGGCATATACCTCACGAATATCCGCAGCCAATTGCTGCTTTTCTTCTTCAAGACGCTCAATACGCTCAATAATTTGACGCAATTCGCCACTGGCGACCGCTTGGCCTGCCAATTCTTCCATGTTCATCTCCTATTGCGACAAAAAGTCGGGTTGGTGCCATCATTTTTGATGGCGCTTTTTCCAATCTTCATAATCCATGCCGTAAACACGGCGGCGTGCCTCTTCTTTGTCCATCTGACCACCGAGGCGATTCTCTTCCTCCTGGTACCAACGGGACAAACAATTTCGGCAAAAGCCTGCAAGGTTCATGACGTCAATATTTTGAACATCGGTGCGTTCCCGAAAATGCGCCACCATACGATCGAAGGCCGCGGCCTTTGCTTGAACTTCCAAATCATCTGCCATTTTCATTTCCCATCAGCTCGATCATTTTTTCCAAGAAACCCACAAATTCAAAACGCCAATTGGCGTTCTGCAGCAAATCATTGCGAATTTCGATCAACAAATGCGGGTGTTTTCCCACGCCATGGCGGTCCATGCAATCACCTGGCAAGGCGCCATCATAGGGTTCGTTAATCGCGGCCAGATAGCCGGCACCGCATAATAGTTCGCAACAATGGTCCACGAACTTAGGTGGATTGGCATGAAGAAGCCCCACTTCCAGCGCACGTTTCTGACCCCGCCAAACAGGGGTGAAGGAGTGAATGGACAACAACTGGCAAAAACCATGCCTTGCAACTGCATCCTGCACCAAACCGGCCAGGGCATCATGGTAGGGTTGGTGATATTGCTGAATCCGCGCGGCCAATTGTTTGGCATCCAAGCCAATATTACCTGGGATCACGCGGCGGTCCGAGATGGCTGGCACCACGGTGGGGTCATTATCCGCGCGGTTTAAATCCGACAACAACCGGGAATAAACGCCACGCAGGTTGCTGGCCCCAAGCGCGTCACCCCAAGTTACCAATGCCTCATCCACCCCCGGGTCATAGGCAATATGATCCTGGAGATCCTCTTTGCTCAGGCCAAGGCCACCCAATTGCGCAGGAAGCATCCTGCCGGCATGATCCCCCACAAGAATAAGAGCGCTGACATCGGTTCGGTCATTACGGAGGAAGGGATCCATGACGTCGCTTCAAGAAAATGGTGATCGGGACTTTCTCCTACGCCTTTTGCCAGAATTCCTGCAAGCCTGTAGGGCAGAATCATACCTGCCTGCGCATTTGAAACCCTTCTCCGGCAAGGAGGTCGGGCTCATCGCATTGGGCAAGGCAGCACCCGACATGATGCAGGTGGCCGTCAAATATCTCAAACCACAACATGGAGGTATCCTGGTGGCCCGTCATGGGGAGGAAATCCCGCTCGACAATATCCAGAGCCTTGGTGCAAGCCACCCGGTTCCCGATCAGTCGAGCATGGAGGCGGCTCAGGCCATCTGCCGTTATCTACAAGAATTGCCCGACGGGCTGCCCGTGGTGTTTTTGCTCTCTGGCGGGGCCTCAAGCATGGCATGCCTTCCCGTTGAGGGCATGGGGTTGGATGAGAAGGCCGATCTGTCCCGCCAATTAATGCATGCCGGTGCCGATATTCATGAACTCAATGTCATTCGGCGCGCCTATTCGCAATTCAAAGGCGGCGGCATGCTCGGCCATGCCCGTGGCCCCGTCCATTCCTTTGTCCTTAGCGATGTTCCAGGCGACGACCCAGCCATCATTGGTTCCGGCCCCAGTTGGCCAGATGGTTCAAATGAACATTCAAAAAGCCCCCTTCCAATTCTCGAAAAATTTGGCATCGACGCCCCCATGGTGGCGCCCGCCAAAAAGATCCGCAGCTCTTGGCCCCACAGCTACAAAATTGTGGCCACACCAAGGAACCTGCTCAGTCAGGTAGAGGAACATTTGGGACATCATGGCTGGGAGGTGACCAATCTCGGCGATAGGGAAGAAGGCAACCCAAAATCCATGGCCGCACGCCATCTCAATCTTTTGACACAGACAGCATCCACCAACTTGGCCATTATTTCCGGTGGGGAGGTATCTGCGAAGGTAATCGGAGATGGGGTCGGCGGGCCCAACCGGGAATTCGTGTTGGAGGTGATGCTGGAGGCCAGGCGCCGCGCTTTGACTGGTTCGCTCACGGTTCTTTCCATTGATACCGATGGGGTGGATGGTGGCAATGACGTGGCCGGCGGGATGCTTTGCATGAGTGAATGCAGGTCTGAGGCCTGGGCCCATCAGGCAGCGTCGGCCCTTGAATCAAGTGACTCGGGTGGTTTTCTGGATCATTTGGACGCCGCCATCCGCACTGGCCCCACCGGCACCAACCTCAATGATTTAAGGATTTTGCTCTGGCGGCCATGATGGATGGCGGTATGGGGCCACCCATGGCCCAATCCACCAATTCGATATGATGGGCCGTGGGTATGGGCAGGGCGCTGGCCAGATGGGTCATGCAGCCAAGGTTGGCACTGGCCATCACGCTGCCGCCTGCTTGGATGATATTGGCTGCTTTTCTCTGCTTAAGCTTGCCCGAGATCTCCGGCTGGAACAGGGAATAGCTGCCCGCGGAACCACAGCAAATATGGGCATCATTAATTCCACGCACCTCGTAACCAGCCCTGCGCAAGACACGCTCGCCTACGCCGGCCAGACCCTGGCCATGCATCATGGAGCAAGCCGTGTGGTGAACAACCGTCTCGCCCTCAGGCGCTTGGGCCTCCCAATCATCATGGCGGTCCAAAAATTCAGTGATTTCCATGCAATGCGCACCAACCCATTTTGCTGCTTCCTGGTCCGCATCATCAGTCAAAAGATGCCCATAATCCTTGACCGTGGTGCCACAGCCCGAAGCGTTCACAATCACCGCATCAACATCTGCCTCGCGCCATGCCGCAACATTTTTACGCGCCAACTTCCGGGCATGTTCTTCATCGCCGGCATGATGGTGCAAGGCACCGCAACAACCAGTTGCTTCAGGCATCACCACCTCCACCCCCAGCTTGTTCAACACCCGGATGGTGGCGTGATGGATTTCCCCGCCCAATGCGGCGGTTGCACAACCATGCAGCAGCGCCACGCGTTTTGCGACAGCTTTGCCCTGGGGCGCATAGGTGGCTTTTTTGGGTGGTGCGGCAGGCACGCGTTCGGGCACATGCGCGACAAGGGCCCCAAGCCGTCCGGGCAACCATTTAAAATATGGCGCGGCCCAGCCACCGGCCTTCAGGGCAAAACGGAACAATTTCGGGCGAACCAGCAAAAGCAGCACAAACTGGCGGAAGATCCGGTCGGGTATTGGCCGCTTGTAATGCTGATTGATATGGGCACGCGCATGGTCAACCAAGCGCATGTAATCGACCCCGGACGGGCATGTGGTTCGGCAAGAAAGGCAAGACAGACAACGATCAATATGGGTCACAACCTGCTTATCAGGCGCGCCACCTTTTTCAAGCATGTCGCGCATCATCCAGATGCGGCCACGGGGCGAATCTGCTTCGTCACCAAGAACTTGGAATGTGGGGCAGGTGGCGGTGCAGAAGCCACAATGCACGCAACGGCGCAAGACATCAGCCGACTCCCGGATGGAACGCTCTTTTAGCTGCTCTTCAGAAAATCGGGTCTGCATGTGCTTGCCTCAAAAATAACGCTCGGAACAAAAAATATTCTTGGGGTCAAAAGCATCCCTGATGCGCGCCTCAAGTTTCATGACGGCCTCATCAGGGTGGCTTCGCCAGTCCAAAAGCTGCTTCACTTCCCCAGGCGCTTTGATGGTCAGGTGGTTAATTCCGAGACCTTGGAGGATGTTTTTAAGCTGTGCTGCCCCGGCCAAATCCAACGACCCAGCCACATAGGCAAGCCCCCCACCCCAATCATAGGTGGCATGCAAGTGCGCGGGCAGTTGATCTTGAAGCGCTGCCGCATCGGTGGGTTTTAGGGTCAGCCGGAGCACGGTTTGCTGATCTTTAAAACCACGGCCACGGCCATAATCCTGCCAGAATAACTCTGACTGGGATGCATTCATCTGATGATGCGGATCATGTCCAAGATATCCAATCATGCGCTTGGTGCGCGCCTCCAATGCATTTTCGGCGCCATCCATGCGCACCGCCACCACCCAACCAGAAGATATGTTCGGGGCGAGACCCAGCTTGGCGGGAAAGAACCCGAAACAAGAGGCGTCAAGTGGTGATCTCCAAGCCTTTCTAGCCAATGAGGAGGCAGCATGGACATCAGACAACCCAAAAAACAACGTTGCCTCGTCATGGGGGCGGGGTAATGTTTTCAGCACCACTTCAGTCATGGCCGCCAAACATCCAAAACTTCCCGTCATGAGTTTGGAAAGATCATAGCCGGTCACATTTTTGACGACCCGACCACCGGACTTGAACAATTCACCACGGCCGGAGACAGCCCGAAAGCCAAGCAGATGGTCACGCACCGAACCGGCCTTCAATCTCCGTGACCCGGAAAGACCCGATGCCACCATGCCACCAATAGTTCCACCCGCCGCATCGGCATGGTGAAAGAAACCGAGGTCCAGCGGGTCAAAAGCCAACATCTGGCCTTGTTGGCGAAGAAGGTGCTGGACCAATTGCAAGGGTGTTCCTGGACGAACGGCCACAAATAATTCTTCAGGCTCATAGGCAACCACACCCTCCACCTGATCAAGCTGCATGATGCGGTTAGGCGTGGCGCGTCCGGGAAAACCAAGCCAGGATTTGCTGTTGTTCCCTTGAATGGAAAGCTTTTTGTCTTCGGTCAGTGCCCAATCGATGATGGACATGACTTCATCCTCATTGCGAGGCGTGATGATTTCCGCTTGCGTCATGATTGCCTTTAAAATCTTGGCAGATCGGGGTGGGGCAACTGGCCCTTATGGACATGCAAATGGCCCAATTCAGAACAACGATGGAGCACGGGGAAGACCTTGCCGGGATTAAGCCGCTGATCCGGGTCAAAGGCACATTTGACCCGTTGCTGCTGTTTGAGATCTGTTTCGGTGAACATCTCATGCATCAAATCGCGTTTTTCAATGCCAACGCCATGTTCCCCGGTAAGCACACCACCCACGGACACACACAGCTTCAAAATATCACGACCAAATTCCTCTGCCTTTTCGGTGTCACCAGGCTTGTTGGCATCAAAAAGAATGAGGGGATGAAGATTACCATCACCGGCATGGAACACGTTGGCCACACCGAGGCCATGATGATCGGCAAGCCTGTTCATCTCATTGAGGACATGGGCCAGATGTTTGCGGGGGATGGTGCCATCCATGCAAATATAATCAGGCGATATCCGCCCCACAGCCGGGAAGGCGTTCTTGCGTCCTGCCCAATGGCGCTGGCGTTCTTCTTCATCTTCCGACACCGAAAGACTGGTGGCGCCGCATTCTTTGGCAATGCGCGATACTTCCTCAAGGAGCGCATCAACTTCATCGGACGTGCCATCCAACTCAACAATCAACATGGCCTCAGCATCGCGCGGGTAGCCGGCATGGACGTAATCTTCCGCAGCATTGATGGCCGGCCGGTCCATCATTTCCATGCCGGCAGGGATAATACCCGCGGCAATAACACTAGCCACGCAAGCGCCACCATCTTCGATGCTGGAAAATGATAACAGCACCGAACGCGCTGTTTCCGGCTTTGGCAGCAGCCGAACCGTTACCTCGGTCACAACACCCAAAAGGCCCTCAGATCCATTAATCACGCCCAAGAGGTCAAAATGTGATTGGTCCAACGCCCCGTGGCCACCGAGCCGAAGCACAGAGCCATCCATCAATACCAGCTCAACACCAAGAACATTGTTGGTGGTCAGGCCATATTTGAGGCAATGCACGCCGCCGGAATTCTCCGCCACATTGCCACCGATCGAACAGGCAATCTGGCTCGACGGGTCTGGGGCATAGTAAAAACCATCATGCTCCACAGCCCTGGTAATTGCCAAATTGGTCACGCCTGGCTGAACCCGAGCCAGCTGGTTCTCATAATCCACCTCAAGGATTTGATTGAACCTTGTCATCACCAATAAGATCGCATCTGCGGCGGGCAAAGAGCCACCCGACAAACTTGTCCCAGAACCCCTGGGCACAATCTTGACCCCTTCACGTTGGGCATAGGACATAATCTCAGCAACCTCAGACACATCTTTGGGCAGAGCCACGAGCAAAGGCTTCTGGGTGTAGAGGGTAAGGGCATCGCAAGAATATGGCGACAGTGCCGCGTCGTCATAGACCACGCCATCATCACCAAGCAGGTCCAACATATCACCAATGATGCGCTGGCGCCGTTCCAAGATCTGGGCATCTGCCTCTGGCATTTTGGTTAGCATATCTTATCCCCGCCTGTTGCATGTTCTATAAACTTTAGTCTGAGGTAGCTGATATGTCTCGCCCCTTCAATCCGGACGCGTCAACACGCCATCTGCGGTGTAGCCAAAGCCAGAGATGTGGTTCCCTGGTAATCCAGCCCGATATGTGGTCCGCCAGACGCTGATGATCATCGGCAACATCACGCAAGCCCAGCATGGCAGGTGACACAATCACACACCATCGGCCCGACCGCCTGGTCAGGCGTACCGGAACCACAGGACATTGCACATGTTCGGCCATTTGAATGGCACCGCGGGCCATCATCGCGCGATGGCCCAGCACATCCACCCCCACACCCTTGGAAAGATGCTGATCGACCATGATCAGCAACTTCCCTCCATGTTTGAGATGTTTGAGTGCCTGCAAAGCGCCCGCACGTCTTTTTGTAAAGATGGGCCCATTGCTGGCCAACAAGGCCTTTTGAATACCCGCCTCAACCATAGGATTGTTGTAACGGCGGTACATGATGCCAACGCCCTCATGATGAAGCACACCTCGCCGACGCAAAAGCTCCATGGGGCCAAAATGTGCGGTGGCCAAGACAACTGGTTGGGAGGGATCACGAAGAAGTTCCAAGGCATGCTGGTCCCCTTCCACCTCAAGAACAACGGGGCCGGGTTTGAGAATAGCCGCAAGGCTTTTGCCCCAGAAATGCCAGACATTTCGGGCAAATTGTTTCTGATCACCGACAAGCTCCTGCCCATCGGTTTTGCGCAAATTTTGATAGATGACGTTATTGGCCGGGAGCAGCAACCCAAGCTTGACCATCACCCAAGCGAAAAGCCCCTCACGAACGCTGCCGGGAAGGGCTTGCACAAAGCTTGAAAGAACCAACAAGCCAAACCATTCAAGGCGCTGCCAAGCGCGCCCCATGGAATTAGCCCTGGCGGGCTTTGAAACGACGCTGGGTCTTGTTGATCACATAAACACGGCCGCGACGACGTACGATGCGGTTGTCGCGGTGGCGGGCCTTCAGTGAACGAAGCGAATTACGGATCTTCATGATACTACTCATCTATCTGGGGTGCGTGGTGGGTCCAGGCAGACTCGAACTGCCGACCTCTGCCATGTCAAGGCAGCACTCTAACCAACTGAGCTATGGACCCGCAACCAGCACACCAAGGTTTCTTTTGTACGAAGCGAGCCGTATACATGTCTGCCGTCCCCGACGCAATATCGGCCATCAAATAACCCGGAGCAGGCATGAGCAACCCGTCTAAGGCGACGCAACACACAAGGCCACCAGAAGGCATGACGGGGGACATGGCAATCATCATTGGCATCCCCCATAGCGGCCGCAACCTTGAAGAAGCTGCGCTCATGGGCTGTGGCCATTGGAAGAAAGAAGACCATGAGTCATTCGCGGATCCTTACCTTGATGTGCTGACCCATGGCCTTCAGCCTTGGGCGGATGGCATTGTGGTTCAAGATGTTGCGCGCTCGCTTGTGGACATGAATCGTTGCCCGGGGGATCAAATTGATCAGCGCTATTGCCAATGTGGCGGCATTCTCCATCGGGATTCTGTCGGTCTGGGTCTGCTGCCCAAAAGGGTGAATTCAACACGGATTTTGGATCGCCATGAGCATGATCTGGCCGGGCGCCGCGCCCTAATTTTGCATGCCCAATACCACGACGCATTGGCCAAAGAGGTTGAAAAAAACAGCCACAAAATGGTGCTCATCATGGAATTGCATTCCATGCCAAGTCGTTCAGGCCAAGGCATCGGATGGTGTGTTGGCAACAGGCATGGCACCTCATCCGCCCCATGGGCGCTGAATTTGGTCGTGGAATTGCTCACCACCCAATATCCAAATGAGGTGGTGGCTGCGAACAAACCCTTCGCCGGGCTTTATTCGGCTTGGCGCCATGGCCAACCGGCGGAAAATATCCACTTCATCCAATTGGAAGCCAACAGGCAGCTAATTGGAACAACGCCAGAAGAGGTGACCGAACATCTCGCCAAATTGCAGCAACTTTTTGGCCAAGCAAAAAAAGAGGGCTCCCGCAGGAGCCCTAAGTTCAACAGGGAGGAAACGCCCTCGTAAGGGCATTGAAAGGACGGGAATCCTTCCGTTGAGGATTATAAATTGTGCGCCGCACAAAATTCAACCACTTTCTGTTAAATTAACAACAATTTTCCCTTTGGCGTTGCGTCTTTTGAGAAGTTGAAGCCCCTCCATTGCGCCTGAAAAGCCATGTAATTCAGTATATTGAGGTAGAATTTTTGAGGTGGAGACTTTTTCCATAAGCCTGGTCATCACCACCCCAAATTGGGCGGGGTCATGATGCACATAGCCCCCCCAATAGAACCCAATAACATCAACATTTTTGACCAACAGGTGGTTTGCCGGAAACAAAGGCGGTGCGCCCGCGGCAAAACCAATCACGAGATACCGACCGCCAAAAGCCAAAAGCGATAGTGACGGTTTGGCAATAGCCCCACCGATGGCATCATAAACAACATTGATCGGTTTCGCGCCCAACGCAGCCTCGACCTCCCCGCGGAAATCATCACCAATTACAAAAACATGCTCATGACCTAAGGCTTCGAACATTTCTTTGCGCTCCTGGCTGCTTGCCGAGAGAACCAGCCTGCAACCTGCCGCCCGGGCAAGTTCGGCGGCGGTTTTGCCAACCCCTGAGGAGGCCCCGTGGATGAGGACGGTTTCACCTGGCATTGCCCGTGCCCTAGTAAATAAGCCTGCCTCCGAGGTTCCGTAGCCGACAGGCAGGCAAACGGCCTGCTGGTTGCTGACATCATCAGGGATTTTGACCAGGTGGCGTTCATGAATATTGGCAAATGTGGCCAATCCACCATGATCCAAAAGCCCGACAACCCGTGCCCCGCTTAAAGGATGACCGCTTGAAACAACCCGGCCGGCCACCTCCAGACCAGGGGAAAAAGGAGGCTCAGGCCTGACCTGATATGTTCCCTCACAAATGAGGAGATCGGCAAAATTGAGGGCGACATGCTCAATTTGGACCCGCAACTCACCTTCCCCACATGCTGGCAAGGCCCAAGATTTTTGCGTCAATTGCTGGAACCCGCCAGGCGCCGCCATGACCAGACCGGTCGCCTCATCTGTGCTGGCCATCTTCCTTCTCCCCAATTATGGTGCCGTCCATCAACATTTGGTTTTTCATGGATGCAGGAACAGCATGACCAAAACAACTGATCATGAATTGGCCATGTGCGCCCTTGATGCAGCACGCCGTGTTATAAGCGAGGGGTTTCGGGCTGACTTCACCACCAAAAACAAGGCTGGTCATGGCCGTTTTGACCCCGTGACCCAAATTGACCAAGCAACCGAAGAGGCCATGCGGGCCGTGTTGCGCGACGGCCCCCACGGCATCCGTGGCGAGGAGGCTGCCGATGAATTGGGACAGACTGACCATCATTGGCTGATTGACCCCATTGATGGGACCCGCGCCTTCATGACGGGCATGCCCACCTTCATGACCCTTTTGGGCCTTGTGGGCCCGGACCAACCAATGTTGGGTTTTGCCGATCAACCCATTCTCCATGAGCGCTTTGGCGGCAATAGCCAGGAGGCCTGGCTTGAGTCAGGTCTTAACCGAACAAACATTCGCACAAGGTTTCAGCCTTTGCTCGCCGAGGCCATCGCGGCCACCACCTCTCCAGATATTTTTGAAACAATTGCGGAACAGGAAGCCCTCACCAGACTTAGGGCCTCCACGAGGCTCATGCGCTATGGGGGTGATGCTTATAGCTATTGCATGCTGGCCATGGGTCAGCTGGACTTGGTCGTGGAAACTGGCTTGCAACCCTATGACATCCTGCCCCTAAAACCCATCATTGAGGGCGCCGGCGGGGTGGTCTTAAACTGGCAGGGTGGTCACGAATTCACCGGCCAAGTTGTTGCGGCC